>Ga0209097_10000542_pt1 | contig 37219 bp, 33 predicted proteins | sample AD_UKC052_MetaG_FD_184419 | JGI IMG/M metagenome (GOLD analysis project Ga0209097, IMG submission 184419) | Active sludge microbial communities of municipal wastewater-treating anaerobic digesters from USA - AD_UKC052_MetaG (SPAdes) (version 2) | ecosystem: Engineered > Bioreactor > Anaerobic >... | reverse complement strand
GCACATGGGGCAGGGCTCGATGCCCTGGATGTGTTGCAGGTAGAGGCCGAAGGCCAGCAGGGCGGCGCAGGTGGCAAAGAGGGCCAGGCCCAGGATACGGACGGGAACGCGCGAGAACATCAGCGGAGGGTTGCCAGGATGGAAGGCGCCCATTGTAGCGGGCTTGCCGTATCTTTTTGTTCTGGGCCGGCTAAGGGCATTGCTGTCGAACGAGGAAAGAGAGGGGAGGCGTGGCGCGACCCCCTCTCAAGTGACCTTACTTGCTCTTGATCATCGTGCCGACACCGTGGTCGGTGAGGATCTCGAGGAGCAGGCAGTGCTCGACGCGGCCGTCGATGATATGCACGCTCTTGACGCCGTTGCGGGCGGCGTCGAGGGCCGATCCGATCTTGGGCAGCATGCCGCCGGAGAGGGTGCCGTCGGCCACCAGATCGTCGATCTGACGCGGCGTCAGGCCGGTGAGGAGCTTGCCGGCCTTGTCGAGCACGCCCGGGGTGTTGGTCAGCAGCACCAGCTTTTCGGCCTTGAGGATCTCGGCCAGCTTGCCGGCAACCACATCGGCGTTGATGTTGTAGCTCTCGCCTTGCTCGCCGACGCCGATCGGTGCGATGACCGGGATGAAGTCACCCTTGTCGAGGAAGGAGATCAGGCTCGGATCAATCTGGGTGATGTCGCCCACCTGGCCGATATCGATCAGGTCGCCCGGCACATCCTTGTTCTCCATCTTCAATTTCTTGGCACGGATGAAGCCCGAGTCCTTGCCGGTGAGGCCCACGGCCTTGCCGCCGGCCTGGTTGATCAGGCTGACGATCTCCTTGTTCACCTGGCCACCCAGCACCATCTCGACCAGCTCCATGGTCTCGGCATCGGTGACGCGCATGCCCTGGATGAACTCTCCCTTCTTGCCGACGCGGGTCAGCATGGTCTCGATCTGCGGACCGCCACCGTGCACGACCACAGGGTTGAAGCCGACCAGCTTGAGCAGCACCACATCACGGGCGAAGCACTCCTTCAGGTGCGGGTCGGTCATGGCGTTGCCGCCGTACTTGATGACCAGGGTCTTGTCCTGGAAGCGCCGGATGTAGGGCAGGGCCTCGGCGATGATGGCGGCCTTCTGGGCCGGGGAGAGATTGGCGGTGTTGATCGGGTCGCTCATGGTGGGCTGTCGCGCAGAAGGGTTTGAGGTGTAGGCGCGATTGTAATGACCGGGCATGCAAACCAAAAGCGCGAAGACGTTTCAGGCTGTTTGCGTTGACGTAATACACTCCGGCACCAAAACGCGAGACTCGATCATGGAAGAACAGAGGGTGACAAGGGCAACAAACATCTGTCCGGCCTGCGGTGCGGCATTTACCTGTGGCATGGATGCCGGGCTGGCCGCTTGCTGGTGCGCAAGCCTGCCGCCCGTCCTGGCGGTGCCGGAGTCGCCAGTGGGGCAATGCTACTGCCCCGACTGCCTCAAGAAAAAGATTGCTGCGTCGCTTGCCCCACCGCGTTGAAGCGGCGGGCGACGAGGCGGATGGCGTCCCGGTTGGTCCACGAGAAGACCCGCGTTGCGGCCTCCTGCCAGGGAAGCCAGCAGGCGGCGGCGTGCTCCTCCGGCGCCAGCACCGGCGTGAACGTGGCGGGCAGGCACAGGCTGAAGAGGTGTTCGGTGTTGTGTGTGACGCCCGCAGCATAGCGGCCGCGCCAGCGTGGCAGGATGGGGAAGCGGTTGGTGAGTTTCCAGTCAAGAAGCATGGCGGGGGCCGCGGTGAGCCCGGTTTCCTCCGCCACTTCGCGCAGGGCCGTGGTGGCCAGCGGCTCGTCGCCCTCCCGGCTGCCGGTGACGGACTGCCACAGTCCGCTGCCGCCGACCCGCTCCATCACGAGGACGTGGAGATCCGCCGTATGAATGACCACCAGCGCCGATACTGGCTGCTTCGGCGCCAGGCTCATTCCATGTCCTGCAGCCAGTCGATGCCGTCACCGCTTGTGCCCACCAGCGTCCAGAACGGGACGCCGTCCTCACGCCACGTGTCGGCTGCATCCTGGAAGACCGACAGGGCCATGGCAAAGTCGGCGGGGGCTGCCTGGGAAAAGGCGTCACTGTGCTCGAGGACGATCACGTAGCCGTCTGCGGCCATCCACGATAGATCCGTCAGGCAGTCGGCCAGGGCATCCCAGTTGTGCCCGTACCAGTCGGGGAAATCCAGGGCCTTGCCAACGGCATCCAGAAAGGCCTCCTTGTCGGCGACCTGGGCGAGATTCACCCGGTAGAGGGGATATTCGAGGCTTTCGGCGGCTTCTTCCAGCGCGAGATCGGCGGCAAAGGGCATGTGATAGAGCCCGGCCCTTTCGGCACGGGACAGCAGGGTGTGGAACGGGGGAACGCTCATCTTCAGTCCTGGATCCGGCGGAAACTGCGGTAGTGGTCGTCGGAGTAATAGAACACGGAGGGTGGCCGGCCGCCGGTGACGATGCGCCGTGCGCCGCGGTCCCGGGAGCCCGGCGTGGTCACCGTGTACTCCCGGTAGAAGCCCCGTTGGGCTTCGGGGAGTCGGCCTTCCCGGTTCTGGAAGGTGATGCCGTCCCGGCGATGCGGAAAGGGGCCGCCCTGTCGGATCAGGGCGAGGGTGTCACGGGCCTCCGGTGGGAGCGCCTTGGCGGCAACCTGGGGAATCTCCTGGCGACTCCAGTCGAGGAAGTCCCGGGCGTGGGCGCCACCGCAGCAGAGCAGGAGCAGGAGGGCAAGGCGGAGAAAGCGGAAGGTCATGGCTGCAGCGGACGAAGGCGATGCCCGCAAGTTTAGCAGCCCGCTCTCAGGGCTGAATCCCGTATTTCTTGAGCAGGTTGTAGTAGAAAGCTGTCAGGGCCGGAAGACGGGAGTTCCCCGGGTCTAGCTGGCGTGCCCGCTCCATCAGGTCGCGGGCCTGGGTCGCGAAGCGTTCGTTCCAGCCACAGTTTTCGATGTACTTGAGCAAGGCCAGGGTGGCATTGAAAAGCACGTGCACGTTGCCGGGCATCTTGCGCACGGCGCTGAGCATGAACTGCACTGCGCCTTCGTAGTCACCGCCCTGGGCCTTGCGGGCGCCCTCGGCGACGAGGTCTTTCACCTCGGCGTCCATCTGTTTGGCCAATTGCTCACCCAGCTCGGCCTTGCCGGCTTCTTTCAGGAGCGCCTGGGTGCCGGCCAGGGTGCGCGCATCGGGGGCGTTGCGCATGATGTCGAGGACGACCTCGGCACCGTGACTGTCCATGTTGGTGGCGAAGCAGGCGCGGGCGAGTTCGCTCTTGAGTTTCAGGGACAGGGGCTGGGCATTGTCCTGGTCGGAGAAGAGTGTCTTGATCGCTTCGGCGGCCTTTTCCGTATTGCCCTTCTTCACATGCAGGAGGACGCTCGAGAGATTGGTGCAGGAGCGGGTCTTGGCGAGGCCGGCCATGGAGCGTTCCAGGTCGCGGATGGTGGCTTCCGCCTGGGCCGTGTCGCCGCGGCCAAGCTGTGCCTGGAGCAGGCGCACATGATCTTCCGGATCCCGGAAATCGGAGTACTTGCCCTTGCGTACCACTTCGGACAAGGCCTTCTCGGCTTCCTCATGCTCTCCGATCTCGATGGACAATTCGCCCAGACGACGCAGGCGCCCGACGCGATGGGGCGAGAGGATTGCGGCGTTGGCGAGGATGCTGCGCGCCGATTGGAGCTCACCGGCGGCCTCCCGGGTGCGCGACAGCCAGTCATAAGCGTCCACGAAGAGTTCGTTCTCATTGACCAGCGACTGCAGGGTGTCCTCCGCCTCGGCGTAGCGCTTCTGCATGAAGAAGGCCTTGGCCAATCCAAGGCGCGCCCAGGGGATGCTGCGGCCTTCGAGGATCTTCTCGTACAGGCGCTGCGCTTCATTGGCGTTGCCGCTCACGATGTGAAGCTCGGCGCGCAGGCGCATGAGGTCCGTCAACCACTGGGGATGGGATTCCTCCGCCTTGATGCACATGGAGATGGCATCGGGGATGTTGCCAAGTTCGATCAGGCGATAGATCGGGAGGAAGGCGTCACGCTTGTCCAGGGCCCGGACGATGCGGTCGTGCAGTGTGTCGGCGGCGAAGGGTTTCAGGATGTAGTCGTTGGGCGCCAGTTCGGCCGCGCTCACCACGCGCTCGTACTGGCGTTCGCCGGTGACGATGATGAACAGGGTGGACAGGGGAATGATGTTGTTGTTGCGCAAGTCCTCGAGGAGATGCTGACCGTCCTGGCCATCGCCGATGTGGTACTCGCAGAGGATCAGGTCGTAGCGGCTGTCACGCAGTTTGCGTACTGCGACGCCGGCGGTCACGGCAAACTGGACTTTGCTGATGCCGCTCGTGTTGAGCATGTTGCGAAGCTGGGTCCGCATGGACGGATTGGCTTCGACAATGAGGGCGGAGACGGTGCCGAGATCAGTCACGGATAGCGGGCGGAAAGTGCACAGGAACTCCTGTCCAAACGGCGCGGCGGCTTCAATCTTGAGGTGTCGGGAAAAAGAAAAAGGCGAACGGCCGAGGCCGTTCGCCTTGCTTGCTCGCACCCGGCGGGGCGAATCACCCGGCGGGTGTTTCCGCAGCCTTCTGACGCAGGCGGATGTGCAGCTCGCGCAGTTGCTTCTCGTCCACCGGCGAGGGGGCGTCGGTGAGCAGGCACTGGGCGCGCTGGGTCTTGGGGAAGGCGATCACATCACGGATCGACTCGGCGCCGGTCATCATGGTGACGATTCGGTCCAGGCCGAAGGCCAGGCCACCATGGGGCGGAGCCCCGTAGCGCAGGGCATCGAGCAGGAAGCCGAACTTGGCCTTTTGTTCGTCGGGGCCGATGTTGAGGGCCGTGAAGACCTTCTCCTGCACTTCGGCACGGTGGATACGCACCGAGCCGCCACCGATCTCCCAGCCATTGAGGGCCAGATCGTAGGCCTTGGCGAGGCACTTGCCCGGGTCGGTGGTGAGCAGCTCCAGGTGCTCGTCCTTGGGGCTGGTGAAGGGGTGGTGGCAGGCCGTCCAGCGCTTGTCCTCGTCGTCGTACTCGAACATCGGGAAGTCCACGACCCACAGGGGTTCCCAGGCCTTGCCGTTGACGAAGCCCTTCTCGTGGCCAAGTTTGATGCGCAGGGCGCCCAGGGCATCATTGACCACCTTGGTCTTGTCGGCGCCGAAGTAGATCAGGTCGCCGGACTGGGCGCCGGTGCGCTCCAGGATGGTACGCAGGGCCGCCTCGTTGAGGTTCTTGACGATGGGGGACTGAAGGCCGGTTTCGTTCACCTGGGTGACGTCATTGACCTTGATGTAGGCCAGCCCACGGGCACCATAGATGCCCACGAACTTGGTGTACTCGTCGATCTCGCCGCGGGACAGGGTGGCGCCGCCCGGCACGCGCATGGCTGCGACGCGGCCACCTGTGGTGGCGGGGCCGCTGAAGACCTTGAAGGCCACGTCCTTGACCGCGTCGGTGACATCGGTCAGCTCAAGGGTGACGCGCAGGTCGGGTTTGTCGGAGCCGAAGCGGTCCATGGCTTCGCCGTAGGTCATGCGCGGGAAGGGGTTGGGCAGATCGACGGACAGGACCTCCTTGAAGATGCTGCGGATCATCTCTTCCATCAGGGCCGTGATCTGGTCTTCGGTCAGGAAGGAGGTCTCGATATCAACCTGGGTGAATTCCGGCTGCCGGTCGGCACGCAAGTCTTCGTCGCGGAAGCACTTGACGATCTGGTAGTAGCGGTCGTAGCCGGCCACCATCAGCATCTGCTTGAAGAGCTGCGGGGACTGGGGCAGGGCGAAGAACTGGCCGTCATGCACGCGGGACGGTACCAGGTAATCACGCGCGCCCTCGGGGGTGCTCTTGGTGAGCATCGGGGTTTCAATGTCGATGAAGCCCTGGGCGTCGAGGAAGCGGCGGAAGGCCATGGCCGTGCGGTAACGCAGGATCATGTTCTTCTGCATCTGCGGGCGGCGCAGATCGATGACCCGGTGGGTCAGGCGGGTGGTCTCGGAGAGGTTTTCCTCGTCGAGCTGGAACGGGGGCGTCGCGGAGGTGTTGAGCACCTCGATATCGTGGCACAGGACTTCGATCTCGCCGGAAACCAGGTTGGCGTTCTCGGTGCCGGCCGGCCGGCGGCGCACCTTGCCGGTCACCTTCAGAACGAACTCGCCGCGGATGGTTTCGGCCACATGGAACATGTCGGCGCGGTCGGGATCGCAGACCACCTGCACCAGGCCTTCCCGGTCACGCAGGTCGATGAAGATGACCCCGCCATGGTCGCGCCGACGGTGGACCCAGCCGCACAGGGTGACGATCTGATCGAGGTAGGCGGCGGAAACAAGGCCGCAGTATTGAGTTCGCATGGTGGAGTCTTTATTCCTGGAAGAAACGGAGCGCGGCGTGAAGCACGCGCGTCTATTGATTCAGAAGGGCCGCTGCGGGCCTGGGGGCGGCTGTCCGGTGGGGAGGCGGTGCCACGACACCCATGGAGATGATGTACTTGAGGGCCTCGTCGACACTCATGTCCAGTTCGATGGCGTCCTTACGCGGCAGCATCAGGAAGAAGCCGGAGGTGGGGTTCGGCGTGGTCGGGACATAGACACTGACGAACTCATTGCCCAGATGATGGGCTGCATCACCGCCGGGCGCGCCGGTCTGAAAGCCGATGGTCCACATGCCCTCACGAGGGTACTGGATCAGCAGGGCCTTGCGAAACGCCTGGCCGTTGCTCGATAGCAGCGTGTCCGACACCTGCTTGACGCTGTAGTAGATCGACTTGACCACCGGGATGCGCGACAGCAGGCTTTCCCAGAAGCCGACCATGCGCTGGCCGACGAAGTTGGCTGCGGCGAGGCCGGTGATGAGGATGAGCAGCAGGGAGATGACGACGCCGATCCCGGGAACGTGGAAGCCGAAAAAGGCCTCCGGCCGGACTGTGGCCGGAACGAGGAGAAGGATCTGGTCAAGGGTGTTGACGATCCAGGCCAGCACCACGAAGGTGATGACCAGCGGAATCCAGATCAGCAGTCCGGTAACGAAATATTTTTTCATTCAGCAGTTTACGCGCGCGTCGTCCTCAGTGGCACGCGCAACTGCCGCCGCAGGGAGTGGCCGCCGGTGCTTCGGCCTTGGCCGGTTCCGAGCTTGGGCTGGCGGAGCTGCCGCCCTTGAAGTCGGTGGCATACCAGCCGCTGCCCTTGAGCTGGAAGCCGGCGGCAGAGATCTGCTTGGCGTAGCTTTCCGCGCCGCATGCGGGGCAGGTGGTGAGCGCGGGGTCGCTCATTTTCTGAAGATGGTCTTTTTGATGGCCGCAGGCGGCGCAACGATACTCGTAGATGGGCATGACGAGCTCCGGAAGGTCAATGGGACGAAGTTTAGCGCATCGCAACATCGGGCGAAACAGACCCCTTCCAGCCCAGTTGGGGGCGGGGGCCGGGATTTCAAGCGGTTCCGCTCAGAGGATGCCCAGATAGGCCCGGGTCAGGGAGGGGCCCCAGTAGAGGGAGAGCAGTCCGGCGGCGGCCAGATAGGGGCCGAAAGGGATGGGCGTTTCCCGCCCCTGGCGACGGAACAGGATGAGGGCGATGCCGACGACGGCGCCGACCACGGAGGACAGCAGGATGGTCAGGGGCAGGATCTGCCAGCCCAGCCAGGCGCCGATGGCGGCCAGCAGCTTGAAGTCGCCGTAGCCCATGCCTTCCTTGCCGGTGGTGAGTTTGAACAGCCAATACACCGACCACAAGGTGAGATAGCCTGCAGCCGCTCCGACCACGGCGCTGGAGATGTCGGTGAAGGTGCCCGAGAGGTTGAGGAGAAGTCCGCCCCACACCAGGGGCAAGGTGATACTGTCGGGCAGAAGCTGAGTGTCCAGGTCGATGAAGCACAGGGCAAGGAGGGCCCACAGGAAGACCAGGGCCGCGATGCCCGCCATGCCGAAACCGAAATGCCAGGCCGTGAAGCCGGAGAGCAGCGCGCAGGCTGTCTCGATCAGCGGGTAGCGGACACTGATCGGACCATTGCAGTGGCGGCAGCGGCCCCGCTGCAGCAGATAGCTGAGGATCGGCAGGTTTTCGAGGACGCCGATGGGGTGGCCGCAGTGGGGGCAGCGGGAGCCCGGGGTGGCCAGATTGAAGCGTGGGGCTTCGGTTTGAGCTTCCTCACCCCGCAGGGCGGCGGCCTCGGCCTGCCACTCGCGTTCCATCATGAGCGGCAGGCGGTGGATGACCACGTTGAGAAAACTGCCTACGAACAGGCCGACCAGGGTGCAGGCGGCCGTGAAGACGAGAGGATCCTTGAATGCTTCCATCGGGCAGCAGGTGTTTCAGCCGACGACGGCGCCGAGCTTGAAGATGGGGAGGTACATGGCGACCACCAGTCCGCCAATCACCACGCCCAGGAAGACCATGATGATGGGTTCCAGCAACTGACTCAGGCCGGCAACGGCATCATCCACTTCCTGTTCGAAGAAGTCGGCCACCTTGCTGAGCATGGAGTCGAGCTGACCGGACTCTTCGCCGATGGACACCATCTGCACGACCATGGTCGGGAATACCAGGGCATTCTGCATGGCAACCGTCAGGCTGGTGCCGGTGCTCACGTCGGACTGGATCTGCCGTGTGGCGTTCTTGTAGACAACGTTGCCAGCGGCACCTCCCACCGAGTCCAGGGCTTCGACCAGCGGAACGCCGGCTGCAAACATGGTTGACAGCGTGCGTGTCCAGCGGGCGATGGTGGCCTTGCGGATGACCTCGCCGATCACCGGGAATTGCAGGATCGCCCGGTCGACGGCGGCCTGCATGGCCTCCGAACGTTTGTAGGAATAGGAGATCCCGATCACGGCGCCGGCAATGATCCCGAAGGCGAGGTACCAGTAGGCGACGAAGAAGTCCGAGATGGCGATGACGAAAAGCGTGGGGGCGGGCAGTTCGGCACCGAAGCTCGAGAACACCTTCTTGAACTCCGGCACCACGAACAGCATCATCACCGATACCACCATGGCGGCCACGACGACCACGGCGATGGGGTAGAACATGGCCGACTTGATCTTGCCCTTGATGGCGAGAATTTTTTCCTTGTACGTGGCCAGGCGGTCGAGCAGGGAATCGAGAATACCGGCCTGCTCACCCGCTGCGACGAGGTTGCAGAACAGGGCGTCGAAGTGGACCGGATGGCGCCGAAAGGCCTGGGACAGGCTGCTGCCGGTTTCCACATTGGCCCGCACGTCATTGAGAAGGCGGGCGAGGGACGGGTTGCCACAGCCCTTGATGGCGATGTCGAAGGACTGCAGCAGGGGGACACCGGCACGCATCATGGTGGATAGCTGGCGGGTGAACAGTGCGATGTCCTTGTCGGTGATCTTGCGTCCGCTGGAGAAGGTCTGCTTGCGGATCTTGTGGGTCAGGATGCCCTGCCGGCGCAGTACGGTCTGTACGACGGTTTCCGTCGCTGCGCGCATTTCCCCACGGATGATCTTGCCGGTCTTGTCCTTGCCTTCCCAGACGAAAAGGTGCTCCCGTGCGATGTTGGCGCTGCGGGATGGAGCTTTCTTGTTGGTTGCTGTGGCCATCAATTGATTCCGCGTGAAGCCATCACTCGTTTGTACAGGCGAGCACTTCGGTCAGGGAGGTGACACCCTGCTTCACCTTGAGCAGACCGGACTGGCGAAGATCCCGGACGCCTTCGAGCTGAGCCTGTGCAGCGATGTCCATCGAGTTGCCGTTCGTCATGATTATACGTGCGATCTCTTCGGAGATCGGCATCACCTGGTAAATGCCCAGCCGCCCCTTGTATCCCGAGCCCTTGCAGCGTTCGCAGCCCACCGGGCCGTAGGGCTGCCAGCTACCGTCCAGATCACTCTCGTTGAATCCCGCCGAGATCAGGGCCTCAATGGGAATGTCCACCGGCTTTTTGCATGAGCACAGACGGCGCGCCAGGCGCTGAGCAGTGATCATGATGACCGACGATGCGATGTTAAACGGCGCCACGCCCATGTTCTTTAGGCGCTCAAGGGTGGATGGGGCGTCGTTGGTATGAAGTGTGGATAGCACCAGATGGCCGGTCTGCGCGGCCTTGACCGAAATTTCGGCGGTTTCCAGGTCACGGATTTCGCCAACCATGATGACGTCCGGATCCTGGCGGAGAAAGGCGCGCAAGGCAAAGGCGAAAGTAAGCCCGGCCTTTTCGTTGACGTTCACCTGGTTGATGCCCGGAAGGTTGATTTCCGCCGGATCTTCGGCCGTGCTGATGTTAACGCCGGGCTGGTTCAGGATGTTCAGGCAAGTGTAGAGGGATACCGTCTTCCCGCTGCCGGTAGGGCCTGTGACCAGGATCATCCCGTAGGGGCGCTGCACCGCATCCATCAGGGCCGCTCGTTGGTCGGGTTCGTAACCGAGGGCGTCAACGCCGAGCATTGCCGAGGAGGGATCGAGAATCCGCATCACGATCTTCTCGCCATAAAGGGTCGGCAGCGTGGAGACGCGGAAGTCGATGGCCTTGTTTTTTGACAGCACCAGCTTCATCCGGCCATCCTGAGGGACGCGCTTCTCGGAGATGTCGAGGCGTGAGATGACCTTGATGCGTGCCGCGATCTTCTCCTTGAGCACCAGCGGAGGCTGGGCAATCTCCCGGAGAATCCCGTCGGTGCGGAAGCGGATGCGGTAGTACTTTTCGTAGGGCTCGAAATGGATATCCGACGCCCCTTCGTTGATGGCGTCGATCAGAAGCTTCTGGATGAAGCGCACGACCGGGGCATCGTCCACCTCCGACGCACCGTCGTCCGAAACCCGGGTTGTCTCCCCGTTCCCCTCCTGACCGAGGAGATCCATGTCGAACTCTTCGCCGGTCAGGTCCTTGAGGGCCGTTGCGGCAGACTCGGATAGCTGTTCGACCAGGGCCCTGAGTTTCGGCACCTCGACCACGACGGGATCAACCGCCAAGCCTGTCTGGAAACGGATCTCGTCGAGAATGCGCAGATTGGACGGGTCGGACAGGGCCAGGGTCAGCCGGTTGCCCCGGCGTCCCAGTGCAACCACCTGATGCTTGATCATCAACTTGCGATCAATGGCGTCAGCGGGCAGATGGCTTGTATCGAAGGCGGCCAGATCCAGCGTGGGGGAGCCGAAGGTTTCTGCCGCAAACAGGGCGATGTCGGCAGCCTTCATCAGCCCCCGATTGATGACTTCGACGAGGAAGTCATTGGGGTTGGCCGACTGGGACGAGCAGGCAAGGGCCTCGGCCTCAAGAAGCCGGCCGTGCTGGACGAAAGCGCGGGCGAGGCCGCTCAGGGCGGCTTGCGGGGATGAGGCCATGCCGGAATGTCTTTGGAAGGGATCGACCTGAAATGCGTGGGGATCATGCCGTCAGGCGAAGGGCTTGTAAAGCAGCGATGTTCGCCATGGGCTATCGTTCTTTTGTCGGGCGGAAGATGCGCACGGTCTTGATGCGTCGGTCCTCGGCCTGGACCACCTCAATGGGTACTCCGGCGATCTTCACCGAGACCCCCGACTCCGGGATGTCCTGCAGGTGCTCGAGTACCAGTCCATTGAGGGTCTTGGGGCCGTCAACCGGCAGATCCAGGCCGAGTTTGCGGTTGAGGGCGCGCAGATGCTGGCTTCCATCGGCGATGACGCTGCCATTCGCATCCCAGCACAGTTTGTCGGTGGAGTCCGGTGCGCTGGTGGTGAATTTTCCGATCAGCTCTTCGATGATGTCCTCGAGGGTCACGAGGCCGAGGAGTTCGCCGTACTCGTCCACCACCAGACCGAGACGTTCCCGGTTCTCCTGGAAGAAATGGAGCTGGGCGTAGATTGGCGTGCTGGCCGGAATGAAGTAGGGCTTGGTCAGCATGTCCCGGATATCAACGGCCTCAAGGCTGCGATCCAGGGTCTGGCCGAGGATCCGGCGCACGTGGAGCAGGCCGATCACCGCGTTCATCTCACCGTCGAATACCGGCAGGCGGGTATGGTAGCAAGTGGCCAGATGGCCCTGGATGACGGTGATCGGGTCGGCAATATTGACGGCCTCGATCTGGTTGCGTGGCGTCATCACGTCTTCGACGGTGATGTCCTCGAGTTCGAAGAGGTTGAGCAGAATGCTGCGATGCTTGGGCGGGATGAAGGTGCCGGATTCCAGCACCATGGTACGCAGCTCTTCGGTGGACAGGCTGTGCGCATCCTGACCGTTGTTGTTGCGCAGGCGCAATACCCGGAGGAGGCCGGCGACGAAGAGGTTGACGAACCAGACAATGAAATAAAGGCCCTTGAGCAGGGCCGACAGGGGATAGCTGACAATGCAGGCAAGGCGGTTTGCGTGATTTGCACCCACCACCTTGGGGGTGATCTCCGAAAACACCAGGATCAGGAAGGTCACCACCAGGGTGCTCACCCCGAGAACCCACTCCTCGCTGCCGAAGAGCTGCATGGTGATGACACTGACCAGGGTGGCCGCCGCCGCATTCACCAGATTGTTGCACAGCAGGATGATGCCGAGGAGCTTGTCCGTCTTGCCGAGGAGTTCCAGTGCCAGACGGGCGCCCCGGGACCCCAGATTGGCCGCGGAGCGAAGCCGATACCGGTTCGCAGCCATCATGGCCGTCTCTGCCATGGAGAAGAAGCCCGAGAGGGCAAGCAGCGTGACCAGGATGGCCAGCTGCATGGAGAGGGGGATGCTGTTCAAGTGGCTTGGCGCAGGTGACTTCGGCCCAGTATTCAGGCCGGGTCAGCGCTTGTCAAGCCGGGCGGGCGAGCAGGACTTCCGCGACGAAGCGGCTGCCCACATAGGCCAGCATCAGGGCGACAAAGCCCGAAAGGGTCCAGTACAAGGCCTTTTTGCCCCGCCAGCCCCAGGCGTGGCGCCCCACCAGCAGACTCGCGAAGATGCACCACGAAATGATGGCAAAAACCGTCTTGTGGTCCAGGCGGAAGGCCTTGCCGAACAGGGCCTCCGAGAACACGATGCCGGAGCCCACGGTGAGTGTGAGCAGCACGAAGGCGATGCCGATCAGCCGGAACAACAGGGCCTCCATGGTCAGGAGCGGCGGCAGCGACGCAAAGGCCCGGGTCAGGTGGGCGCCGTGCAGGCGCTTCTCGGCAACGGCCATCAGCGTGGCGTGCAGGGCCGCAAGCGTAAACAGGCTGTAGGCCAGCATGGCCACCACGAAGTGCGCGCGGAACAGGGGCGAGTTGGCGTTGGTCAGCAGGTGCTGGTCGGGAAAGAAGGCCGGCAGCAGCGCGCAGACGGCCGCGGCAGGCATGGCCAGGGTCTGCAGACCCTCCAGCCGGGCGTACAGGCTTTCGATCCAGTAGAACAGCATGGCCAGCCACAGCATCAGTGAAAGTGCCATGCTGAAACCGAAGTGAATGCCGTCGGTCGAAAAGAAGACCCCGTGCAGGGCGAAACCGTGGGCCAGTAGGGCGGCCAGCATCACACCGCGCTCCCAGGGCAGCAGGCCCTGACGAGGCGCCCGGGTGGGCGCCAGCCAGCGGCTATGCCAGAAGTGCACGCCGAGAATGGCATACAGGGAGGCGGGGAGGAGATGAAGTAGAATCGCGGCCATTCCTCAAGTTTACTCCAAGGCCTCGGTCACGAACCATCATGCTGGATAACCTCACAACCCGCCTGGCGAAAGTCGTCAAGACTCTCCGCGGCCAGGCAAGGCTTACCGAAGACAACATTCAGGACGCCCTGCGTGAAGTGCGCATGGCACTGCTTGAGGCCGACGTGGCCCTGCCGGTGGTCAAGGATCTCATCGCCCGCGTCAAGGAGAAGGCGGTCGGCACCGAGGTGCTCAGTTCCCTGACCCCCGGCCAGGCCCTGGTGGGTGTCGTCCATCAGGAGCTGACGCAGTTGATGGGCGGCGCCCACAGCGGGCTCAATCTGGCCACGCAACCGCCGGCCATCATTCTGATGGCGGGTCTGCAGGGTGCCGGCAAGACCACCACCACCGGCAAGCTCGGCAAGATGCTCACCGAGCGCATGAAGAAGAAGGTGCTGGCCGTCTCCACCGACGTCTATCGCCCGGCGGCCATTGCCCAGTTGCAGACCGTCTCCCAACAGGCGGGTATCGAGTTTTTCCCGTCCACGCCGGACCAGAAGCCGGTGGATATCGCCCGCGCCGCCGTTGACTACGCCCGTCGCCATTACATGGACGTATTGCTGGTGGACACTGCTGGCCGGCTCGCCATCGACCAGGCCATGATGGAGGAGATCCAGGCTCTCCATGCGGCGGTCAATCCGATCGAAACCCTGTTTGTCGTCGATGCGATGCTCGGCCAGGATGCCGTCAATACCGCCCGGGCCTTCAACGAAGCCCTGCCCCTCACCGGCGTGGTCCTGACCAAACTCGATGGCGATGCCCGCGGCGGTGCTGCACTGTCGGTGCGTCATGTGACGGGCAAGCCTCTCAAGTTTGCCGGTGTCGGCGAAAAGCTTGGCGGCCTTGAGGAGTTCCACCCGGAGCGGATGGCCAGCCGCATCCTCGGCATGGGTGACATCCTCTCGCTGGTCGAGGATGCCCGGCGTGGCGTGGATGAAGAGAAGGCCAAGGAGTTTGCCCAGAAACTCAAGAGCGGCAAGGGCTTTGACCTCAACGACTTCAAGGACCAGCTCGGCCAGATGAAGAAGATGGGCGGCCTGTCCAGCCTGATGGACAAGCTGCCCGCCCAGTTCGCCCAGGCGGCGGGCCAGCTCCAGGGCGGGGTCGAGGAGAAGGCGGTCAAACGTATCGAAGGCATCATCAACTCCATGACCCCCGCCGAACGGGCCAAGCCCGAGATCCTAAAGGCCTCGCGCAAGCGGCGCATCGCCGCAGGTGCCGGGGTGACGGTGCAGGAGGTCAATCGCCTTCTAGGGCAGTTTGAGCAGACCCAGAAGATGATGAAGCAGTTCTCCAAGGGGGGAATGCAGAAGATGATGCGGGCCATGAAAGGCCTGATGCCGGGCGGTGGCCTGCGCTGATGCTGCACCTGCGCTTGCATTTTTGAGCAGGCAAGTCTTTATTTCGGGGCGATGGCGCCCGATTGTCCGGTGGCGGAGGCAGCAATGGCGGAATTTTCGGCGGAAGGCGGTGGCCTGGACGGGGGCCCTGCAGAAAATGAGGTCGGTGAGGGGGGGCTGGAAGGCGAGAGCCCGGGCCTCCTCACCCGTAGCTACATCGTCGGTGTCGGGGCCTCGGCCGGCGGTCTGGAGGCCCTTTCGGGGCTGTTCTCCAGCCTGCCCACCGATCTCGGTGCCACCTATGTGGTCGTCCAGCATCTGTCACCCACCTATCGGAGCATGCTGGTCCAACTGATCGGCCGCGAGACCGCGATGGAGGTCAAGGAGGTCGAGCAGCACGAATCGCCCCGTCCCGATACGGTTTACATCACTCCGCCCAACCGCAATCTGCTGTATCGGGACGGGCGTTTCGAGCTGATCGAGCCCATCCCCAACGTCCTTCCCAAGCCCTCCGTCAATAGTTTTTTCTATTCCGTCGCCGCCGAGCGTGGCGAGGAAGTGATTGGCGTGATCCTGTCGGGCACTGGCTCGGACGGCGCGGGCGGGGTTCGGGCAATCAAGGCCGGCGGTGGCCTGGTGTTTGCCCAGGATCCGGCATCGGCCAAATACGCCGGCATGCCCCAGTCGGCCATCGAGACGGATTGCGTCGATTGGGTGCTCACCCCCGACGCCATCGCGCGGGAAATCGCCCTCATCGTACGCACCCAGGGATTGGTGGACCCACCCGAAAAGCTGCGCGATGCGCCGGGTACCATCCAGTCCCTTCTTACCCGGGTTCAGCGCTACACCCGCATCGATTTCTCGGGTTACAAGGAGAACACCGTATGGCGGCGCATCCTCCGGCGGATGGCCACCAACCGGGTGGAATCCCTGCAGGACTACATCGACCTCACCGAGCGCAACCCCGAGGAGTTGGGCCAGCTGAGCAAGGAAATCCTGATTTCTGTGACCTCCTTCTTTCGCGACAGGGATGCGTTTGATGCGCTGGCTGCCGCCATGTGCGAGCGGTTGGCGGTCAAGCGGCCGGGTGACGAGATCCGGGTCTGGGTACCCGGCTGCGCCACCGGCGAAGAAGCCTACGCCATCGCCATCCTGATCTCCGAGTATCTGGGCGCGGCGCTCTCCGAGTACACGGTCCAGATATTCGCCACCGACATCGACATGAGCGCCATGGCCATCGCCCGGCGCGGCGTGTATTCGGCCGCCAGCCTCGGTGAAGTGGACGCCGCCATCGTCCAGAAGTACTTCATCACTGCCGGCGACGCCTACGAAGTGGTGAAGCCCCTGCGTGAACTGGTGGTCTTCGCCCGCCAGGATCTGGTGCAGGACCCGCCCTTCGTGCGTCTGGATCTGGTGAGTTGCCGGAACGTCCTGATCTACTTCCAGAATCCGCTGCAGGAGCGTGTTCTCGGCACCTTCCACTATGCGCTGGCTCCGGCCGGACTGCTGTTCCTGGGCAAGTCGGAGAGCGTCTTCCAGCACGAGGATCTGTTCGACACCGTGCATCGGGACGGGAAGATCTTCCGCCGCAGTGGTCTGGCCGCCCGGGCGCCCCTCGGCCCCATGCGCCAGCCCCTGCGCAGCCGTCCGCCGGAGCGTGAGCGACGCAACCCGGCCGATGTACTGCTGCATACCCTGGCCGAGGCCTACGCCCCACCCAGTCTGCTGGTGAATCAGAGTTTCGAGATCCTGCATGTGTTCGGCGAGGTGAATCGGGTCCTGGGCATTCCGTCGGGGCGTCCGGATTTCAACCTCCTCGGGCTCATCCGCAAGGAATTCCGCACCGAGTTGCAGACCCTGTTGCACCAGGTGCGCCAGAAGGGGGGCGCGATCAGCGGCCGCCCGCGTCTCCTCGATGTGCCCGGGGTGGCACCCCAGCAGCTACGCATGCATCTGTGGCCGGTCAGTGTCGAGACCGACGGGGATGCGGCCATCGTTTCCTTCGAGACGGTGGTCGAGCAGCCTTCCGGCAATGATCTGCCGTCGGGCGAACTCAATCTGGCCTCGCGGGATCTCGAAGAGGAGCTCATCGCTACCCGCGAGCATCTCCAGACCGTGGTCGAGGAGCTGGAAACCTCCAACGAGGAAACCCAGGCGCTCAACGAGGAACTGCAGGCCTCCAACGAAGAGTTGCAGGCCGCCAACGAGGAACTCCAGGCCGCCAACGAAGAGCTCCAGTCCACCAACGAAGAACTCACCACCGTCAACGAAGAACTCCAGATCAAGTCGGCCGAGCTGGCTGATGCCAATGCGGATCTCGAGAACGTGCAGAACAGCTTTGGCTTCTGCTTGCTGGTGGTCAGTGAGCAGATGCGCGTTCTGCGCTTCAATGAGGTGGCGGCGCGCTACTTTGGCCTCAATGACAGTGCGACGGGTGAGCATGTGCGGATCATCCTCGCCCAGCAGAAGCTCGACGCCCACACCGACCTGATCGAGCAGGTGGTGCGTGATGGTCGTCCGCTGGAGCGTCAGGTCAGCGATGCCCTGCGCCATTATCTGCTGCGGGTTTCGCCGCGGGCGGTCGCCCGCAGCACGGAAAGGGGAGGGGCCGTCATCACCCTGATCGACGAGACCCATCTCCTGGAGACCCAGTGCCAGTTGCGTAACAGCGAGCAGCGCCTGACCGCCATCATGGAGAATGCCTTTGCGCTCATCTCCGTCAAGGACACGCTCGGGCGCTACGAATACGTCAATTCCCGCTTCAAGGAGTATTTCCGCACGACGGCGGAGGATCTGATCGGCCGCACCGATTTTCAGCTCCTGCCCGACGACATGGCCCGCCAGATCCGCGAACGCGATCTCGCCGTGCTGGCCAGCGGCCGGAGTGTCGAGAGCGAGGAGACGATGACGCTGCCGGATGGTGAGCACACCTTCCTCGTGCTGCGCTTCGGACTCCTGTCCCATGACGGCGTGGTGGCCGGCCTGTGCACCAAGAGCACCGACATCACCGACCGCAAGCGCAGGGAGGCCGTGCTTATCGAGCGCGAAGCTTTCCTGCGTGAGGCCCTGGCCGCCCTCCCTGTCGCCCTCCTGCTCGAGTTCGATGCGGTGGGGGCGCTGGTGCGCAGCGTGGGGGACCTGGGGCGTGAGCATCTGGATGGCCTTCCGGCCGGTGCGCCCATGGTGTCCGTGTTGGAGCGGCTTGGCCTGGGCGGTACTGAGGGATGCGGGGGTGAAGGCTCTCCGGTGCCGACCGCTGGCCTGCTGGCGGGTCGGCCGGTATCCGTGCGCGTCTGTCATGCCCACGGGCATTCCTCGTTTGTCCTGATCATCCCCGCCTGACGATGGATCCTTGCGGAGGGCCTGCATGAAGCGCGAAACGGTCTTGCCGGCGCCCTTGATCTTTCCTCCGCCCACCGAAGCCCGGGGTGCGAGCCCGGCGGACGCGCTTGCGGGCTTGCCCGTTCCGGCCGCCTTTTTGACGGCCGATGCGGGTCTGAGCGGTGCCAATCGGGAGTGGATCCAGCTCCTCGAGCCCGCCACCCGCGAAGGCGCAGGCTGGCTCGCTTGCCTCGATGTCGCCGCCGTGAGCCTGCTGCGTGATGCGCTGCTCAGGGCGGAAGGTCAGTTTGATCTGACCCTGACCCAGGGAGGGGAAAACGGGCGCTACTTCCGGGTACGTGGGCGCTTCGACGCGGCGCGTGGCGAATGGCTCTCCGTATGGACCGATGAGTCGGTGTCGATGCGTGCTGATCTGGCCTTGAGCAGGGCGCTCATGGTTGCCCACGAAGCGCGGGAAGAAGTGGAGAACATCTTCGACGCAGCCGCCGAAGCCATGCTCATGGTTGATTGCGGCACCTTCCGCATCCTGCGCACCAATCCTGGTGCGGCGCAACTCTATGGCTATTCCGTGCGCGATCTGGAGGGCCGCCCGGTGGCTGATCTGGTGGCGGGGTCGGCGATCGCCGGCGACTTCCTGCGTCTGCACCGGGACTACGTCCCCCTGCGCTTCCACCGCCGGGCCGACGGAAGCCACATAGCCGTCGAGATCCGCATCCGCTATTGCACCCGGAATGGCCGCGAGGTCGCCGTATTGACCGTGCGCGATGCTTCCGAGCGGACCCGCAGTGCCGCTGTGCAGCTCGAGAGTGACCTGCGCTACCGCACGGTTTTCGACGGCGCCCCCTTCCCTATCCTGCTGCTCAACACCCAGGGCAGCATCGTGGATGCCAACCCGGCCGCAGCCGATCTCTACCGCTTTACCCGCGATGAGATTCTCGGCCAGCGTGCCGCCAGCCTCATCACCAACGACCTCGCCCTGCTCAGGCTCTTCGTCACGCGCCCCACCTTCCTGCCGGCGGGTGACCACGTGCGCAAGGACGGCACCCGCTTTGCCGCAGAGACCACGGTGTCCTACGTCAATCAACGAGGTGTGAGTCTGGCGATTCTCATCGTGCGCGACGTGACGGAAGCCCGGGAGACCGTGGCCCGTCTGGAAGAGGCCGAGGAACGTTGGCGGTTTGCCCTTGAGGGGGCGGGGGACGGCGTGTGGGACTGGAACGTGCGTGACGGCAGCTTCTATCGTTCGCCCCGTTGGGGTGAGATGCTCGGTTACACGCCGGCCGAGTCACGTCGTCTGGCGTGGCACGAACTCATCCATCCGGACGACCGTAGCCGGGTGCTCGGGCAGATGGAGGACTACCTCCATGGTGTGGTGCCGATCTACGAGGCGGAGTTCCGGTTGCGCTGCAAGACCGGGCAGTACCGTTGGATCGCCGCCCGGGGCAAGGCCATGGCCCGGGATGTGGACGGCACGCCGATGCGCATCCTCGGCACGCACCGGGACATCAGTGAAACCCGTTCCCTGATGGAAACCCTGCGGGCCTCGGAAAGGCTCTGGCAGTTTGCCCTGGAGGGGCATGGAGATGCCCTGTGGGACTGGGCGGTGGAAACTGGTGAAATCAACGTCAGTGCGTCGTTTGCCACGATCATCGGTTACCCCGAGGACCGCCCCCTGAGCGGCAACGACATCTGGCCGTCGCGTCTCCATCCGGACGATCTGCGAGGGGCGATCGCGGCGTTTTCTGCCCACCTTTCCGGCGCCCGCCCCATCACCGAAACCGAGTTCCGGCTGCGCATGGAGGACGGCTCCTATCGCTGGATTGCCCTGCGCGGCAAGATCATGGAGCGGGATGCCAACGGACGCAGCACTCGCATGATCGGAACCGTGCGCGATGTGCACGACCGGCACCTCAGCGTTGAACGGGAAAAGCAGCAGCAGCGCGAGCTGGCCCATGCGGCGCGACTGATCCACGTGGGGGAAATGGCATCGGCCCTGGCCCACGAACTCAACCAGCCACTCACCGCCCTGCGCAATTTCAGCGCCGTGGCCCTGCGTCGCCTGGAAGAGCCCGAAAGTGGTGGCGAGGCCATCCGCGGCCCCCTCAAAATGATTGCCGAACAAGCCCTGCGGGCTGGCGAGATCGTCCACCGGGTGCGCGGCTTCGTCCGCAAGGGGGGGCTGGTGACGGCCCCCGTGGCCGTGAACGAGGTTGTTCGGGACATGGTGCGCTTTGCCGAATTTGACGCCCGTGCCCACTCGGTCCAGTTCGTCCTCGAATTGGCAGAGCCCCTGCACCCCGTCTTGGCCGACCAGGTCCAGCTCGAACAGGTCATCGGCAATCTGGTGAAGAACGGCATTGAGGCGATGGGTGAGAGTACCGGTGAACGCGTGCTGACGATCCGCACCCGGCCGCTCGACGACGGCACCGTAGGTGTGTGCGTGATTGACCGGGGCGGTGGGCTTGCCGACGTCGTCCGCGCCGACCCCTTTGCGCCCTTTGTCACCACCAAGCCCGATGGCGTCGGTCTCGGCCTCGCCATCTGCCGCACCATCGTCGAGAACCATGGCGGGCGAATGTGGGTCGAATCCAGCACATCGTCGGGTACCACCTTCAGCTTCTGCCTGCCGGTCGTTGCGGTGTGAGCGCATCCCGTGGCCGGGCAAGAAGTCAGGTTGTGCGGCACGAGTGAACAAAAACAACAGGAGGCAGACATGGACACCCCGCTGGTTTGCGTTGTGGATGATGATGATGCAGTCCGGTTATCCATCAGCTTGCTCGTAGAGACGCTCGGGCTCCCGGTGCGCAACTTTCCCAGTGCCGTGGACATGCTTGCGGATCCCCAGGCGCTTGAGCAGGCCCATTGTCTGGTCCTGGACGTGCGCATGCCGGGTCTCAGCGGGGTGGGGCTGCAGGAGCGCCTGATGCGTCTGGGCAATGCCATCCCCATCATATTCGTCTCCGCCCACGGGGATGTGCCCATGGTGGCCCGGGCCATGCGGGATGGCGCCTTTGATTTCCTGCAGAAGCCCTTCAATGAGCAGCACCTCCTTGATCGCGTCCAGGAGGCCGTTCAGGTGGCGGCCCGGCGGCGCAACGAAAAGGTCTGGCTGGCGGACGTCCAGGGCCGTCTTGACTGCCTGACCGCCCGGGAGCGCGATGTCATGGAAGGGATGGTCGCCGGGCGCCTCAACAAGCAGATCGCCGATGATCTTGGCATCAGCATGAAAACCGTCGAGCAGCACCGCTCCCGGGTCATGGAGAAACTGCGTGTCGACTCCCTCGCCGAGCTTGTGCGCATGGTCGTCCTGGCCGGGGATCAGTCCGACTGAAGACCCTTTCTGTATCCGGGTTTTCCCGGGGAAGGGGAGGGGAAACGCCGGATTTGTGCCATGCAGCATTCTTGGCATCATTCGTTCCATGGCGTTGCGGCAAACCAGAAGCTCTCCGCAACGCCCGCTGGGGGCGTCAAACAAAAGCACAAGGGAAGGGGAGAGGAGACACCTTCAACTATGTGATGCCTGTGACTGAATGAATCGAGGAGTGAATCAGATGGCGGAAAAGAATTTGTTTCAGTGGGGCCCGTATCAGGAAGCAGCCCTGGAAAGCGGTCTTTCCCTTTTCGGGAATCTGACCACTCAGGTTGAAAAGATCACCCGTCTGCAGCTCGAAGCGGGTGCAGAGGCGACCCGCGAGGCGCTCGCAGCGGCCCAGGCCCTCATCGAGATCAAGGATCCTGCCGAGCTCGGCAACTGGCAGACCACCTATTGGCAGCCGGGCCTTGAGCGGGTGGCGGATACCGTTCGCAAGCAATACGACCTTCTTGCCGAGAGCCGCAGCGTGGTGCTCGACGCCATCAAGGAGGCTTCCGCCGAAGCCACCCAGCAGGTCCAGGCCGGCATCGACCGTCTGGCCGAGCAGGCGCCCGAAGGCTTTGGTCCGGTATTTGAAGCCATTCGCAATGGTCTGGCTGCGCAAATCACTGCTCTCGAAAGCGTGTCCCTGGTCAGCGACCAGATCAATGGCATCGCCGAAGCCAATGTGGTGGCCCTCAAGAATGCCGTCAAGCCGGTCATCGCCAAGCCTGCTGCCACGAGTAAGCGCAAGGCTGCCTGACCTTAGCCTGCACGCAAAGAAAAGCCATTCTCGGGCCGCGATCTCCGGATTGCGGCCTTTTTTTGTCTGTTTCCGGCGGGCGCGTGGGCCTGATACCATCCGGCCCCATGCAGGACTTTTCCCACGTGAATCTCCAGGCCCGGGCGCTGGAGGCACTCATGAGTTGCAGCCCGGCGCTGAAGGCCGCGCAGGTGGATGCACTCCTTGCTGACTGGCAAGCCGGACATCTCGTCCTGCCTGAAGCCGGCGCCTTGCCGCCCCCCGTGCTCGATCCCGGACGACCGGAGCGGCCCGAGCTGGTCCCCCACACCGAGTTGCCCCGGCGACGCCCCGGCTCCCCGGGCGGGCATGCGGCCTTGCTGCACGCCATTGCGCACATCGAGTTCAATGCCATCAATCTTGCCCTTGACTGTGCCTACCGGTTCTCCGGTCTGCCTGCAGATTACTACGGGGCCTGGCTTGGGGTGGCTGCCGAGGAGGCCTACCATTTTTCCCTCATCGAGGCTCGCCTGAAGGATCTTGGCCACGCCTACGGTGACTTTCAGGCCCATAACGGCCTGTGGGAGATGGCCATCAAGACCGCTGACGATCCGTTGGCCCGCATGGCGCTGGTGCCCCGGGTGCTCGAAGCCCGGGGGCTGGATGCAACACCGCCCATCGTCAGCGCCCTGAAGCGTATCGGTGATGCCGAAACCATCGCGGTGCTCGACATCATCCTGCGGGATGAAATCGGTCATGTGGCCCTGGGTGACCGATGGTTCCGGTATTTCTGTGCCGAGCGTGGGCTGGCGCCCGAGGCCACCTACCTTGTTCTCATGGCCCGGTTTGATGCGCCCTGGCCTCCGCGTCCTCTCAACGTTGAAGCCCGCCGGAAGGCGGGCTTCAGTGATGCGGAAATCGCCTGCCTGGAGGCGGGCAAGGCCGCATCCACGGTGCGTTAGCCCTTGCCCTGCGTTGGGCGGAGGCTAGAGCGAGCCGTAGGAATGCAGGCCTGACAGGAACATATTGACCCCGACAAAGGCAAAGGCCGTCACCACAAGGCCCGCGATGGCCCACCAGGCCAACATGGGTCCGCGCAAACCCTTGGTCAGGCGGATGTGCAGCCAGGTGGCATAGTTGAGCCACACGATGAAGGCCCATGTTTCCTTCGGGTCCCACTGCCAGTAGGTGCCCCAGGCCTCGGCCGCCCACAAGGCGCCCAGGATGGTGGCGATGGTGAAGAAGGCGAAGCCGATGGCAATGGCCTTGTACATCACATCATCCAGCACCTCGGCCGGGGGGAGACGATTGGCCAGGATACCCTTGCGCACCAGCAGATCGGCCACGCCAACCATCGCCGCCAGGGCAAACGCGCCATACCCGATGAAGTTGGCCGGTACATGCACCTTCATCCAGTAGCTCTGCAGCGCCGGGATCAGGGGCTGGATCTCCTGTGCCTCGCGGCTAAAGGTGTACCACAGCAGGAAGGCCACGGCCGCCGAGATCACCAGCAGCACGAATGCCCCCATGCGGCGGGTGGCGTAGCGACCTTCGTAATACAGGTAGAGCAGGCCGGTCATCAGGGCGAAGAGCACGAAGACTTCGTACAGGTTGCTCAGGGGGATGTGGCCCACATCGGCCCCGATCAGATAGCTCTCGTACCAGCGCACCATCAGGCCCGTGGTGCCCATGGTCACCGCGCACCAGGTGAGCGCCGAGCCGGTGGCGTCTGCAAAGTCGGAGCGCGCCGCCAGGCCCAGGCAAAAGGCCCCGGTGGCGATGAAGAACAGGGCGCTCATCCACATGATCGCCGTCTGGCTGGAGATCAGATACTTCAGGAAGAACACCTGCTCGGCCCGCGCCAGATCTCCCTGGTACAAGGCGATGCTGACCAGGGCCAGGGCCGTGGATGCCGCCAGGAAGGCCCGGAAGGGCTTCCAGGCAAAGCCCATGGCGGCGAGGCCCGGCACAGTGAGCAGCAGGATTGCCTTGTCATAGACATCCATGAAGCCCCCATACTGGCGCAGGGCAAACAGGGCGCCACCAGCGAGGGCAAGGGCGTAGAGCCAGTCGCCGGGGCTGAGGCGGCGCAGGAGCGGACTACTTTCCTTCTGGGCGATTTCCATGGCGATAACTCAGGTCAGGAGCGGGGGGAAGGATTGAGCAGGGTGGTGAGGTCATCCCGGTGGCGTCTGAAGCGCTCTTCCACATCCATCGACTTGCGGTTCGAGCTGAGAGCCACCAAGGCCTCTCCGGTGTCTTTGATCAATACAAAGAGGCGACGTTCGCGAACGTACAGCATGGCGAAGACGCCCAGCACGAGGAGCAGTGAGCCCAGATAGACGATGGGCTTGCCGGGCGAGCGGGTGACCTGCAGCACGGTCGCCCGTACTTCGTCGAAGGCAACCGGCTGGAAGTACACCGGGGCGCCGTAGTGGAGGCTGTCGTTGGTGGCATTGAGCGTGTCGCGCAGCAGCCGTGAGTGCTGCGCCGCTGGTACCAGGGCCGGCAGGCCCGCATCCGCGCGGGCCATCTTCCAGGCCTCCCAGGCCGAACCTTCGAGAATCTTGATGAAGACGTCGGCGGCCTTGTCGCGCTCGGCCTCGGGGATGGTGCTCTCGATGAACTTGCCCAGGCTCTCAAAGCCACCCCGGGCAAACAGCTCCAGGGTGCGCGCCGTGGTCTCCTGCATGCGGGCCCGGACATCGGGGCTGGTGTCGGCGCCCAGGGCCGTGGCCGCAAAGCGCCTCGCGATCTCGGGGTGGCGGGTCGCGTCCAGCATCACCCGGCGTATGGCGAACCAGCTATCGGGCCGGCCGTCATCATCCATGGGGATGCGCATGAAACGGAAAGGTGCCGAAGGGCTGTCGCGCATTCCCGTCAGCAGGTACCAGGCGCCGTCCTGCAGGATGGGCTGCATGAAGTTCTGGTACTCCCGCGCCTGACCGGCCGCATCACGCAGCTTGAACTGTATGCTCGGACCGACGTTCTGCATGTCCTTGGCGGTCGGCGAGCGGGCGCCGCTGCCCAGGTGCTTCTCGAGGCGGGCAAAGTTGCCTGTGTCGGCCTCCGGCTTTTCGGCAGCCATGTTCTCGATGTTGAAGGCACGGAAACTGCCGAGTTCCAGGGTGTGGTCGAGCCCTGCGTCTTTCAGTGCCACGGCCTCGCCAACCACCGCCTCGGTCGCAAAGGGGCGTGGCGCGCCACCGGCGCGCAGATCATGGCCCCGCAGGTGCAGGCGCGATCCCCCATCTTCGAAGCTGGCCTGATACATCATCACCCCCGCAAACTCGAAGGGCTTGTTCACCTCGATGGTCTTCTCCACCGACTTGCCGGTGGCGTTCTCGGTGATGATGATGTCGCTGGCGAAACGCTTGGGCATGCCGCTTTCGTAGTGCTCCAGGTGGAATTTGCGCAGGGAGACTGTAAAGGGCAGATCCTGCAGCAGGATGCCGTCCTGCACATTGAGCACGGCGGTGTTGGCGCTCTTTCCTTCGGGGATGAAGACGTTGCCGCGGAAACTCCAGTTATCCACGCCCAGCCGACTTGAGTCGGGGATCCGGGAAATCAGTTGGTTGCCGGTGGTGACCTGCTTGCCACCCAGGGCCATCTGGATCTTGAGGGGAAGGTTGCCGTCGAGGAGTCCGCCCACACAGATCAGCACGATGGCCCCGTGCGCCAGGAAGTAGCCGATTCTGGTCCAGCTCCCCTGCTTGGCCGCCAGCAGGATGCCGTCCTCGCGCACATTGACGCGGGTCGAGAATCCGTTGTTGAGGAGGTAGGCCTGGACCGCATCCTTTGCCTGTGCGGCCGGCAGGCCGTGGGCAAAGCGCGCATGGTGGGCAAAGCTCGACAGGGAGGCTTCCCGGGCATGCTCCCGAAAACCTCGCATGTCCCGCAGCATCGGCCGGGTCTGACGCAGGATGCAGGCGCTTGTGGACAGCACCAGGAAGCCCAGTATGGTGAGGAACCAGAACGAGTTATAGACCGAGTAAAGGCCCAGCTTCTCAAAAACCGGAAACCAGAACGGGCCGAACTGGTTGAGATAGTTGTTGTAGGGTTCGTTCTGCTTGACCACCGTCCCGATGATGGAGGCGACGCCAAGAAGGGTCAGCAGGCTGATGGCAAAGCGCATCGAGCTGAGCAGCTCGTAAACGGCGCGGAGGGTGCTGCGGTGTCGCATGGCGTTGCGGCGGCGGAGGTGGTTGGATGCGGTGGAGCAGGGGGCTTGCCAATGAAAAAGGGGTGGTCTGACCACCCCTTTTTATAACTGGCTGGCGCCCGGAAGCGCCTTGACTCAGCGCAAGCCGGCCGCGTAGTCGGCGACAGCCTTGATTTCCGGGTCGGTCATCTTGACTGCGATGGTCTGCATCATCTTGGCCGGGTCGTTGGCGCGCTCGCCAGCACGGAAGGCCCGCAACTGGGCTTCGGTGTAGTCGGCAAACTGGCCGGACAAGCGCGGGTACTGGGCGGGCATGCCGGCACCGGCAGGGCCGTGACAGGCTGCACAGGCAGGGATGCCGCGCTTCAGGTCGCCGGCGCGCCACAGCTTCTGGCCGAGCTCGATGGAGGCCTTGTTCTTGGCGGACTCGGGCTTCAGGGTCTGACCGGCAAAGTAACCGGCAAGACCCTTCATGTCGGCGTCGGAGAGGCCCGCAACCATGCCGCCCATGATGGGGTTGGCACGCTCGGCAGGGGCACCGCCCTCACTCTTGAAGTTCTTGAGCTGCTTGTAAAGGTATTCCGCATGCTGGCCCGCGAGTTTCGGGTTGACCGGAATCTGACTGTTGCCGTCAGCGCTGTGGCAGGCGCCGCAAACCTGTTCTGCAGTCTGTTTCGCCTTGGCCAGATCGGGCTGGGCGGCGGCTTTGTCTTGAGCCTGGACCGCGCCGGTGGCCAGAAACAGCGAAAGCAGCAGGGAACGCTTGATCATGATGTCCTCGGAAGCCAAGAATGTGGATGTCTCAAACCTGTTATTCTATAGCAACTTCAGTCTTTTGCGCGATGCAATAGCGTGTGTTGCGCATGCCAACGCTCCCCCATGTCCCTGTTCCGTAACGCCCAGTTCGAGATTTCCGTTGCCAAACCTAATGGTTTGCCGCCGCCTGCGGGCCCCGAGGTGGCCTTTGCCGGTCGTTCCAATGCGGGCAAATCCAGTGCCATCAACACCTTGTGCGACCACGTCCGGCTGGCCTTCGTCTCGAAAACCCCGGGGCGCACCCAGCTGATCAACTTCTTCCGCCTGCGCAACGGGGCCGTGCTGGTGGATCTGCCCGGCTACGGCTATGCCGAGGTACCGGAGGCCATCCGTCTTCAGTGGCAGCGTCTGCTTGAGGACTACCTCACCCGCCGCCCCAACCTCGTCGGCCTGGTCCTGATCATGGATTCCCGTCACCCCCTCAAGGACCGTGACCGGGTCATGATCGGCTGGTTTGCACCCAGCGGCCGTCCCATCCATGTGCTGCTCACGAAGAGTGACAAGCTCACCCGCTCGGAGCAGGCCGCGACACTTGCGGCGGTGCGCAAGGAACTGGCACCGCTGGGTGAACAGGTCACCGTGCAGTTGTTCTCAAGTCTCAAGAAGACAGGGATTGAAGAAGCGGAGCGTGTCGTTGGATCATGGCTGTCTGTGCCGGATGAGGAACTCTCCGGTGAAGCTGCGCCCACATGACGCCGGTTTGAGGGGCCGGGGTTTGTGGTAAAAAGCGAACTCATTGTGCACTGCACGCACCAGCCGATTTTTTACTTTCCCGACCCGACCGATCATGGAACTCCAACCCGTCATCCTTTCCGGCGGCTCCGGCACGCGCCTGTGGCCTTTGTCCCGCGAACAGTACCCCAAGCAGCTCCTCGCCCTGGTGGGTGACGAGACCATGCTGCAGGCCACGGCCGGCCGGCTGGCCGGTTTCAGCGGCCGCCTGGCGGTGGCGCAGGCGCCCATCGTCGTGTGCAATGAAGAATACCGCTTCGTCACCGCCGAGCAGCTCCGCGCCGTCGGTCGCGCCAGCCGCGACATCGTCCTGGAGCCCACTGGCCGCAACACCGCGCCGGCCCTGACCCTGGCGGCACTGGCCGCACAGGACGCCGACCCGGTGCTGCTGGTGATGCCGGCCGACCACGTCATCCGCGACCTGCCCGGCTTCCAGAAGGCCATCGACGACGGCATCCCGGCGGCCCTTGATGGCGCCATCGTCACCTTCGGCATCGTGCCGACCCAGGCCGAAACGGGCTACGGCTACATCCGCTGCGGCGCCGACCGGGCAGATGGCAGCAAGGCCATCGCCGCCTTCGTCGAAAAGCCCGATGCGGCCACCGCCCAGCGCTACCTCGACAGCGGCGAATACCTCTGGAACAGCGGCCTGTTCATGGTCAAGGCCAGCGTCTGGCTGAAGGCCATGGCCCAGCTCCAGCCGGCCATGTCCCAGGCCTGCCTGGCCGCCTGGGCGGGCGGCTCGCGGGATGCCGACTTCGTGCGGGTCGACAAGGCCCTCTTCCAGGCCTGCCCGTCCGACTCCATCGACTACGCGGTCATGGAGAAGCTGTCTGCGGCCGAAGGGCTCGGCATCGCTGGCTGCGTCGTGCCCATGTCGGCCGGCTGGTCGGATGTGGGGGCGTGGGACGCCCTGTGGCAGATCGCCGACAAGGACGCCAGCGGCAACGTGGCCCGGGGTGATGTGCTCTTCGAGGACAGCCGCAACACCCTTGTCTATGCCCAGGACCGCATGGTGGCCTGCGTGGGCCTCGACGACGCGGTGATCGTCGAAACCCCCGACGCCGTGCTGGTGGCCCGCAAGGACAAGACCCAGAACGTCAAGCAGATCGTCGCCGCCCTCAAGGCCGGCAACCGCAGCCAGGCCTCCGCCCACCGCAAGATCCATCGCCCCTGGGGCTGGTACGACTCCATCGACAACGGCGAGCGCTTCCAGGTCAAGCGCATCGTGGTCAACCCCGGTGCCCGGCTGAGCCTGCAGATGCACCACCACCGGGCCGAGCACTGGATCGTCGTGAAGGGCACGGCCGAAGTCACCAACGGCGAAAAGACCTTCCTGCTGGGTGAAAACGAATCGACCTACATCCCGCTGGGCCACGTCCACCGCCTCGCCAACCCGGGCAAGCTGCCCCTCGAGATCATCGAGGTGCAGTCGGGTAGCTATCTGGGCGAGGATGACATCGTGCGCTTCGAGGACAAGTACGGGCGCGGGTGAGCTCCGAAGGGCCGGCTGTTTCTGCCGGCCCAGTCATGCCGGGCTTGCGAGGCCCGGCTCCTGGATGAAACCAAAACGGGCCGCCACGCCGGCCTGAGCAATCCGCCCCACCGTCAGCAGCCCGCCCGCCCAGTTCAGGCTCAGGGCAGCGTTTGGCGCTTCCAGGTCGCCTTCCAGTCTGGTGCACATGGCCGCCAGATCCCGATCATCCAGCAATGCCACGCCATGCTCGCAGCCCAGCAGCAGGCTGCCGTCCTCATCGAGCCAGGCCTCCGTCACGTGGGTGACGGGCTGGCCGGTATGGGTCTCAAGCTGCTCGGCGCTGCTCAGGCGCAGGATCAGGGGGGTGTAGTCGAGGCTGACGAACACCTGCTGCGGGCCGTTCTGGAAATACCAGCGCCCGTCGGCCGTGGGTTGATAGTTGCGTCCAATGAAGGCGTTCAGGCCGGCATGGCGGATCGGCCCTTCGGGCACTCGCCACTCACCCCTGCGGCTCAGGCGCAGCCAGCCGGTGCAGGAAGGCACATTCGGCCACTTGGCCAGGGCCGCCCGGACCACTTCATCCATGAGGGTGTGATCCCCTGCTTACCAGAGCTTCCACCAGGCACCCTTGCGGTCGGCTGGGGCCTCGGCGGTCAGATAGGCGCTCTTCGGGAAATTGGTGCGAAGCACCCGCTGGGCATCGTCCCGCAGCTCGGTGAGCTTCAGCGCGTCGTAGCTCTTCGCCATCAGGAACAGGGCTTCCTCGGTGGCGGGGGACTGGGGAAAGTCCTTGACGGCCGTCTGCGCCCGGTTGGCCGATGCGAGGTAGGCGCCGCGACGATAGTAGTAACGGGCCACGTGCACCTCGTGGGACGCCAGGGCATTCACCAGGTAACGCATGCGCAGCATCGAGTCGGGGGCGTACTTGCTCTCCGGGAAGCGCTGCACCAGCTCCTTGAAGGTGTTGAACGACGCGCGGGCCGCCTTGGTATCCCGTTCCGACAGATCCTGGTTGGCCAGGGCGCCGAGCAGGCCCAAATCTTCATTGAAGTTGGCCAGACCCTTCAAGTAGTAGGCGTAATCCACGTTCGGGTGGTTCGGGTGCAGCTTGACGAAGCGCTCGCAGGCCGCGATGGCCGACGCCGGCTCGTTGGACTTGTAGTATGCGTAAGCCACTTCAAGCTGGGATTGCTGGGCGTAGCGGCCATAGGGGTAGCGCGCCTCCAGCTTCTCGAACATCTTGATGGCCCTGTCCCAGGCGCCATCGGACATGGACTCCTTGGCCTCCGAGTAGAGCTTCTGGGCGCTCCAGCCGTTGGTTTCGTCGATCTGGTCGGGCAGGCCGCTACAGCCAGCAAGCAGAAGGAAGCCGGCAAGCGTTAAACTACGCAGGGTGAAATGCGCCATTGAAAACTCTTTGGAAGAAGATTGGGCCGATTATAGCCCAGCCATCCCTTCCCCCTCGCCGCTGCGCGAGTCTATTCCTGACGACTGTGCCGGCCTTCGGGCTGACCAGGCGCTCGCTCGCCTGTTTCCGGAACATTCCCGCAGCCGTCTTCAATCCTGGCTCAAGTCCGGGCGAATCCTCATCGATGGGGCCTCGCCGGATTCAAAATCCAAGGTCTGGGGGGGCGAAACCGTGCTGGTCAGCCCCGAGCCCACCGAGGCGATGCTGGCCGAGCAGGCCGAGGACATCCCGCTCCGGGTGCTCCACGAGGACGACACACTGCTCATCATCGACAAGCCTGTGGGCCTCGTCGTGCATCCCGGCAGTGGTAACTGGTCCGGCACCTTGCTCAATGCCCTGCTGCATCACGGTGTCCGCTTCCGCGAGCTGCCCCGCGCCGGCATCGTGCATCGCCTCGACAAGGACACCAGCGGCCTGCTGGTGGTTGCCAAGACCCTCGAAGCCCAGACCGACCTGGTCCGCCAACTCCAGGCGCGTACCGTCAAGCGCCACTACCAGGCGCTGGTGCATGGTCACCCCGGGGAGAGCGGCGAAGTCAACGCCCCCATCGGCCGTCACCCGGTCCAGCGAACCCGCATGGCCGTGGTGCCGGGCGGTCGCGAGGCCCTGACCCGCTACCGGGTCATCGAGCGCTTTGCCCGTGCCACCCTGGTCGAATGCGAGCTGGCCACCGGCCGCACCCATCAGATCCGCGTTCACATGGCGCACATCGGCCATCCACTGGTGGGCGACGCCACGTATGGCAAGGCCCGCAGCGCCGATCCGCGTCTCGACGCCTTTTCCCGTCAGGCGCTGCATGCGTGGCAGCTCGGCCTCATCCACCCCCGCACCGGCGAACCCTGTCGCTGGGAAACCCCTTTGCCCGCCGATTTCGAGGGCCTGCTGGCCCTGTTGCGCAGCACCACGCCATGAACGACACCTGGATCCAACCCGACTGGCCGGCTCCGGCCCGCGTCAAGGCCCTGACCACCACCCGCACTGGCGGCGTCAGCAAGGCCCCCTACGACACCCTCAACCTCGGCACCCATGTCGGTGACGACCCCTCCCGGGTGGCCGACAACCGCGGCATCCTCCGCCAGGCGCTGCCCGGCGAACCGCGCTGGCTCAACCAGGTACACGGGACCACCGTCGTGGATGCCGCCGTCGGCGACGGCGTGCCCGATGCCGATGCCGCCTTCACCCGCGAGTCGTGTCGTGTCTGCGTGGTCATGACCGCCGACTGCCTGCCGGTCCTGCTCTGCGACAGGGCAGGTACCGTCGTTGCCGCCGCCCATGCCGGCTGGCGCGGACTCTTTGACGGCGTGATCGAAGCGACCGTGGCGGCGATGGGCGTACCGCCGGGCCAGCTACTGGCCTGGCTCGGCCCGGCCATCGGCCCCGATGCCTTCGAGGTGGGCGGAGAGGTCCGGGCGGCCTTCATGGGCCACGACCCCGCATCCGGGGCCGCATTCCGGCCATCCCCCAATCAACACAAGTGGCTGGCCGACATCTACCTTCTGGCCCGCCAGCGCCTCATCCGTGCAGGCGTGACCGGCATCCATGGTGGTGACGCCTGCACGGTCAGCGATCCGGCTCGTTTCTTCTCCTATCGTCGCGACGGCGCCACCGGCCGCATGGCCTCCCTCATCTGGCTGGCGTGAGCCATGGTTTTGGGGCGCTGGCGCTATACTGCGCGGCCCATTTGATCTGCGGATGACCATGACCCCCCTTGCCTGGATTGTAGTGATGAGTATCTCCGGGGGGCTGTTGAGCGTGCTCGTGGCGGCGGCGCTCTCCTGGGCTGCCCGCCCCACCTGGGTGCCGACCCTCATCAGCTACGCCATTGGCGCCCTGCTCGGGGCTGCCTTCCTCGAGGTGCTGCCCCACGCCATCGAGGCTGCCGAAAGCCCCGAACGTGCCGCCATGAACATCCTGGCCGGCATCCTGATTTTCTTTGTTCTGGAAAAGCTCGTTCTATGGCGTCACTGCCACGACGAAGGTTGCCACGGGCACGGGCATGATCACCACGGGCACGGGCAGGCTGCGGCCCAGGAGCACGATCATGGGCGCAGCGGCCTGCTGATCCTCATCGGTGACACCTTTCACAATTTTGTCGACGGCGTACTCATTGCCGCCGCCTTCGTCGAGAGCACCCCGCTGGGCATCGTCACGGCCATGGCCATCATTGCCCACGAGATCCCCCAGGAGGCTGGTGACTTCCTGATTCTCCTGCATTCCGGCTACAGCCGGGGCAAGGCGCTGGCCTTCAATCTCCTGTCGAGCCTCGCGACCCTGGTGGGAGGCATCCTGGCGTACTTTGCCCTCTCTCACATGGAGACGCTGGTGCCGGTGTTTCTTGCCCTCGCCGCCGCGAGTATGATTTACGTCGCCGTGGCCGATCTCATTCCGGGTTTGCATAAACGGACTGAATTGCGCGCCACCGCCCAACAGGTATTATTGATCGCCGCCGGCATTGCCTCCATCGTCCTGGCCCACCCCCTCGCGGAGCGAGCGTTGGGCTGAGCGACGGCGGCGGGCCGGGGTGCCGAAAAGCCACAAAAACAGGGAGAGCGGCGCAAGGCCATACAACAAGAAAGTCAGAATCCCGCCGATCACGGTCGTTTCGGTTACCGTGGCGAGCAGGGCGACATAAATCCAAGCGATAGCAACGATATACATCCCCGGATTCTACAAGGCCGCAATGCGGGTCGGGGGCAGGTGTTGGTCAGATTCGCCCGCACCATAACGTCGTGCAAAAGGCAAACAACAAGGAGAGGTGGATGTCTGTAACACCGGAGCAGTCTGCAGAGGCACTACAGGGCATGTTCAAGTTCGGTCAGTCACTGGCCGAAGGCTTTTTCGATTTCCTCGGCAAGCAGAATGCCGCGCTCCAGCAGGTCGCACCTGCTGCTACGCCGCAGATCCCCCTGCCTGAGACCCAGGAGCTTGCCCGGCTCCAGAAGGAGCTTGCCGAAGCCCACACCCGCCTATGGACCAGCATGGCCCAGGCGCGCCCCGGCGAACCCGCCGAGCCTATGGTTCAGCCCCAGCCCGGCGATCGCCGTTTCGCCGCGCCCGAGTGGTCGTCGAGCCCCGTCTATGACTACATTCGCCAAGCCTATCTGCTCAACGCAGACTACCTCGCCAAGGTTTCCGACGCCCTGCCCATCGCCGATGGTCGCAGCAAGGCCCGCATGCAGTTCCTGACCCGCCAGTACATCGACGCCCTGGCCCCCTCCAACTTCGCGGCCACCAACCCGGAGTTCATCCAGACCGCTCTCGCCACCAAGGGCGAAAGCATCACCCAGGGCATCAAGAACCTCATCGGCGACATGGAGAAGGGCCGCATCTCCATGACCGACGACTCTGCCTTCGAGATCGGCCGCAACCTGGCCACCACGCCCGGTTCCGTCATTTACGAAAACGAGCTCATCCAGCTGATCCAGTACGCGCCGCTCACCGAAAAGGTCTACAAGACCCCGCTGCTGATCGTCCCGCCCTGCATCAACAAGTTCTACATCATGGACCTGCAGCCCGCCAACTCACTGGTGCGCTTCATCGTCGAACAGGGCTTCACCGTCTTCCTTGTTTCCTGGAAGAACGCCAAGGCCGAGGAAGCCCACTTCGGCTGGGACGACTATCTCGAAAAAGGCCCCATCACCGCCCTCCAGGTGGTGCGTGAAGTCACCAAGGTGGACAAGCCCAACGTCCTCGGTTTCTGCGTGGGCGGCACCATCCTGTCGTCCTCCCTTGCCGTGTTGCGCGCCAAGGGCGAAGACCCGGCCGAAAGCCTCACCCTCATGACCACCCTCCTTGATTTTGCCGATGCCGGCGAAATCGGCTGTCTGGTGGACGAAGCCTCCGTCGCCGCCCGCGAAGCCGCCATCGGCAAGGGCGGCCTGCTGATGGGCCGTGAGCTCGCGCAAGTCTTCTCCAGCCTGCGGGCCAACGACCTCATCTGGCAATACGTGGTCGGCAACTACCTCAAGGGCAAGCAGCCCGAAGCCTTCGATCTGCTGTACTGGAACTCCGACAGCACCAACCTTTCCGGCCCCTTCCTCGCCTGGTATCTGCGCAACATGTACCTCGAGAACAACCTGCGGGTGCCCGGCAAGCTCGAGATGCTCGGTGTCAAGGTGGACATGGGCAAGGTCGATCTGCCCGCCTACCTCCTCGCCACCCGCGAAGACCACATCGTGCCCTGGACCAGCGCCTACCTGGTGCGCCAGATCCTCGGCGGCGAAACCACCTTCGTGCTGGGCGCCAGCGGGCACATCGCCGGCGCCATCAACCCGGCCTCCAAGAACCGCCGCAGCTACTGGACCAGCGACTCCGCGGCCTCCGTGCCCGAGGAGTGGCTCGAGACCGCCGCCGAGCAAAAGGGGAGCTGGTGGCTGCACTGGATCGAATGGCTCAAGACCCGCAGCGGCACCCAGATCGCTGCCCGCAACAAGCCTGGTAGCACCAAATACAAGGTCATCGAAGCGGCCCCCGGCCGTTACGTGAAGGAAAAGGCCTGAGTTTCAACTCCGGCGCGGCCTTGCCCGTGCCGGAGCGCACATCATAAAAATAGAAAAGCGCTGGCGGCGAGACAACAACGGGGGCGCTGCCGGCGTTCAAGTCACCCCCGCATAAATCATGAAAAAGGAGGGAGAATCATGGCACGTGTAGCACTGGTAACCGGAGGTATGGGCGGTCTCGGCGAGTCCATCTGCATCAAGCTGGCGGCGCTCGGCTACAAGGTCGTCACCACCCACTCGCCCGGCAATCAAAAAGCCGCCGAATGGCTGCAGACCATGAACAACATGGGTTATGGCTTCAAGGCCTACCCCTGCGATGTGGGTGATTTTGACTCAGCCAAAGCCTGCGTCGAGCAGGTCACCGCCGAGATCGGCCCCGTCGACGTTCTGGTCAACAACGCGGGCATCACCCGCGACATGACCTTCAAGCGCATGACCAAGGCCGACTGGGACGCCGTCATCCATACCAACCTCGACAGCGTCTTCAACATGACCAAGCAGGTCATGGACGGCATGGTCGAGCGCAAATGGGGGCGCGTCATCAACGTGTCCTCCCTCAACGGCATCAAGGGTGCCTTTGGTCAGACCAACTATGCCGCCGCCAAGGCGGGCATGCACGGTTTCACCAAGTCCCTGGCCCTCGAAGTCGCCAAGTCCGGAGTGACGGTCAACACCATCTCCCCGGGTTACATCGGCACCAAGATGGTCCTCGCCATTCCGCAGGAAGTGCTTGAAAGCAAGATCCTGCCCCAGATTCCGATGAGCCGCCTCGGCAAGCCGGAAGAAATCGCCGGTCTGATCGCCTACCTCTCCTCCGACGAGGCGGCCTTCGTGACCGGCGCCAACATCTCTATCAACGGCGGTCAGCATATGTTCTAATCGCCACTCTCTCTGGCACTGCAACAAAAGGAAAGTGAAATGACTCAACGCATCGCTCTTGTTACTGGCGCAGTCGGTGGTCTCGGCACTGCGATCTGCAAATCCCTCGCTGCCGCAGGTGTCCGCGTGGTGGGCAACTTCTTCCCGGGCGATCCCGCCAAGGACGCATGGGTTGAAGCCCGCAAGGCGGAAGGCCTCGACATCCCGCTGTACGGGTTCGACGTCTCCGACTACGAGCAGTGCAAGGCGGCCGTTGAGGCCATCGCCACCGAAGTCGGCCCCATCGACATCCTGGTGAACAACGCCGGCATCACCCGCGACAAGTTCTTCCCGAAGATGGAAAAGGGCCAGTGGGACGCGGTCATTGCGACCAACCTCACCAGCCTGTTCAACGTCACCCACTCCATCTCCCCCAAGATGGCAGAGCGTGGCTTTGGCCGCATCATCAACATCTCCTCGGTGAACGGCGTCAAGGGCCAGGCCGGCCAGACCAACTACTCCGCCGCCAAGGCTGGTGTCATCGGCTTCACCAAGGCCCTGGCTGCCGAGCTGGCCACCAAGGGCGTTACCTGTAACGCCATTGCCCCGGGCTACATCGGCACCGACATGGTCATGGCCATCAAGGAAGAAGTCCGCAACGCCATCATCGACACCGTGCCCGTCAAGCGCCTTGGCAAGCCGGAAGAAATCGGTGCTGCCGTGGTCTACCTGTCTTCCGATCTGGCTGGCTACGTCACCGGCGCCACCCTGAACGTGAACGGCGGTCTGTACTACCAGTAATACGCTGTCGCAGTATGCATCGCGCAAAACCCCGCCTCGGCGGGGTTTTGTTTTTTGCG
>Ga0209097_10000540_pt1 | contig 37238 bp, 22 predicted proteins | sample AD_UKC052_MetaG_FD_184419 | JGI IMG/M metagenome (GOLD analysis project Ga0209097, IMG submission 184419) | Active sludge microbial communities of municipal wastewater-treating anaerobic digesters from USA - AD_UKC052_MetaG (SPAdes) (version 2) | ecosystem: Engineered > Bioreactor > Anaerobic >... | reverse complement strand
ATTTGTCCTTGCCTGAAATAGCTTGACTGATTTTAAGGTGTACAGTTGTCAAATTCAAGTACAACTATGGCAAGAAAAGCACAATTTAATTCAGAAAAGTCTTCTCGTTATAATCGCTATTTCAGTGATGCATTTAAGGAGAGTAAAGTCAAAGAAATAGATAAGGGAATAAGTTCAGTATCTGAAATTTGCAAAGAGTACAGTATTAGCCGAACTTCGGTGTATTCATGGATTTACCAGTACTCCAAAATGCGCAAAAAAGGAATCCGTCAGATAGTTGAATCTCAAAGCGATACACGTAAGCTTTTAGAAATGAAAGCGCGTATTGCAGAGTTAGAGAGAATCATAGGACAAAAGCAGCTTCTCATTGATTTTCAAAGTAAATTAATTGATTTAGCTGAAGAAGAATACCAGGTTGACATAAAAAAAAAGTATGGTTCCAAACCCTCTTCTGGTTCTGGCTCAACCGAGGCAAACACCGATACGCCATGATGCGTTTGTATGAACTCAATGAGATGAGTAGACAGGCCTTTCATGATAGACTAAATCGGCATTATCAGCGCCAACAAGAAGAGCAACACCTATTGCAACTCATAAGACAGATTAGGGAAGATCATCCAAAAATGTCTGCAAGAATGATGTATTTAAAACTTCATCCACAAACAATGGGACGTGATCGTTTTGAGGTGTTTTGCTTTGAAAACGGCTTTAAAGTACAATGCAAACGTAATTACCGAAGGACTACAAATAGCAATGGAGTAATCCGTTTTGACAATCTGATACAAGGACTTGAGTTGACAGGTGTAAACCAAGTTTGGGTAAGCGATATAACCTATTATGAACTTGGAAATGAGTTTTGTTATCTAACGTTTTTTATGGATCTCTTTTCTAGACTTATCGTTGGATATAGCGCATCACAAGATCTCAGGACAGAAAACACAACTATACCAGCTTTTAAAATGGCTTGTAAAGTTAGAGGTGCAAATTGCTTGATTGATCTTATTATTCATTCGGATGGTGGTGGTCAATATTACAGCAGAGAGTTCATCAAAATCACTAAAAAAGTGAAGCATAGCATGAGTGATAGCGTTTATGAAAATCCACACGCAGAAAGAATAAATGGAATAATCAAAAACGATTACCTTTATCCTTACAACCCAAAGGACTTCCCTGAATTAGTTAAAATGCTCAAAAGAGCTGTCAATAACTATAACAATAGCAAACCTCATGGGTCACTTAAAAAGCTTAGCCCTGTTGAGTTTGAGAAATCTATAATAGAGAAATCAACAAATCAGGACTTTGTCAACAAAAGAAAAAAAGAAGCAAAAAAAGAAAAACTAACACAACACTACATTTACTAGAATTAAGTCAAGTCTATTTAGGCATGGTCAATTCGTAATTCGTAATTCGTAATTCGTAATTCGTAATTCGTAATTTATTTTCCGTTAATCGTAATACGTATATCGTAAATCGTAATACGCCCTTAGTAAATCACCGTCACATTCCCGTATATCTCCTTCACTTCATCTAAGCTAAAACCAAGTATCACCTTATACACATACACGTCCTGCTTGATTGGTTTCTTGCCCGTGTTAAAGAAAGTTCCATCCCATTTTTCGTCCTTGTTAAATGTTTCGAAAACAAGGTGGCCCCAACGGTCGAAAATGATGAAGTCGTATACTTTAGGTGTTTCGAGTAAAACAGGTCCAAATGAGTCGTTCTTTCCATCACCATTTGGGGTAAATGAACTCGGAATGTAAATGCTTGGAGAAGGAGCTACTTTGAGTGCATGTTGAACCGTATCGGGACAATTGAAGCTGTTGTTAGCAATCAGAGTGATGATGAATTCTGATTCTGCGGTGATGTCGTAAATGTGCTGGGTGATAAAGTCGGGGTAATATGATCCATCACCCATATCGAATTCGAAACTATTCGCTCCTGTACTCATGTTCTCAAATTGAGCTAATGGGTAAGAAGTAGCAATCTCATCCGGACTCACAGTAAATTCTGCATGTGCATTCGGATGAACCACTACCGCACTTATCACAACAGTATCGCTAGAACATTGATCCTGACTAGTGATTCGCATAGTGATATCGTACACGCCTGGTTCGGTGTATTGATGTTGAGTTGTTGGTCCGCCCATGCCCGTAGTACCATCACCAAAATCCCATTCCCATGTATCGCCATACGGAGTGAACGATTCAAATTCGATGTCCATTGGAGCACATCCGGCAGGTGGAGTAATGCGTAAATCATTGACCGGTTGACCAATCACTTCGAAGTATGACTGTGTAGTATCGGAGCAAGAATATTCATTCGAAACAACCAAGGAAACCTGTTTCATTCCGGTATCGGCAAAGGTTAAGAGCGGTTCGAATAACATCGAAGACTGATTCTCCCAAGTCCAGATATACGCCATTCCAGCACTTGATTGATTCTGTACTCCGGTTGATGCAGGCGGTCCGCAGGCAGAATTCGCATCCAAAGTAAAACTGCTTAATGGCTTAGGGAATACGTCGATTTCGACTTGTGCTTGTGCAGGACAATCGAGGTTTGCTGCAAAGTCGAAATTATGTGCTGTGATCGTAGCTAGATATGTTCCTTGTCCTAGGTAATTGGTAGATGGAGAAAAGGCGGTTGAAGTAAATCCGTTTCCAAAATCCCATTCCTGACTGGTAGAGAATTGAGTAGTATTATTGAAGGTCACGTGCAATGGCATACATCCTTGAACCGGATCGGCAAGGAAGTCGATTTGAGGTACGGCATTTACCTGAACTTGCTGATACGTTGTATCGGGACAACCAAAAACAGGAGAATAACCAATCAGTCGAATTTGGAAATTCCCTTGTGCTGGATAGAGATACGGAGGTTCAAAACCTACTGCATCTTCCCCATTTCCAAACGTCCAGCTGTAGGCAGCCGAACCAGTAGAAAGGTTGTTGATGCTTAGCGTAGTTCCGAGGCAGATTACATTTTCGTCGAGCGTAAAAGCTACATCTGGCGCAGCATACACGAGTACGTTTGCGTAGGAAGTATCAATCGAACAGGCATCTTTAGCGACTAAGGAAATGGTGAAATTCCCGCCAGTTGTGTAGGTATGCGAAATGTCTTCGGCTGTTTGAAGCGGACTACCATCGCCAAAATCCCAGAGATAATCGGTCGCACCTGCAGAAATATTGGTGAAATTAACAGGCAGCGGAGCACAACCCCAAGGAGGATCAGTATTAAAGAAAGAAGTCACCGTATTAGGCAAAGCGGTGATGTACATGAGCATGGTATCGATGCGACACCCATTTTCGACAATCAAACGCGTTGCATATACACTCGTATCGTTGTTTTGGGCAATGAAAGCATGTCCAACTGGAACGGTATCGGTGCTGGTCGTTCCGTCGCCTAATTCCCAGAAAAACGAATCGGGCTGACCATAAGTCAAATTGGTAAATACCGGAACAAATGGAGAACAACCCGATTGTGCATCAACCGTAAATACTGGCGTTGGTGAAACACGAGCAAATACAGGTAATTCGTAATCATCGGCGCCACACAAATTCTGCACGTTCACATGCACCTGATAGGTTGTATCGTGCAGCACAGGCATAGGAAGCAAAATAGTATCGGGCAATGGCTGATTGTTCGAATACACGCCTGTTACCGACCAAGTAAAGGAAGGAGCAAATCCAACCGAAATATTCGTTAAGACAATTGGAGCCGGAGCACACACTGTATCAGCCGACATGGTGAATTCAGCTGTTGGTGGATCAACCGCTTGAATACTTGCCTGAGCGGTGTCTTTACAACCAGTGGCTGTTGTGATAATCAGCTGTATGGAATATGTTCCTGTATCCACAAACGTGATGGCAGGAGAAGCATTGGTAGAACTAAGAATGGTGGTTAGATTTTCATCTAGGACAGTCCATTCCGATTGAAACGCACCTGGAAAAGATGTATCGCCGACAGATGTTTGAAGCAGATTGTATGGTGCATTATGACAAAATGCAGCTGGCAAACTCAAACTTGCCTGAGGCATTGGATGAACCAAATACAACAAGGTATCACGGTTGACACAACCAGTTACAGGTTGCGTATAGGTATAAATGAGTTGATTTGTTCCTGGCGGACTCAACTGCGGACAATACGTTCCGCTTGCAGAGATACTCCCCTGCCCTGCCCAGAATCCAGTTGCAGGAGGCAATCCATTTCCATTTACAGGTTGAAATTGATCCAGTTGAACGCAAGCAGCATTGATACAATCGACCCGATCGGGACCAGCATTTACGATTGGTAAAGCATGTACTTGAACAGTGATAGTATCCCAGGTTTGACAACCGAAAGTTCCGTAGGTATAAACCGCAATGCTCGTATCGGCTTGGTTTCCCGAGAAGGTTCCATTGGCATTCACCCAAGAAGGGAAAACCCATGTACCACCTGCCGGAGATGCTTGCAGCGTATAGGTTGTATCGTCATCGTGACAAAATTCAATATCGGCGCCGCCATTCGCACTTGCATACGTTGGAGCAATTACGACAGCTGGAATAATGCTATCCGAAACGCAGCCAAATCCATTAGTATAAGTGTATGTGAGATTTGTTGTTCCAATGTTTGGAGTAATGAAAACATATCCGCCACCTGATGGACTAACACCATTTCCTGTCCATACACCGCCAACTGGTAAAGCCGTTACCAGACCTAAACTGTTAGCGTAATTCGTGAAACAATAATCTAACTGAGTACTTCCAAAGCTGATAGGTGATGGACCATGCATGCTTACTTGTAAACTATCGGTCGCCACACAGCCTGTTGCTGCAATGGTGAACTGATAATACACCCATGAATTTCCAACCGGCATTCCTGTTGGATCAAAGGCTCCAGTTGCTGTATTGGTGATTCCAGTTCCTGACCAAAAGCCTGTTCCTCCTGTTGTTGGTGATTGTCCGCTTAGCACGATTGGAGCAGCGTTGTTACAAATAGAAACGTTGTTGCCAGCATTCACGACCGGTAGCGGATTAACGAGCACTTCGGTTGTATCACTTACACGACACGATCCAGTTCCTGTGTTAAAAATGATGCTGTATGTTCCTGCAACGAGCGGATCGAATTGTCCGGCAGCTGTAGCACTTCCCGCCCATATTGCAGGGACAGAAGTAAAGCTTGGAGTGAAGGTGATTATTCCAGATTGCGCACAGACTTCTAAATTCGGTCCGATGGAAGTTATAGGCGGTGTCGCAACAGTGATGGTTGATGGATCAGAAGCAGAACATCCGCTGGCATCGGTATACTGATACACCACATTGAAAACGCCATTTCCATTAGGAGTGAAAACTCCAGCTAAACTAATAGTAGCATTGGAAGAAGTCCAAGTTCCACCGGCAGGAGTTGCACCCGTAAGTGTTTCAGCAATTGGCTGATTACAAAACGAGTAATCTGGAGCAATAACGTTAGGAATCGGATTAACGCTCACATCTACCACATCCGAAACCTGACAACCATACGAATCGGTTACAGTAAGCGTGATTGGTTGAATAACAGGAACTGCTAATCCAGTTGGAACGGATGCATATTCTGGATTAAGAATAGTGGTGGATGACAAACCAGTTGCAGGAGACCACTGATACACAAATGGAGGAGTTCCAGTACCTGCCTGAACACTTCCCGAAAGCGAAATGGTATCACCACCACACACACCTGAATTAGCTCCAGCATTTACAACTGGTAAACCTCCCACAATGACATGAATGGTATCGGATGCAGCACAAGTTGCGCCCGTTTCGTAAATGTAGTTGAGCGTGAAACTTCCAGCTCCGGCAGTTGCAGGATCGAAATAGTAATTGGTACCAACATTCGTTATTCCTGAACCCGTCCAGTAGGCATTAAACTGTGTAGGTGGATTTGTTGGTTGCGGCATAGGCAAAAGCACCGCAGCATCGGTAATACAACGATGAAAACCTGTTCCGGCATTGATGCTAATCGGACTGCCCACGTTAATCAGCAAAGTATCGTGATTGGTACAACCCAAAGCATCTGTAAAGTGGTAAAAGATTGAATCAACACCTAGTCCACCACTGGTGTAATTGAGACCAGCGAGTGTTCCTTGATTACTTGGTGCTGTAGTCCATGAACCGCCTGTTACTGGGGAAAATCCGTTTAAGGTGTATGGAACAGTTGGACTGAAACAGATGCTTGTATCAGGACCAGCGGTGATAACCGGAAGCGGATGAACGGTCAATTCGAACCAGTTGCTCACCAAACAATTATTGGAATCGGTGACCTCAATTGTTACAGGAGCGTAAAGATTAGTTGCACCCGGATTTCCAGGAACCATTGTTACAGTAGAATCGGAAGAAGAACCTACAGCCCAAACAGCTGGGTACCAAGCCCAAGTGTATGGATATAATCCGCCGCTGGCTGTTGCTTCAAACGAAATCGTATCGTGATGACAAGTTTCCTGATCCGAAGGAATGACAAGTGTTGGAATGGAATACACCTCAACCTGAATGGTATCGTGCGTTTCGCACGTAGTGTTAAATCCGGTCGTGTAAACCAGTTCATGAATTCCAACACCAGCAACTGAAGGTACAAATGTCGTATCTGGTAAAACGTATTCTACTCCCGGACCGGTCCATATTCCGCCGACAGGCAAGCCAGAAATTAATGGATACGGTATAGCATTCAAACAGAAATTCGTATCAACACCAGCATTGGGAGGAGTTGGAGCTAAAACCGAAATCGGTAACAAATCGGAATCAATACAACCTTCGGCATCGGTAAAGGTGTAAAGTAAGGTATCGATACTTCCTGGAGCATCAGGCAAATACGTATCGTTAGCGTTGAGCGTTCCTGTGAGCGGACTTGGATCTGTCCATACACCACCTGTAGGAGTTTGAGCTAATAATATTGCAGGAATTCCTTGCGAACAGAGCACTAAATCGTTACCCGCATCTACAATAGGCAAAGGATTTACGCTAATGGTAACAGGGTATCCCGAAGAATAACAACCTGTAGTAGCATCAAAACCAGTAACGGTGTATTGCGTGCTCGTTCCCGGATCGGCATCAACCGTAGGTCCTGTACTTCCGTTCAATCCACCAGAAGGAGACCAAGTAAATGTAGTACCCGGAATATCAGCTCCCACATTTAAAACAACAGGTGGAGAACCGGCACACATTTCAAATCCGTCGCTTGTATTATTGACCGGAGAAGTTGAAGTAACATTCAGGATTGGTAGTGGATTAACGGTTACATCAATGTTATCGGTTGAAGAACATCCGACATCATCGGTAGCGGTAAGAGTAAGCGTTTGAACAGAAGGTGAAGTGCCCGAATTGCTTAGGTTGATAGTTGGATTGGATTGATTGGATGAACCTCCAGCTCCTGACCAACTGTATGTATATGGTGGAGTTCCAATTCCTCCCGTTAATACTGGATTACCATTATTGATGGTCACATTCGAACCCGAACACATAGTAAAATCGGAGACCGAAATTTGAGGTGCATCGCTTACCTGAACGCTAATGGTATTGGTAGCAGTAGCGCACTGATTCGATACCGTAACAGTAATTTGAGGTGATCCAGAAGTAGGGAAAATAACATTCCCAGGATCGGTCCCGCTGTATGTGGCAGGAGTTCCACCTTGAAAGGTCCAACTTGGTGTGTTGAGAATTCCTCCACCATTATCATACACAGCCGAAGGATCAACCGTATAAGGTGCACAACCCGCCACAATAGCCGAAATTGCTACTGTTGGAGGTGAAACGACGGTATACTGAACGTTATCGGTAGTTGTTCCGCAGGCATTGGTGGTCGAAAGTGTTACCGTATAAACTCCATCAGTTGTTAAGAGAAATGTAGGTTCAAATGAGTTAGCATTACCCGTTTGAAATCCTGCTGTAGGAGAAATACTCCACTGATAAACCGGCGCGGCGCAACCAGCAACACCTGTTGAAATATTATCGGTTGTGATCGTAACAGGAGCACATGATCCACTTGCTGTTGTAGTAAAATCAGCAATAATTGGATTCACCACACAGAGTGTTTGTGTGATCACATTATCCCCACAAAAGGAATTACCAATGCGTTGAGTAATTTGATACGTTCCAGCTTGTGTGAAAGTAAATCCTAATTGATCAGTTCCGGCTGTCCATCCAGCATAAGGTGCGCTATTCGTAGAACCAAAAGTTCCAGAAGTGAGCGTCCATCCAGTTGCTGGTGTGATGCTCCAAACAACTTTGTAGTTAGAAGTACATCCGTTAATCGTAACCACATCACCCGGATCTCCTGTATTGGTAACCGTTACCGTAGAATTTACACAAGCCGGATTCGGATTTATCGTAAAAGCCGCTACAGGTGGTGTAGAAATCCGAATAGGCTCAATGGTAGCTTGTCCTTCCCCACAAGGGTTAATCGCCTTTATCTGACAATAATAGGCATTGGAATAATTGGGAGAAGAATTTCCGCAAGATGTAGTTGTAAACGTATGTGTGAAAGATGCCGGTGGCGGATGGTTGTATGTAACCATTGGCGAACCGTCGTTGTAAGTGACTTCGTAATAGGTTCCAGCCACATTCCCCGAAACGTTTGAAATCTGATATGAAGCCGTGTAAGCTGCACAAGTATCAACCTGTTGTCCGTTCAATCCGATACTTGGCGTACTTCCTACGAAAACCTGATACGTGTTTGTAGAAACGCAACCATTGGTTCCAGTGATGGTGTAGGTTAGCGTATATGTTCCTTGATTGTATACGTGAGTAACGGGTGGTCCGCCGGGTTCGGTTGGACTAGTCCAGTTTGCTGTAGCGTCGCCCCAGTTGATGGTGTAATTCTGTATCCATGGAATGTTAGGTGTATTATCAGAAACAGCAATTACACCGGTTGGTGTGGTAGTACATTTACGCAAATACCAGATTCCGTTAAACTGAATAAGTGAGTTCGAACTTAATAGCGGAGGATCAGGAATTTCACGTATCTGAATGGTGTGTTGAACGATGTCGGACCTTCCAGCAGAATTGGTTACGATTAATGTTACGGTAACAGTTTGTGTTCCAACACCTGGCGGAAGATTAAATGTATGCGAACCTGGATTTTGCAGGTTAGAAGTAGTACCATCACCCCAAATCCATAAATAAGTATTTCCTGCTACGTGAACAGTATTGTTGGTAATGGTCACAGCTGTTTCATCACAAACAGGTCCTGCAGGCATAGTAAATAATGCAGTTGGACAAGCACCTGCAGCTACTGTAACCAAAACAGTATCGGCAGTAGGCGAACAACCTGGAGCTTGAACGGTAAGCACATAGGAAGTAGTAGCAGCTGGAGAAGCTAGATACGTTGGAGTTGCAGCCACATTTGCACCTCCTAAAATGCTCCACTGATATGAAGTAATTGCTCCAGATGCACCGGTAAATGTGGACGTTCCACCTAAATAGGCTGTTCCACCGGTACAAATGCTGACGTTGTTTCCAATATTCAAATCACACTGTGCATCCACCCAAGCACTTAACACAGAAAACAGAAGTACCCAAATGAGTCTCAACCTTCTCAGTGTAACACTGGCAAATCGTGTATGTAGCGATTTATTTATCAATGGATTACAGTAATATTTCCGAACAAATTAAACACTTCTTCCTCACTAAAAATAGCCGTCAATTTATACACATACACATCTTGTTTGATGGCTTTCTTTCCTTTGTTTTTGAATGTTCCATCCCAGTATTTATCCCTATCGTTAGTTTCAAATACTACATGACCCCAGCGATCATAAATGGCAAAGTAATATTCCGAAGGAGTTCGATCCATGTAGGGGCGGAAGCCATCGTTTAATCCATCGTCGTTGGGTGTAAAGGAATTAGGAATATAGATATTAGGAGATGATTTGATATAAACATCACTATATGCTGTGTCGGGACAATTGAACATATTATTAGCGATGAGCATGAGTTGAACGAGTCCTGTATCAGGATTTTCAAACATATAGGTTGGTGGAACAATTCCACTAACTAAATCATCTTCGACGTACAATTGATATGCAGTAGCTAAAGCACTGGTGTTGGTTAGATTAATTTGAGGAAGTGATTCTGAAATAAACTGAGGACTAATTTCCAATCCGGCAAATGCTTTTGGATATACTTCAATGACTTCAACCAAAATAGAATCTTCGGAACAAATACCACCCGAAGAGACGAGTAATTCAATCGAATACAATCCTGCTTCTTCGTAAACATGGCTTACTGAATCGAGCGTAGAGAATTGTCCATCACCAAATGCCCATTGAACTTGATTACCATATAGGCTCAAATTATCGAACGTCACTTCGTGTGGCATACAACCGTTCGGAGGATCGATTGACAAAGCAATTTGAGGTTGTCCTAAAACCATGAAACCAGAAGCGGAAGTATCGCGACAAGCAAACAAGTTTTCGGCTACTAAACGAACTTGATGGAAACCAGTATCGGTAAATGTTAATTGAGGTTCAAATTCGGTTGAGCTAGTCGATTCCCAAAGCCATGTATACGAATTTCCTCCTGTGGATGTGTTGCTTACAGCAGTTTGAGCTGGTGGTCCACATGCAGAATCGGCCGCTAAAATAAACGAGCTTTGTGGGGAAGGATTTACGTGAATTGTAACATAAGCCGTGTCAGGGCAATCAGCACCAATTCCTTGGTAATTATGAGCAATCAGTTGAGCTTGAAAGTCTCCAGATTGTGCTAACATTATTTGTGGTTCTGCAAGGATAGAACTTGTTCCATCAGGGAAGTGCCATTCGTATCCTGTAGCTAAAGAACTTGAATTGAAAAACTGCACAAGCAATGGCATACATCCAGTATCTGGATCTGCAGTTACATTAATCACTGGAAATGGAACAACTTCCACTGTTTGACTAACTGTATCCACACATCCAGTTTGTGGATTCACTCCATACATCTGAATTGTTTGTGTACCTGTTGAATTGTACACATGGTTCACAGATGAGCTAATTGGACTTGTGCTTCCATCACCAAAATCGATGTTGACAAAAGCACTGTTTTGTGATGTATTGCTGATTTGTATTTGGTTCGTCTGACAAATGGAAGGTTGATCGATTGTAAAATCTAAATCGGGACCTTCATAAACTGTAACAGTATTCAAAATGGTATCAACCAAACAGAAATTCGAAACCGTAAGCATGACATGATATACACCAGCGTTTTCATAAATGTGAGAAACTGAATCTCCTGCAATGCCTGTACTATCGCCAAAATCCCAGAGATAGTAAGTCAAATCACCTAATGGGAAGTTAAAATCTACTTCAAAAGGGGAACATCCAACAATAGGAGTCTGAGCTGTTGGATTGATATGATCGGGATAAACAATCACATTCGTGGCAGCATTCGCATTTCCGCAGGTATTGCCGATTTGAAGAGTGATTGGAATGAAGCTAACGGTGTCGGTTGTTGTGTAGGTATGAGCTGGCGGAAGTGAATCGGTTGATGTAGTTCCATCACCCAAATCCCACATAAACCAATCAGGTGAACCGTAACTCACATTTTGAATCACAGCAGAAAAAGGCGAACATCCTTGACTGTAATCGGTTCCGATAAGTGCCACTGGAACGGGACGAATAATTACTGAATCGACAGCCGTTCGTGTACCACACATATTGCTTACCGAAAGCGTCACATGATAGAGCGAATCGGCAATGATAGGAGCTGCAAAAACAGGTAAAACCGGAATGGTATCGGTTGAACCCGGACCAGATGGACCAAAATCCCACAAGAATGATATCTGATAACCGGAAGAAGTATTCGTAACCGTTTCCTGATGCGGACCACACACGATATTATCGGCTAAACTAAATGCTGCTATTGGAGGAGCAACAACGGTAAAATATGCTGTATCTCGGGTTTCGCAGTTATAGATGGAATAACAAATTTGTTCAATTTGATATGTACCTGCAGTAGCAATATTCACAACTGGTGAAGCCAATGTACTTGTTTGAACCAATGCGCCAGTTACAGTATTTTTCACATTCCACTCAAAAGTTGCAGCTGCTCCCGAACTTAAATTCGTCACTTGAACAGGTGTATTGATACAGAATAGCGGATTGATCGCTACACCCGGAACAGGCATTGGAACAATGGTCACTAGCAAAGTATCGGTGTTCGAGCAAGTTGTAGTTGGATTTTGATAGGTGTAAAGAATTTGATTCACACCATTGTTGGCTGTTGCAGCACAAAACTGTCCGCTTGCAGCATTGGCAATTCCAGGTCCCGACCAAGTTCCACCAAGTGGAGAAGGCGCAGCTAAATTGAAACACGGATCGGCAGCACACAATTGCTGATCTAAACCAGCATGCACAACTGGCAATGGATGTATCGTAACTAATGCGGTATCATACACCAAACAAGAACCTCCGCCCACAGCATAAATGGCATTGAACGTACCAACAGTATCGCTGATAAACGTACCATTCGCATTCAGCCAACTAGGATTAATCCAAGTACCTGCAGGTGTACCGGTCAATTGATGCGCTAAGTTCGAAAAGCAAAATGCCGTGTCCGAACCAGCATTCGCAGGTGTTGGTACACTTACGTTAATCAACACCGTATCTCGATTCACACAGGTGTTTGCATCGGTGTAGGTATAATAAACCGAAAATGAACCAGCTGCACTTGGCGTATACGTAGCTGTATCCTGCGGAGCGATTACGTTTGAACCGTATGTAAGTCCAGCACCAGTCCAAAATCCACCTGCCGGACTAGCTGTTAACTGACTACCAAAAGGCGTTAAACATACATTGAGCACAGCAGGATTGAGTACGATGTTGGGAAGTGCGTTCACAGTTACTTGCAAGCCATCCGAAGCAGAACATCCAGTTGCTGTTGAAGTGAATGTGTAAGTGATTGGAAAAACTCCTGCTCCCGAAATACTCGGACTAAAAACTCCTGTGGTAGTGTTTGTGATTCCCGTTCCTGACCATGACCAAGTTCCACCAGAAGTCGGACTTTCACCCGGAAACGTGTATGCTGGTGAATTAGCACAAAGTGTCACATCTGAACCAGCATCTACCGTTGGAGGAGCAATAACAGTAACTTGAAGACTTCCGCCCACGGCGCAAAATCCTGCTCCAACCGAATAGCTAACGACAAAAACGCCAACAGCATCAGGAGTAAAAATTCCACTCGAAGTTAAAGTGGCTGTGCTGCTAGTCCAGTTTCCACCTAGTGTTGCAGCATACAACTGAAAATTCCCGCTATTAAGACACACGGTTGTATCAGGTGTAAGTTGCAAAGATCCAGGAACTTGAACATTCACTACCATGGTATCAGAACGAGTACATCCTGAGGTAGAGATGGTGTAAAAAAGCGAATCGGTTCCTGCTGCGACAGGTGTGTAAGCTCCAGATGTTGTTACGTTATCACCCGTCCAAGTTCCTCCAGCAGGAGTTCCATTCATTTGGATGGTGGAAGGATTTAGACAGATTGTTTGATCAGCACCCGCATTAACAACCGGAACAGGATTGACTGTCACCAAAGCAACATCCGTTGCTAGACACGTATGAGCATCGGTAAGTGTAACGGTGATACTGGTTGTTGTAGTTAGATTGGCAACTACGCTTGCCCCAACAGCAGCACTTAATCCAGCTGAAGGGTTCCAAGAATAAGAATAAGGACCTAATCCTCCTGCACCAACTGCGGTAAGAGTTGCAGGCGTGCCTTCACATACAGTTGGATTATTCACGTTTACAGTTGGAGCAGCATAAACGGTCATTTGCATCTGATCGGTTGATGCACAAGTTCCAGAACCAAAACTGTATGTCAAATTGACGTTACCCGGTGTGGTTGGAGTGAATAGTCCAGAAGTGGAAACACCAGCGCCCGACCAAGTTCCTCCTGCAGGAGTTCCATTGAGTTGAAGTGGTGTTGCACCAACGCAGATTTGTTGATCTGAGCCAGCACCAGCAGGACTCGGATTGACCACACTTACTATGATTTGATCGCTCGACGAACAAGTATTTGCGTTAGTGTACGAGTAAGTGAGCGTGTAATTTCCTAATCCAGGAGGTGTGAATGCACCACCAGCTGTGACGCCAGTTCCAGACCAAGTTCCGCCAGTTGGAGTTCCAGTAAGTTGAGTTACTTGAGCGTTGTTACACACCGAAATATCTGAACCGGCTGCAACGGATGGTAGCGGATTAACAGTTATGCTGGAGACAGCACTAGCCGTGCAAGTATGTGCATCGGTTACAATAACGGTGTAGCTTGTAGAAGATAAAGGCGCGGGAGAAGTGGTAACAGATGCACCAGAACCGGAACTCAAACCTGCACTTGGTGACCAAGCATAGGAATAAGGTCCTAAACCAGCTGCACCTACAGCAGTAAGCGTTGCATTAAATCCAGCACAAACCACAGGACTATTTACAGATACCGTTGGAGGTGAATAAACCGTGATGACTTTTTGATCCGAAACTGCACATGGTCCTGTACCGAATGAGTATGTAAGCGTATAGCTTCCTGGAGTTGTAGGGGTAAATACACCACCTGAGGTCACGCCAGTTCCGGTCCAGGTTCCGCCTGTTGGAGTAGCGTTAAGTTGGATGGCAGGAGTACCGGGACAAAGCGATTGATCGGCTCCCGCATTTGCAGCAGTTGGAGTAATGACCGAAACGATAACTTGATCGGTAACCGCAGGACAACCCGTTCCGGCTGATGCAGGAATGGTGTAGGTAAGCGTGAAGTTTCCAGTAGTTGTTGGAGTGAATAATCCAGACGCATTTACACCTGTGCCTGACCATGTACCACCTGTAGGAGAACCCGTTAATTGAATGGCAGGTGATCCAACACAAACCGATTGATCTAAACCTGCATTGACAGTTGGGGCTTGATTAACGGTTACTGGATGATTGATAGAAGCTGAACAACCCGAAAGAGCGCTGATACTTGCCGTTAGCGTGACGGTATAGGTTCCGGCAGAGAGAAATGAAAATGACGGAGAAGTAGAACTGGCGTTGCTTGCACCATTAAATGCCCAATTACTAGAAGGTGAAATACTCCAATTGTAGGAATAAGTTGGCGTATAGCAAGAAGAAGGTGTAACAGCAGTTGTGTTGTTTGCTGTCACACTCAAATTCGGAGGAATACAACCAAAACTTGGGTTTAGATTAAACTGAGGATTGGGAGGAGGAACCACACACACAGGAACCGACATGGTATCGAGTCCGCAGGTATTGGCAATCCAAATTTTCACTCGATAACTACCAGCCGTGTTGAACGTTACACTCAATGGAGTTGCTCCCTGTGACCACACATCGAAATCGGATGCATTTGGGAAACCATTGTTACTTCCCATACTGGCTGCACTTGCCGACCAACCTGCAGCGGGTGAAATAGTCCAGTAAGAAATAGCACCCGTGGTGGAACAAGTATATCCGGCGCTTGGGTCGATATAAACACCTTGAGAGGAATTGTTGTTAATCGAAACCGATGAGCCAACACACACTGTTGAGGTTAATGGAGAGATAATCGCATCGGGTGGAGACGAAATTACGATAGGCGAAACGGCAGCCGTGAAGGGCGAATTCGTAGGACTTGAAGCTGTGATTGTTGCTCCAAAAACATTATTGGTAGTTTGGAAAGCGGAACCACAGGAATTGGTGGTGTATGTATGCGTAACTGAGGCAGGAATATTTCCTTGCGTGAAGTTCAAAACGGGACTACCATCTCCAAAATTGACCACATAAGTGGTGTTAGCTGGATTACCGGCAATGTTTGTAATCGGAAATGTTAATGTATACGGAGCACACCCAGCTGTATTCCCATTTGAATTGAAGCCCAGCGTAAGCTGCGCAAATACTGGGATTTGTAGCAGAATAAAAATAAAAAGTAATAATAGCGACTTAGCTATTTTCAGCACACTTTAAGGTTAGGATTTGCAAAAGTAATAATAACAAAATTGTTTAACGCTATATTAATATAGTAGGTTTCCAATTTTAGGATGGTTTTGTTTGAAAAATAAGATTCGAACTTTCTAAGTAGAGAAACTAGCATGCAAATAATAAATGGACTCAAGTGGCTGATGTGCGTGGCTTTTTGTTTATTTGAACTATGCGTTTGACAAAAAAATATTGCCTGCTTGTCCTCATACTTCTTACACAAGTCGTTTCGTCTCAAACTTACCTTCCTCCTACCCTAGCCTGGAAGGGAAAAAGTGAGCGGATTATGCGTTCTAATAAAGATCCATTGGTTACTCCATTTGAACTAAGTGGCGGAATGAACTCAGCTACCAAGCAAGAATTGGGAGATTGGTTTGAAAAACTGCAGAAAACGTTCCCTGATGTTAAGCAGGAAAGTATTGGTAAATCAGCTCAAAACCGAGATATCTGGATGTATTCTATTCGACGTGCAGGGAAGGAAAAACCAACTTTTCTGTTTCAAGCTGGCATTCATGCAGGTGAAATTGATGGGAAAGATGCGGGTATGTTATTCTTCCGCGATGTGCTTGAAATACAACCTCAATTGCTGCAAAACGTGAATGTATTATTCATTCCAATTTTGAATGTAGATGGACATGAACGAGCATCCGAATTCAATCGGATAAATCAGCGTGGACCAACCGTTATGGGCTGGAGAAGTAATGCACTCAACCAAAACCTCAACCGCGATTATACCAAACTCGACACGAAAGAAATACAGTCGGTGTTAGCAGTAATTAATCGCGAAAATCCGGTTTTGTATATGGATATACATGTGACGGATGGCGCAGATTATCAATACGATATAACCTATGGATTTCAAGGAGAACATGCGTATTCTCCTGCTATTTCAACCTGGTTAAAAACGAAATTTCGTTCACAGGTTGACGTGGCACTTACGAGCAATAATCATATTCCCGGACCGCTACTTTTTGCTGTGAATGATGATGATTTTAAAGATGGAAACAACGAATACACGTTTTCGCCTCGCTATTCGCATGGTTACGGTGATGCCCGTCATTTACCAAGCATTTTGGTTGAAAATCATTCGTTAAAACCTTTTCGTCAGCGAGTGTTGGGAACCTATGTTTTATTGTTTGAAACACTGCGCGTATTAAGTTTAGAAGGAACTTCGTTGAATACTGCAATAGCATCGGATCAAAAACGAAAACCCGAAGCATTACCCTTGACTTGGGATTTCCCTAAAACCGCAAGTGATTCGATGAAATTTGCAGGAATTGCATCAAAAAAAGTAAAGTCGGAAGTAACGGGAGTAGAATACGTTGAATGGTCGGGGAAAGCAGAAAATCAGCACATTCCGGTACGGAAAAACAATGTAGCAACTTCACATGTGGCTCGCCCGTCGTATTATGTAATTCCGGTCCAATTCGAAGAAGTTATTTCTCGTTTGAAGCAACATGGTCTTGAAATGCAAAGCATTCAAACCGACTCAACCATTCAACTGAGCATGTATCGTTTGAGTAATCCTCAAATTCAAGGTAAGCTGCCTAATCAGGGACGATGCCGCTTAAAAGCTGATGCGAAAGAAGAATCGATGCAAGTCGTATTTCCGAAAGGTTCGATGCTAGTATCTACCAATCAGGCATTGGGCGATTTAGCTGTTTTATTGCTCGAACCGGAGTTTACCGATTCGTACTTCCAATGGGGCTTTTTCCCCGAATGTTTAGAGCGAACCGAGTATTTCGAAACATACGTGTTGGAGCCATACGCAGCCGACCAACTCAATAAAAATCCGACTCTAAAGTCAGCTTTTGAAAGCAAGAAGTCGAGCGATGCTGTTTTTGCAAAAGACCAACAAGCACAATTACGCTGGTTTTATGAGCAATCACCTTATGCGGATAAAACGTATTTGATTTATCCGGTTGGAAAGATTGTTAAATGAAATTGTTGATCGCCTGAGCGATTGAGGCGGATAGCCCGCATTGAGCGCCATAGCGATAGCGAAGGCGTACAAGAGGACTAATAGCCCGAAAGCGCGACCTGAGTATGTGGAGTTTACGAAACAAACGATGGGCAGGCCCAAATCATCTAAAAACAATATCCTTAATCAAATCTTCCCCTGCTTTTTCATTCATCGACTGAATAATTTTCGATTTAGCAAAGCTTAATTCGTTTCGCAACGTGGCGGATGAAAGTTGGATGTATAATATCCCTTCGTAAATACGAATATCATCGGTGCGATTTGCAATCATTGGCCCCATGAGTTCGCTCCAAGATTGCAGCATACGAAATTCCCGGTACTTGCCATTGAGGCCGTACTGCTTGAGCCATAAATCGATTAGCTCGGTAACGGAAGAATCGTTGCTTTTACGTTTCATGCGGACTGCACCGTTCCCTGATGAACGGTAAAGTGATCAAAGGTAGCTTGAATTCCACGAAGGATTTCAGCAATTCGTTCGGGATGAGAATCGGTGATGAAAATTTGACCGAAATGCTGCTGACTCACTAAAGTCATCAAAGCAGTTATACGATCTTGATCAAGCTTTTCGAAAATATCATCTAACAACAATAGAGGTTTCATTTGCTTAACCTCGCTCAACACATCAAACTGAGCCAGTTTTAGTGCAATGAGAAATGACTTCTGCTGCCCCTGACTGGCATATTTACGTAACGGAAAACCATTGATAAGCATTCCCAAATCGTCTTTATGAATACCAGCCGTCGTGTATTGTAAAATTTGGTCTTTCTCTCGTGTTTGCTGCAATAGTTGATACGGATCAGCATCGAACAACTTGCTCTCATAAGTAAGTTCAACCGTTTCGGTACTGTTACTTATAAAGGAATACACTTGTTGAAACAGAGGCTTGATGCGAGCCAAAAATAACTTGCGCGCTTCAAAAACCGGACGAGCATATTGTGCTAGTTGCTCATCCCAAATCTCGAGCATGTCGGCCTGACTATTTCCCTGCCGGAGATAAGCATTTCGCTGTTGAAGGATTTTTCCGTAGCGGATTAAATGTTCAAGATAAGGCTTGTCGTATTGCGATATCACACTATCCATAAAGCGGCGACGCTCTTCGCTACCTTCTGTGATGAGGGCTATATCGGAAGGCGAAATCACCACCAAAGGAAACAATCCGATGTGCTCGGAAAGTCGTTCGTATTCTTTACTGTTGCGTTTGAACTGCTTTTTTTGTCCGCGTTTGATGCCGCAATACACAGCATCTTTCGATTCTTCATTCTGAAACGAACCTTGAACAACAAAAAAAGGTTCTTCGTTGCGGATATTTTGAGAATCGATTGGATTGAGGAAACTTTTGCAAAAAGCTAAATAGTGGATAGCATCGAGTAAGTTCGTCTTTCCGGATCCATTATTTCCGGTAAAAACCACGATTGATTGTCCAAAAGCCAAATCGGCTTCGGGATAATTGCGAAAATTGACCAAATGGAGTTCGCTGAGCTGCATGGAGCGACAAAGATACACGCCCAGATGGAGCAGAAAAGAAAAGTATTCAGCAAAAACGAAGGAGATTTGCACAAGAAATACACGAACAGCGGGCGAAACACTGGAACTAAGCTTATAAGAAATTCTGTGGTTGTTGGTAACAAAAAAACCTTATTTTTGCGCCTCATTTTTTGACAAAGAACATGGCCGATAAGACCACACCTAAGCACGATACTTTACAAGACATTGAGTCTTCGCTTACGAATACCGAGATGTTTATTGAACGCAATCAGAAGAAACTTCTGATGGTACTAGCCGCCATTATTGTGGTGGTTGGCGGAGTGCTCGCATACAAACAGTTCATCGTTAAGCCTAAAGAAGCAGAAGCTCAAAATGCTATGTTTAAGGCAGAATACTATTTTGAGAAAGATTCTTTCAATCTTGCTTTGAATGGTAAAGGTGAAGTAGAAGGTTTCTTAGCTATCATGGATAATTATAGCGGGACAAAATCTAGCAACCTAGCTCACTACTATGCTGGTGTTTGTTACCTTCAAACAGGTAAATTCCAAGAAGCTATTGATCAATTTGATGCATACGACGGAGCTGATATGATGACTTCAGCAATGGCTATGGGAGCAAAAGGTGATGCTTTGATGGAATTAGGAAATACGCAAGAAGCTATCGATCAGTATGTGAAAGCTGCTGGTAAAAATGAAAACGGCTTTAGTACACCTATGTTCTTAATGAAAGCTGGTTACGCTTATGAAGATTTGAAGAACTACGATAAAGCGTTAGAAATCTACACGAAAGTTCATAAAGAATATTTTCAAACTTCTGAAGGTCGTGAAGCTGAAAAGTACATAGCTCGTTTAGAAGGAATGAAAGAAAACGGCGGAAAATAATGTCTTCTGCACATCAGAATCTATCTTCTCGTAAAATGGTCAATATCACGAATATTGACCATTTTCGTTTTACCGTTATTGTAGCGCAGTGGAATAAAGAAGTAACCGGCGAACTCGAAAAAGGGTGTGTCGAAACTTTGCTTCTAAATGGCATTCCTCAACAAAACATACGAGTTATTGCAGTACCTGGAAGTTGGGAACTAATCAGCGCCGCTCGTTTAGCTGTGACTCATAGTCAAACCGACGCTGTGATTTGCATTGGTGCCGTTATCAAAGGCGATACGCCGCATTTTGAATACATCTGTCAAGGTGTTACAAACGGCTTAGCTACCTTGTGCTCCACACAAGATATTCCAGTAATTTTTGGTGTATTAACAGTAAATACGCTACAGCAAGCGCTCGATCGTTGTGGAGGAATTCATGGTAACAAAGGCGATGAAGCTGCAATCACAGCTATCGAACTTGCTGCACTTAGTCGCGACATTCGTTCGAAAGAACCACTTTTCTAATTCTAATCTATCACCACAAAATTTCGCTGCTCTTTTGACGAATTCAGCATTCGGTCGTACAGAGTTAGTTCGAAGGTATAGAGTCCGTTAGACAATCCCGACAAGGAAAAATCAAATTCAACTGATTCCGGATTGGCATTCAAATACTTGGTTTCGGTATGTATTTGGGTTGAGCCTTCGAAAATCCTCCAAACTATTGCAGAAAGTTCCTGATTATCACTTGCATCGGAAGTAATGTGCAAGGATCCTGTTTTACTTATAAATTGTAAATCGGCCGGCCATTGAAGGATGAGCGTTGGCGGGATTGAATCAGCATTATTGCGAATAAAAACGACGTTGGTATCGGTTTGACTTAGATTTCCAGAAGCATCTACTATACTTAAAAGTATATTATACCAAGCACTGGCAATGGTATCGGGAATAGAAATGGTTTCAGAAATAATGTCATTAAAACTATGAACGTCATACACACGAGTAAAATTCCAATAAGGCAATGCAAGTGTATCACTAGTAATATAAGCTCCCGATGTTGGTTTGATAATCACTTTGCATTGGCTCAATTCCATATCATCGCTCAATGTTGCTTCAAAAGTTAATGCATTTCCATTGAAGCTGGAACTATCGGCAGGCACACTAAAGTCGTTAACCTGAGGAGCAATTTTATCTACAGGATCTTTCTTACACGCTGCAGCAAGTAAAACTAACATCATCCAACCTAAAGGAAACCGCTTACTCATGAATGCTCAATTTCGGTTTGCAAAGTAAGAGAATTGACGGCAGTTTTAACTTATCCACAGCCGAGAATGAACCGCCATTTTCTAAAAGATTTCATGCATTTTTGTAAATCTCAATCTTTTCTATGCGATTCATTCTTTCAGCATTACTTGTTTCCCTATTCCCAACAGTACAAGCACAAGTTGCTTCCATTGAACATCCATCTGGCGGACCATCTGTTGCAGATGCCGCAACACTTGATACCCGTAGCGATAGCATCGATATCAGTCACACAACTATCAACCTCGATTTTAGCGCTTTACCTACAGCCAATTTGATTGGTGCTTGTCAGGTAAATTTTAGTGCTCGTGTGGATAATATCAATCAAATCACACTCGATTTACAAGCCTTAACGGTTGATTCGGTGAAGCAATTTGGTGAAGCTGTTACCTTTAATCATTCAGGAACAAAACTTCGTATCGATTTACTTTCTCCGCTTCAAACGGGCAATAACAGTTCGGTGGAAGTCTTTTATCATGGCACTCCGGTAGAAGATGCATCCGGTTTTGGAGGTTTTAGTTTTTCGGGTGGATATGCTTATAACATTGGCGTTGGATTCGCCGCTGATCCACATAATTTCGGTCGTGTTTGGTTTCCTTGTTTTGACAATTTTGTTGAACGCTGCACCTTTTCACTCATCGTGAAAACTCCCGAAAACCTGAAAGCATATTGTGGAGGAATATTAGAAGTAGACACGGTTGAAAACGGATTTCGTACGCGTCACTGGACCTTAAATCAGGAAGTGCCGAGTTATTTAGCTTCCGTTGCTGTTGCACCCTATACCGAAGTGAATTACACGTATACGAGCATGCTCAATCCGCAGTTGAATGTGAAATTGGCTGCTGTTCCGGGTGATACAACTGCCATGAAAAATGCATTCGTGAGTTTAGAAGCAATCTTCCACGAATTTGAAAGTCACTTTGGTCCTTATCGTTGGGATCGAATTGGCTATGTGATGACGCCTTTTCAAGCTGGCGCGATGGAACATGCAAGTAACATAGGCTATCCACGCGATTTGCTAGCTACTGGAGCTGCTGGGAATCAACACATCATGGCACATGAACTTTCGCATCATTGGTTTGGTGATTTAGCTACCTGTCGCACAGCTTCCGAAATGTGGTTGAATGAAGGGTTTGCTTCTTACTGCGAGCGATTGTTCGACGAATGGCTTATTTCCCGCGCTACGTACGATGCTCAAGTGAGAGCGAATCACCGCACGATGGTTAATTTATGCCACGTGAAAGATGGTGGTTATTGGCCTTTGTCAAATGTACCACAAGCGTATACGTATACCACATCCACGTATGAGCGGCCATCCGACATTATTCACACATTGCGCACCTACATGGGTGATAGTTTGTTTTACGTGGGCTTGAAGCATTATTTCAATACCTACACCTTTCGTGATGCAAATTCAAACGACTTGCGGGATGCCTTAGAAGCTGCAACCAATGTTCCATTACATGATTTCTTTGCCGATTGGGTAGATACGCCCGGTTGGGGACAATTTGAGATCGATTCGATGATTATTACCGGTGGAATTGGGAATCGTTTTTATTACAGTCAGAAATCGGCTGGTAATACGCATACCTACACGAATGTTCCATTTGAATTAACCTGTCGTGGAAGTAATTTCGAATTGTTTACTGCTCAAGTTGTCTTGAATGGACCGAATGGATTTGTAGATGTTACGGTACCATTTGAACCCGTTTATGCTTCCTTAAATCGCAACGAAGCTATCTCGCATGCAGTTACTGCAGAAGAACGTTTTATTAAAACAACTGGAAATGCCAATTGGGCGAATGCTTTATTAGAAATTAATACCAGTACTGTTCAAGATTCGGTTTTAATTCGGGTAGAACATAATTGGGTTGCACCCGATCCATTTAAACAAGCTTTTGCGATGTATCGATTGAGTCCAAACCGCTACTGGCATGTGGATGGCGTATTACGCGATGGTTGGAAAGCAAGTGCAAAATTCACGTATAATGGTCGCACTTCAAGTACATCAAGTGGTTGGTTGGATAATGAATTAATCACCGATGAAACAAAATTGGTATTGCTGTATCGAAAAGATAATGGTTCAGATTGGACGGTGCTTGATGCAACCAAAAACACTTTATCGAGCACAACCGATAAATACGGATCGTTCACATTAGATAGTTTGATGTTGGGTGAATATACATTCGCCGAGATCGATAGCAGCTTAGGTATTCAGCCAATTACGATAGAAGAAAATTCCAGTTTAAAGGTATTCCCAAATCCAGCAAAAACTCAAGTTTCGCTTACCTGGGATAAAGAAGACATGCGATATGCAGAGTTGTTTGATATGTCGGGCAGAAGCATGGGCCGATTGATGATTCCAAGTGGAATGCGTGGTTGGGTATTTCCAGTTGAGCATTTAGCTGCCGGAACCTATTTGATGCGCTTAGAAACGAAGCGAGGGAAATTTGTGCAATCCAAAGTGATTATTGAGAAATAAAAAATGCGCTATCTGTTAGTGATAGCGCATTTAATTGATCCCCGACAATTAATTTAAAGCTGATTTAAAGAGCACGATAAAATCATTTTTTATTCGTTGCCTTTTTCCAGTCTTTAAGGTATTTTTTTACGTATTTATTTTTTTGCTTGGAGGTCATTTGGTCGTAAGTATTAGCATTCCCATTTATGTTTAGAAAGTCGTTGGGTTTGCGAACAGGAGGAGCTGATTGAACATTAAATCCACCTACAAAAACAGAATAGAAAAATAGAGCACCGCCTCCAATTTGTTTCATTGTACCTAATAAATCGGTGGTTTGCCATTCTTGAATTACTTTACCGTTTTTCACATTCCGCATAAAGATTCCATTCACTTCTAAATGCTTTTTATTGGCAGGCGCACCCATGAATTTGCCTGTGTTTACTGCGTGAGAAACAAATTTAAAGGAGACATGATCTCCCTGCATGACAGATTTATCCAAAATCATTTCGAAATTGGAAAATGCTGCACGCATATCTTGCATAAATCCAATGTATTGATCTTTCGTAAACACATATCCATCACCCGTATAGGTAAATTTGTCGTCGAGTAATTTGTCTAATTCTTCCCAATTAGCTTGAAGAATTGATCGAGAAACTGCAATAGCTACTTCACGATTAGATAAATCCGTCGAAGCCTCAGGCATATCAACAACACTAAATTTCGCCAAATTCTGAGCTGATAATTGGGCGATAATTGAAAATCCTAAATAGAAGAATATTCCAATAATAAAGCTTAGAAATTTTGAATGGTTGTTTCTAGATTGATTCAAATGAAATGACTGAGTAAATACACTTTGCTGAAACATGTTTTTAGATTTTGTTTGCTGCAAATGTCCACCAGTAAAAGAATCCCCGCAATACACTACCCGAAACGAAAGCACTATCGATTTGGTAAGTATTCAATCAAAAAAGTTGGAAATTACTTGAAGAAAAACATCCAATTGCGGATCTGTTATTTAATTTCGCCTTGTAATTAATTGGTAAGAGATCTTTCTCGTGGATTTCAATAATAGTGCATGATTGAACTTGTTTCTGAATATATTTTGAAAACACTGACGAATCTCATATTATCGACCAATTTTGAGTCAGTAATTTGATAGTAAAATCAAACCCTATGAATAAATTCTTGCTTTTCCCAATGTTGGCCATTTCTGTAGGAATGGTAGCCTGTTCAGGAAGTCATCAACCAGCAGAACAGGATAATGCTAAAAATTTGGCAGCCGATAAAGAATTGCTAACCAAAGCACAAACCTTTTTTCAAGCATTGCCATCCACTGCCGAAGTTTTGGAAAACCCGATGAGTCCAGAGAAAATCGCCTTGGGTAAATTGCTCTATTTCGACACCCGACTTTCTGCTACAGGAAATAACAGCTGTAATTCATGCCACAATTTGAGTACGTTTGGAGTAGATAACAAAGCGTTTTCGACTGGTGATGCAGGTAAATTAGGAGGACGAAATTCGCCTACTTCATTCAACGCAGCAATTCATAGCATGCAATTCTGGGATGGTCGCGCTAAAACGGTTGAAGAACAAGCCGGAATGCCTATTCTAAATCCCGTTGAAATGGCTATTCCAAATGAAGCTGCATTGGAAAAGAAATTAGCTGCCGTTCCTATGTATGTGGAGAAATTCAAAAAAGTATTTCCGGTAGATAAAAACCCAATTAGCTTTAAAAATGTAGCATTAGCTATTGGAGCATTCGAACGTACATTGCTTACTCCTTCTCGTTTCGATAAATTCCTAGGTGGTGAAACAACGGCAATGAATGCAGAAGAAAAAGCGGGCTTAAGTTTATTTATGGAAACCGGTTGCACAACCTGTCATAGCGGACCTTCACTAGGAGGAACGATGATGATGAAATTTGGGGTGAACACCGATTATCGTCCGTTAACAGGAAGTACCAATGGAGATAATGGTTTGATGGATTTAACGAAGAAAGAAAGTGATAAAGATATTTTCAAAGTGTGTGGCTTGCGTAATGTGGAAAAAACTTCCCCTTATTTCCACGATGGCAGTGTAAAATCCTTGAACGACGCGGTTCGCATCATGGCTAAAACCCAAAACAATAAAGATCTAAATCCAGAACAAGTAACAAGTATTGTTAAATTCTTAGGAGCATTAACCCATGATATTCCGGATGATGTAAAAGCAAAACCCGTAGAATTATAATATTAAATTCATTCTTTTTTTTAAGCGCTGTTCTTGTTTAGGATGGCGCTTTTTTATTTCATTAAAAGATAGAATTAACATGTCACTTTATCACAACCTCATCTCGCCAAATCTGTTCCTTTATCCATAGGGACCACTATAAAGCAGGAAGGAGACCACATAGTGGCAAGGGGGCCGGGGGTGAGGTCAAACGGATGCTAGAACACTTCATCGCAATCAATGAACTCTGAAACACTATTCTAGTTTATACTTTAAGTCTGATGAAAACCATATATTTGAATTAGTCCGAATGCTCCGGATTTATTTCATAGATTAAGATTAGCAAATGAGATTTTAAGAGATAAATTTATTTATGCGAACTAGAAATTTCATTTTTCTATTTTTCACTTAAAGTATATCAGCCTTTTAATTTTAACCTCGAATCAAATTGCATATTAAATGCATTCAAAACCCTGAGTTTAGCAGCATCTTGATGGTTCGGATTTATTAAGAAATTAAATTCTTGAGGAATTATAGTACTAGGAACTTTCAAAATAGCCGATTCATTATACCTCACAAAATCATCCCCAATAACTTGAGTAATTAAACTGGGAGGTTGAGCATTCCAATCCTTGGGTAAATCCGCTAACATCACTTCCTGAATCAATACATCATCAGGAATTTCTATCTCGATTAAATATCGGTCATTGGGTAAATCTTCACTTAAATCTAAATGAACTGAAACTTCAAGTAACGCTAATGCCCTACTCTCGGAAGTATAAACAATTCGAGTATTTAAAGAATTCCATCGAACCCCTTCCGATAATGAAGCTCCAACTCCCGATAAAGTTGTATCAATATATTTTTCCCTTTCAATACGGTAAACAACCATTAGGCGAAGTTTCCAAACTCAATTCTATTCAAACTAAATTTTACTTCATTGATTCCTGTAATGGTATCAAGCATGCTTTCGGGTGAATTTCCACCTAAGGAAAGATTCGGTTTTTTAAGCCATCGTTGAAATTTCTCCTCTTCCTGATTGAAAACTTCTAAACCAAAATCTATTAAATCATTCATCAAAATAATTAATTCACTATTTCTACTATCAAGTAGTAAATGCTCGCTCTTCTTTTTGTTATAGGTAGTTTGAGGTATACCAATTAAAGCTAAAACATTTTTTATTGGATTGTTTAATCGCTTACTTATTACCTCAATAAAATCATAAGGAATTCCTGCTCGTATTGCATTAACCCGTTCCATTTTATTACTTGAACCATAAACTACACCCGCTTCATAGACTAACGATTTATTCACAGAACCCGTTTGAGCAGCTTTGGACTTTAAGCTTCTTCTGGTATTAAATGATTGCGTTTTATTACCAACTTTTTTCATCACGCAGCAATTTGACTGCTAATATAAAGCAATTCTGCTTCGCTTGCATTTTTTTACATTAATCCTTCTCCCTCAAAAAAGGTTCAATTAATTACAATAAGTAGCAATTATTTCAAGTACGAGTCACTAAACGATTCAATATTTCTCGTTGCCATTGCCTCGTTGCAATGACATGTATTTGCTATACATTAAAAAACTCAATTTCATAAAAACATACAAGTCAATACACCTATTTATTTCTTGCCTTCTTGTTTTATTCCAGTAATTTTCGGGTTCATTAGATTGCAAACATCCAATTCGTTCATGAAGAAAATCTACCTCCTTTTTCTTTGCAGTTTTCTATTCTTTTCAAATGCCTTTTCTCAATGCTGTACCTATAGCATCAACATGCACGATAGCTACGGCGATGGCTGGAATGGCGCCACATTAGAGATATTTCGAAACAATCAATCACTCGGAATTTTCAGTGCATCCAATAATGGAACAGTCGATACATTTCAAGTCTGCACGGGTGATTCCATCCGCTTATTTTACACCGCAGCCGATTACGAAGAGGAAAATTCCTATGCTTTAATTGATGCAGCATATAATGTGGTTTACTCAGCTGGTCCCAATCCAGCAACTGGAATCGTATTCAACAATGTTGGCGATTGCAATACTTTACCCGCTCCCGGAACGAGCGCCTGCACTGCCATTCTCATTGATACTGGTGCTTGCGTTCAAACTTCAAACACCAATTTTCCCGGTTCTGGATTAAATCCAGGATGTGCAAATTATGCCGGAGCTGATATTTGGTATAAACTCATAGTTCCACCTTCGGGTAATGTGTATTTCAATACCTCAAATGGTGGTTTAAATGATACTGGACTTGCCCTTTGGGTTCCAACCGATAGCTCATGCTTTACACTTCAAGCTATTTCCTGCGACGATGATGGTGGAGGTGGATATTATTCTTTAGTGGCAGGTTATGACCTCATTCCCGGCCAAACGCTCTATATCCAAGCATTTGGCTATGGTGGCGGAACGGGAGAATTTCAACTCTGTGCGCATGATTTAGGAATTATCCAATTTGATGGTTCTGAGCTTCCCATTGTAGTTATCAATACACAAAACCAATCAATTGTTACCGAAACTAAAATTGATGCTTTAATGGACATCAAATACAACGGTGACGGGAATTACACGCTGCTTAATCAAGAGCCGAATATTTATAGCGGACACGTTGGAATTGAGATTCGTGGTGCAACATCAGCTGGTTATCCGCAACGCCCGTATGGGTTCGAAACGCGCGACAATCTGGGAGAAAATCTGGATGTAGAATTATTGGGCATGCCTGCGGAAAACGATTGGGTGCTATTATCGAATTACAACGATCGTTCGTTTATTCGTAACACCTTGGCGTTTAAATTGGCCAATTGGATGGGACAATATGCTTCTCGAACCAAACTCTGCGAAGTGATGATCGACAGTTCCTACAAAGGCATTTATGCATTTGGGGAGAAAATAAAACGGAATACGAATCGGGTTGATATTGCTAAATTATATAGCTACGAAAATGCAGGAGATGATTTAACAGGTGGATACATTTTTTCGCAAAGTTATTGGGACGACAACAATAGTTTTTTATCGAATTATTCGCCAATTGATCATCCCGAAATGGAAGTTCATTTTGTGTATGAATATCCCAAACTCGACTCTATTACTCTAAATCAACGAAACTATTTACGCGATTATGTGGATAGTTTAGAAACTGCTTTATACAGCTCCAATTTTGCCGATACTGCTACAGGATATCGCAAGTATTTAGACACGAAATCATTTATCGATTATTTTCTGATTAACGAATTATCGCGTAATAACGACGGATTTAAAAAGAGCGAATTCTTTTTTAAAGATAAATTCTCCAATGGAGGAAAAGTGCATGCTGGTCCGGTTTGGGATTTTGATTGGGCTTGGAAAAATATGGCAACCTGCGATATTTTCTCAGCAACAGATGGTTCCGGATGGGCACATGAAATTAATGATTGTGAACCCGACAATCCTTCTTGTGGCTGGTATATACGCTTGATGCAGGACACGTCTTTCCAAAATGAACTGCGCTGCACGTATGAGTCATACCGAGATCAATTCTTTAATACGGAGTACTTATTCGGATATATTGACAGTGTAGGTACACTTGTACAAAATGCCCAAGCTCGTCATTTTAAAAAATGGCCTATTTTAGGAGTTAGTGGCCCAGCACCAGAAATTGGCATTATTCCAACAACCTACACTGCCGAATTAGACACCTTAAAAATGTGGATCATGAAGCGTCTAGCTTGGTTAGAAGCTGCCATTCCGGGGCATTGTTGGCCTGATCAAACAGGAATTATGGATGTCGAAAATGGTGATTTAACTGTATATCCAAATCCAAGCAAAGGACTTTTTGAATTAAGTGGTTGGAATGCAAACAATGCACCTGTTAATATTCAGGTTTACGATGCTTCAGGCAGATTGGTTTTGAAGGAAAATTGTCAAACAAAGAATCTACAAAAACACAGCATTCAATTAAGTCAACCTGGCTTGTATTTAATCCAGATTCAACTTCAAAATAGAATGATTCGTACGAGTAAAATACTGGTGGAGGAATAGGGAATTAAAATACTGAAGTCAACGATTAACGAATATGTTCTCTGCTTCAGTAGAAACAAAAAAAAAGACGCCATGAAGCGTCTTTTTTATTTCTAGTAGCGGGGACGGGAGTTGAACCCGTGACCTCAGGGTTATGAATCCTGCGCTCTAACCATCTGAGCTACCCCGCCGTTTGGGGCTGCAAATATACACGAATTGACAATTTTGCAAAGCCCCTGCAAAATTTTCTCTATCCAGAACAAGTTTCACACTCGTCTTCGCCGCTGGACGCGAGTTTTAAGTTGATTAATGCTACTTGCTCATTCGTTAAAGTGCTTAAACTGGTGTCGCCCGGAATGGCATCAAGCACCTTTAACATCTGATTAAAACGAATCTGACGTGCTTCAAGCATCGCCTTCAATTGATCTTCTAATGTGGATGGCGTGTTCATTTCTGTTTGGTCTTTCCACAAAAATCGAGAAGCGCGCTCACTTGGTAACACTCATTTTGGGTAGGATGCCAACCGACTTATTCACTTTTTGTTGATTCAAACCTCGATTCCTTGTCACTCAATCAATTAGAAAATCACTGCGAAATCACCACTTTTCCTGAGCGCATTTCCCCATCTATCCATGCACGATAGATATAAACACCACTAACTAATTGATTCGTATTTAATTCGACTTTCCCAGCTTCTGCGCGGAGAATATGCGTCCTTAATCCGGCAGCAGAATACAATTCAACCCATTGCAAATTTTTCGCTTGAAAGGAAAGATTATTCATTCCGTATTGAAACAAGAAGTCGTTCAAATCATTAGTTTTCTCAATTCCCGTTATTGTGCAATTCCCATGATAAAGTGTATCACCATTCAACACAAAACTGGTTAAGCCATAACCGCATTCTGGACAACCATTCCGACAAATTGGTGCTCGAAAACCGGAACTCGGGCCAACTCCTTCAATAAAATAATAGGCTAATGGATAATTCGACATACTTACCATCCAACGTTTGCGTCCAATTGATCCAATACAAACAGTATCATGTGACATCAATAAGACACTACCAATACCGCAACTAGGATTCGGTGTAGCTGATTCGATGGCAGAAAAGTCGTTAAGTTCAAAGTTGTATAACAGATTCTCAGTTTCACCATTGCGTTGAATAAACTGCTTATTGGTTTCTCGAATGAGAATTGAAAACCCATCCGTTGCATTAGTATCGGTTACTTGAGAACTATTCCCCAAACTATCGTAAACAGTATGAGTATAATAACACAAGCTTTGTAAATTAACTTTATAGTAGCTTGTGTCATTAATTACCGAATCTCCTGCGATGTAATAAACAGAAGTACATGAAGTATGTGCATCAAATCCTGACCAAGAATAGGTTTGATTCCAACGTGCCGTTTCATTCAAATACGTTTGAGCATTTATTGAAATGAACGACAGGCATAAAAACAAAATGAGTAGTCTGTGTTTCATAACAGCAAACTACTCATCTAAAACAAATTATCCAAACTATATACTAATCTTCTGAACCTGAATGGGTTTTTCGTACCGCACAAAAAAGTTAATCCAAATTATACGAGCTGTTCGATAAAAAATAGGAATCAAAACAATTAACAAGACAATAAAACTCACAAAATACTGTGTAACAGTAGCAGAAAACCCAACACACATCAATAAGTATAACAACACTCCCAATCCTACTGTCAATGCATAACTCACATACATCGCCCCGAAGTAATACCCTGGTTCTCGCCGAAAATCTTCATTACACACCTCACAACGTTGGTTCATTTCCATGAAATGCTCCAGTTTATAAGGATTAGAAAACGTAAAGAAATTCCCTTCGTGGCAATGCGGACATTTATTCGAGGCGATGCTGTAAAGTTTGCTGTCTTTTAACGACATATTGTTCAGGTTGGTGATACAAATGTCGATAGCCTTGAACATTCAGTTATGGTACAATTTCACCGAATGATGGTACATTTCACAGGTTCTTGCGAAATGCTTCGGGCGTTAAACCAATATGCTTCTTGAAGAATCGACTGAAGTACGAATTGTCGCTAAAGTTGAGCTGCCAGGCAATTTCACTCACGGTTTTATTCGAGTAAGCCAATAACCTACGCGCCTCAGCAATTAAGCGTTCTTGGAGTAATTCGGTGACGGTTTTATTGAGCTGTTGTCGTGTACTTGTATTCAGTTGTGATACGGAAACATGCAAGTGTTCCGCATAAAACGTGACTGGTTGATGCTCGGCATAATGCTTTTCAATCAAATGTTCTAAAGCTGGAATAATCGAAACTGCATGCGTCAACTGTTTCTGCTGAGGTGCAATTAAAGCTGACAGTTGAAATAATATAACATCCAAAAAAGCACGTAAAATACGTTCCCGATATGTACTTTCATGTCGATATGCATGCATCATTAAGTTAAATACATCCGACAAATCTTTACGAGCATTTTCAGGCACTTCCGCATAGCGCAACTTCCCACCCGATTGGTAAAAAGGTAATTCCGATAAGTGCTGTGGATTTGCTTCCATACGGTAAAACGATGCATTGAAAAACACCACATATCCGTCCGAATCATCACTTAAATTCCATTCATGTACTTCGGAAGGAGACATGAAAAATACCGATCCCGAATGGACTGGATACGTTTCCAATTCAATTGTATGACTCCCTTGCCCTTTCGTGAAAAACATCAACAGGTAAAAATCATGTCCATGTGGCTTCATCACAAATGGATGCTCCTGTTTGTGCTCCTGAAATGTTCGAATGTACACATCCGGTTTTAAAGCAGCTGGGTGCGCAAATTGACTAATTTGAAAGACCGATGGACCTTGTTTCGACATACTAACGTGGACAAACCTAAGGAATACCAAGCAGATAAACGCTGCATTCATAGGTACATTTGCCTAAATTGCGCCATGCGTTTAATGCTAAACCGTACTGTTTCGTTTTGGATTGTCCTCGGCTTGGGATTGTTGATTTTATTGGGGATTCTACTATTTCAGGATAAAGCATCAGGTTTCTTAGCAATCCAATTACCCCATTCACCTAACCTCAATTTAGTATTTGGGATTTTAACGTTTCCAGGTGATGGACTGTTTGCCGTAGGAATTGTTTTGCTCCTATTGATTTTCAATACCTATCGCAACGCCCTGACTTTATTGGTTGCCTATCTCAGCGGAGGAATTCTGGTGCAACTGTGCAAATTACTCATCTTCCATCCTACTCCTCGTCCTGTTAAATGGTTTGAGTTAAACCACTATCCATTTGAACTTCCTGCTGGTTTGAGTCCGCACGATTGGCATAGCTTTCCATCGGGACATTCGGCATCAGCAGCGACTTTGTTTCTATTCATTGCCACACTCACGAATAGCAAACCCGTACATGCGCTCTGTGGAATCATGGCGCTTGTTACTGGCTATTCACGCATATATCTATACATGCACTTTCCAGAGGATGTCTTTGTAGGACTCATAGTTGGTGCTTTATCCGTTGTTTTTACACGTATGTGGATGGATAATCGCTTTCGAGCAAAACATCCCGCTTGGGCAAATAAAAACTTTCTCAAAAGATGAATCTACAAGCTTCACACTATCGGATTATTTTATTCCTGATTGGGGCGGCTTTGTTTCTTCCATTCTTGGGCGCAGCACCTCTTTTCGATTGGGATGAAATCAACTTTGCAGAATCGGCGCGGGAGATGTTGGTTACCAGGAATTATTCACGTGTTCAAATCAATTTTCAACCATTCTGGGAAAAACCACCGCTCTTCTTTTGGATGCAGGTGCTTAGCATGAAAGTCTTTGGCATAAACGAATATGCTGCGCGCTTCCCGAATGCCGTATTTGGAATTCTTACCCTACTCACTTTATTCGAAATGGGACGCAATCTGCGTAGCGAACGTTTCGGATTTCTCTGGGCACTTTGTATGGCTGGCAGTTTCTTACCGCTCGTATATTTCAAATCGGGAATCATTGACCCTGTTTTCAATTATTTCATTTTCACCTCCATCTGGTTTATTTCCCGTGCTGTTCGTCATTACGGCACTAAAACCGCCACTCGACAATCGCTCTATGCAGGTTTGTGTATTGGATTAGCTATTCTCACTAAAGGTCCAGTTGGGCTCGTTCTCGCCTGCTTAACTTTTGGAGTTTTCTGGACGTTCAAACGATTTAAACCGGTTGTTTCATTCAAGAATTTACTGCTTTTTACGGTTAGTGCTTTGTTTGTGACATTAGCCTGGTTTGGTCCCGAAACCTATCAACACGGCACTTGGTTTTTCAACGAATTTATCACCTATCAAATTCGCCTCTTTTCTACTCCCGATGCAGGACACGCTCAACCTATCTATTACCATTTTGTAGTGGTTTTATTGGGTTGTTTTCCAATGTCAGCTTTGGCTTTGAAAGGATTGTTTCGTCGTCCTCAATTTCGGGTTGATGATCCCGATTTTTTACTGTGGATGAAAATTCTGCTTTGGGTTGTATTGATTTTATTTTCGATTGTTACGACCAAGATTGTGCATTATTCTTCGATGGCTTATTTACCGCTTAGTGCCATTGCAGCCATGAGTATAGAGGAATATTTACGTGGCCGACAAGCATGGAAATTCTGGCAAGTGATAGGCGTATTTTTCATTGGATTTCCGATTGGTTTGGTAATGTTGGCGATTCCGTATGTCGGACTCAACATTCAGCAATTAGTGCCTTTGATGAAAGATCCATTTGCAGTGCAAAATCTTCAAGCTGATGTTCATTGGTCGATATTGGATTTACTACCCGGATTGATTTGGATTATCGGCACCTTGGTTGGAGCTTACTGGCTTTGGAAGGGAACCAATCGCACAGCTATTGTCTCATTTTTCACCGGAACGGTCTTGGCAACGGCAATTTTTCTGATGACGTTTCCTAAACGTATTGCAGGTTATACACAACAAGCAGCCGTTGAGTTTTACCAAGGATTACAAGGCAAAGATGTGTATGTAGAAACCTTGCATTTTAAAAGTTTCGCCCAATATTTTTACACCCGAAAACAAGGCTTTTCTGCACTAGAAACAGCCAATTGCAAAGATGCAACGGGTTATTATCACATCGATGCACTACGCGAATGGTACTTGCATGGCGCTATCGACAAACCAGTGTATTTCGTAGTCAAATGCGTTCACGCAAACGAATACCTCAACGTACCAGGCATAGAGAAAGTGGGAGAAAAAAACGGATTCGTCTTCCTACTTCGTAAACCGAATTAAAGCTTAGGAACGACTTGAAGGATGATTCGTTAGATTTAATTCAGCGATGTTCTTAATTCGATTTCGTTCCAAGAATTCATCAATGGTTTCGAGGTGTTCAATCACCCGTTTATCCTTGAATTCGAATACTTTCTGAGCTAATCCCATCAAGAAGGCACGGTCGTGAGAAACCAGAATTAATGTACCATCAAAATCGAGCAATGCTTCTTTCAATACATCTTTCGATTTCAGATCGAGGTGATTGGTCGGCTCATCGAGAATAAGCAAATTCACAGGTTCCAACAGGAGTTTCACCATTGCCAAACGTGTGCGTTCTCCACCCGATAAAACAGATACTTTCTTATTGATATCATCGCCACTAAACATGAAACGCCCAAGCATATTCTTGACTTGAGTACGAATATCACCTTCGGCAACTTGATCTACCGTTTCGAAAACCGTTAGTGTTGGATCGAGCAATGCCGCTTGATTTTGAGCAAAATAGCCCACCTTCACATTGTGTCCCAAATGCACTTGTCCTTCCACTTCCAATTCGCCTAGAATGGCTTTAATCATGGTGGATTTACCTTCCCCATTTCGCCCAACAAAAGCTACCTTTTCACCCCGGGTGATGGACATATTCGCTTGATTGAAAATCACCTGATCACCATACGATTTCGATACATCGCGCACAGTTACCGGATGTTCACCCGAGCGAGGTGATGGTGGGAATCTCAATCGTAAAGCCGCAGTTTCCACTTCGTCGATTTCGATGATATCTAATTTTTCCAGCATCCGCTCACGCGAAGAAACCTGATTCGTTTTAGAATACGTGCCTTTGAAACGCTCGATAAAAGCCATGTTATCGGCTATAATCTTTTGTTGTTCCTGCCAAGCTTTAACCTGATGAGCTCGTCGTTCTTCACGGAGTTGCAGATAATGCGTGTAATTAGCTTTGTAATCGTACATCCGCCCCATCGTGATTTCGATTGTACGGTTGGTGATGTTATCGATAAATGCCTTATCGTGTGAAATAACCAAAACAGCATTCGCTTTATTCACTAAGAAATCCTCCAACCACATCACCGATTCAATGTCGATGTGATTCGTAGGCTCATCCAACAAAATTAAATCAGGTTTTTTGAGGAGGATTTTCGCCAATTCGATACGCATTCTCCAACCACCGCTAAACTCACTCGTTGGGCGATATAAATCTTCTTGCTTAAACCCAAGTCCTTTCAATGCTTTCTCTACTTCGGCATCGTAGTTAACCTCTTCAAGCGCGTAGTATTTCTCCGACAAATCCGACACCCGTTCGATGATTTGCATGTATTCTTTGCTCTCGTAATCGGTACGCGTTTCGAGTTCTTTATTGAGAAATTCCATCTCGTCTCGCATAGCAAACACATGACTAAATGCCTTAGCAGCCTCGTCGAAAACAGTAGCATTATCTTCGGTCAACAAATGCTGAGGTAGATAAGCAATTACGGCTTCTTTAGGCGCCCGAACTGCACCACGAGTAGCATTTGATTCACCAGCAATAATTTTCATGATGGTTGATTTCCCTGCTCCGTTTTTACCCATCAGGGCAATTTTATCGGTTGGGTTGATGGCAAAGGAAATACCGCTGAACAAGGTTTTACCCGAGTATTCTACGGTTAGATTGTCGACAGTGATCATATTGGAAAGATGGGCGGCAAAAGTAAACAAATAGGGAGTGGAAAGTAAAAAAGTAGAAAGGGGAAAGGAGAAAGAGGGAAGTGGAAAGTGAGAAGTGGGAAGTGGAAAG
>Ga0209097_10000534_pt1 | contig 37618 bp, 48 predicted proteins | sample AD_UKC052_MetaG_FD_184419 | JGI IMG/M metagenome (GOLD analysis project Ga0209097, IMG submission 184419) | Active sludge microbial communities of municipal wastewater-treating anaerobic digesters from USA - AD_UKC052_MetaG (SPAdes) (version 2) | ecosystem: Engineered > Bioreactor > Anaerobic >... | reverse complement strand
GGCTTTCGTGTTTGGCGCGGCGGCCGGGCTGGTCGGCTGGCGTATGATGCGCGCGATGGGGTGGGCCGGGGTTGCGACGTTCTTCGCGGGTTATGTCGGGCTCGGCATGCTGCGCGACCATCTTCTGGCGACGAATACTGCACTGTTCGATTTCGGGCCGGGGCCGATGCCACAGGTGATGGGTGGTGTCGGCTATCTGTCGCTTGCCATGGCGGTGCAGGTAGCGATGCTGATCATGGCTGGCCCGCCACGGCGCGATGAGCTGCGCGCGAGCTAGGCGCGTTTGAGCGCGGCGGCTTCGCGGGCGAGGGCGCCGATCTCGTCCCACTTCTTCGCGTCGATCAGTTTCTTCGGCGTCAGCCAGCCGCCGCCGACACAGGCGACGTTGGAGCGCGTGAGGTAGTCGCGCGCGAGATCGAGCGTGATGCCGCCCGTGGGGCAGAAGCGGACGTGGCCGAACGGGCCTTTCAGCGCATCCAGCATGGCGCGACCGCCGGCCTGTTCGGCGGGGAAGAATTTGAAGCGGGTGAGGCCGACGTCGAGTCCCGCCATCAGCTCGGTTGCGGTGGCGATACCCGGAAGGATGGGGATGCCGGCTTTCTGCGTCTCGGTGGTGACGGATGCAGAGAGGCCGGGCGTGACGATGAAGCGGGCGTTGCTGGCGAGGGCGCGTTGAAGGTCTTTTGTGTTGAGCACGGTGCCTGCGCCGGCGATGGCGCCTTTGACCTGGCTCATGGCAGCGATGCAATCTGCGGCGGCGGGCGTGCGCAGGGTGACTTCGAGAACGGGAAGGCCCGCTGCGACGAGCGCTTCGGCGAGGGGGGCTGCATCTTCGACACGTTCGATCGTGATCACGGGGATCACGGGCTGGATCGCCATCAGCTCATCAACAGTCATGTCAGGTTTCCTGCGTAGGCGCTGAAGATGCCGCCGCCGATTTCAGCGTCGCCCGCCACGGCGCGGAAGGGCGCGAAGAGTTCGCGGCCCCAGCCATGGCCTGCGGGCGGGACAGAAGCGCGTGCACGGTGTTCGAGTTCGTCGAGGCTGATGAACACGTTGAGCGTGCCGGCTTCGGCGTCGAGTACGATGCGGTCGCCATCCTGTATGCGGGCAAGTACGCCGTCCTGTTCTGCGCCCGGCGTGAGATGGATGGCGGCGGGAACAGCGCCGGAAGCACCGGACATGCGGCCGTCGGTGATGAGAGCGACGCGATGGCCGCGGTTCTGCAGGCTGGTGAGCGCGGGCGTGAGGGCGTGCAGTTCGGGCATGCCGTTGGCGCGGGGCCCCTGGAAGCGCACAACAACGCAGACATCGCGGTCGAGCTTGCCGGCCTTGAAGGCGGCGGTGAAGTCGCTCTGGCTTTCGAATACGGCGGCGGGTGCGTCGATGACGCGGCGGTCTTTCGGGACGGACGAGATCTTGATGATGCCGCGTCCGAGCGTGCCTTTGAGCAGGCGGATGCCGCCTTCCATTTCGAAGGGCGAGGAGACGGGACGCAGGATGGTGTCGTCGAGCGATGTTTCGGCGCCCGGGCGCCACCGAAGCGTGTCCCCGTCGAGCCATGGTTCCTGCGTGTAGCGCTCAAGGCCGGGGCCGGCGACGGTAAGCGTGTCGCCGTGGAGGAGACCGGCGTGGAGAAGTTCGCGCGTGACGAAAGCCATGCCGCCAGCGGCGTGGAAATTGTTCACGTCGGCCGAGCCGTTCGGATAGACGCGCGCGAGCAGCGGCGTGACGCCGGAGATATCCGAGAAATCATCCCAGTCGACGATGATGCCCGCCGCATGCGCCATCGCAGGGATATGGAGGGCGTGGTTGGTGGAGCCGCCGGTGGCCATCAGGCCGACGATGGCGTTGACGATGGATTTCGCATCGACCACGTGCGCCATGATCGACTCGCCCGATTGCGCAAGCTCGATGCAGCGCTGAGCTGCGGCGCGGACGAGGGCTTCGCGAAGCGGCGTGCCGGGATTGACGAAGGCTGTGCCGGGCAGGTGGAGGCCCATCAGCTCCATCATCATCTGGTTGGAGTTGGCGGTGCCGTAGAAGGTGCAGGTGCCGGCGGTGTGGTAGGATGCGGCTTCGGCTTCGAGCAGCTGGTCGCGCGTGACCTGGCCGAGCGCAAAGAGTTCGCGGACTTTCGCCTTTTCCTTGTTGTTGATGCCGGAGGGCATCGGGCCAGCCGGCGAGAAGATCACGGGCAGGTGGCCGAAGGACAGTGCGCCGATGACGAGGCCGGGCACGATCTTGTCGCATGTGCCGAGCATGAGGCCGGCGTCGAACGCATCGTGCGTCATTGCGACGGCGGTCGAGAGAGCGATCACATCGCGCGAGAACAGTGACAGCTCCATGCCGGGGCGGCCCTGCGTGACGCCATCGCACATGGCGGGGACGCCGCCCGCAACCTGCGCCGAGGCGCCGGCTTTGCGGGCCGCGTCCTTGATGAGATCGGGATAATCCTTGAACGGCACATGCGCGCTCAGCATGTCGTTGTAGCTGGTGACGATGCCGATGTTGGGCGCTCTTCCTCTCATCGTGAGCTTGTCGCCAAGCGGAGAGGCGGCGAAGGCGTGGGCGAGGTTTCCGCAGGACAGGTGCGACCGGCCAGGGCCTTCCTTTCGCGCGTCGTCGATGCGGGCGAGGTAGGCAGCGCGGGTTTCGCGGCTGCGCTCCTCGATGCGTGCGGTGACTTCCGCGATTTTCGGGTGAAGCGCCATGGTGTGCCTCGTCGTTCGACTCAGTCACACATATCGGCCGGAAACGGCGTCAGGCCAACAGCCAGTCCATAATCATTGAGCTGAGATCTGTGCCGTAGCTGTGACTGAGGTCGTCCAGTTCGCGATATGTGACGGATGCCCCTGCGCCGGAGAAATGGCGGTAGGCGTCGCGGGCCATGTCGACGGGGAACATCCAGTCGCGGGCGCCATGGGTGATGTGGATGGGCAGGGTGTTCAGGCGCGCCTCGCTGGCCATCTGGACAAGCATCGGGTGGAAGGCCGCCGCGACCGGGGCGAGGTGGGTGAAGGGCGAGGCAGGTTCGAGGCCGGAGGTGTAGGTGAAGGTGCCGCCATCGCTCATGCCGGTGAGCAGGATGCGGGTGGGGTCGATCGTCCATTTGTTGCGGATGAAGTCGAGGATGTGGGCGAGGTGAGGCGTGTCCTGATCCTCGCCTTGGATTGCCCAGGTCTGGCCGAGCGAGGTTGGCGCAACAAGGATTGCGCCGCGGGTGCGGGCAGCGGCGAGCCAGCTCCAGATGAAGGCGCGGCCGCGGCCTGATCCGCCATGCAGAGCGAAGATGACGGGATGCGGTTTGGCGGCGTTGTATGTCTCGGGGACATAGACCCAGACGGAGGTGCGCGCGTCCGGTTCATCGCCAAAGCACATGAGGCCGGTTTCGGGCGGCGGCGGTTGCTTCATGAAGCCCGCTTGCAGCTGCTGGTCGGAGCGGTGCGCGGGCTCGAGGAAGAAGCGGTTCACGGACGGGATGATGCCGGCGAGCGGATAGAGCGCTTCGAGCGCGCGTGGGACATGGCGCAGCGCCTTGTAGGCGCGTGTGATGTCTTCAGGCGGCGCAAGGGATTCGCGCAGGCCATCGAATGCCGCGAGCGCCTGATCGCTGGACGCATCGAGAAGCGGGCGCAGGGCGGAGTAGGGATCATCCCATTCGGGAAACGCGCGTGCGGCGCGCAGGTCTGCATCTGGCTCGCCTGCGCGTGCGAGCTGGTGGGCAAACCCGAGCGGACTGAGATGGCGCGTGATGAAGCCGAGCGCGTCGAGCGTGCGCAGGAGCGCTGCGGTGAGCTGCTCGACCTGTTCGAGTGTGGAAGGGTTCATGGCGTTATGTCGTGTTCAGGAATGGTGTGATCGCGCGTGGAACCTAGCACGCCTGCGAGGCTGAGCGGCAACTGCAGAAACCTGCTCCCTGAATTCGCTGTTCAACCACGGGTCATGTGGCGAAGGCGATTGTCCTCGTGTCGCGCCGGCAAGGAAACAGCGCGAATTGAAACGGAGTTCGCACCATGAAACGCATTCTTTCTGCAGCCTTTGCCGTCGCCATGCTGGCCGGTACGGCTGGCATCGCGGAAGCCCAAGGGCGCAACCGCGTTCAGGTCGATCAGCATGGCTATGGCCACGGCGCCGCTGTGTCCCAGAAGGGTGACCGCAACGGATCGGTCACTGTGCAGGGTGGTCGCGGCCACTACGCGCAGGGTGTGCAGAGCGGCTACAACAACTTCCTGCGCATGGACCAGTACGGCACGCGTAACCAGTCGACGACCGAACAGCGCGGCGAAAGCAACCTCGCCGTTACGGCTCAGGATGGCCTGCGGTTGAAGGCTGATACGCGCCAGAACGGCTACAACAACGTTGCCGGTACAGCGCAGATGGGCACGGGCCACCGCGCGCTCACCGATCAGTCCGGCGCCAACAACGCCTCGGCGATCATCCAGACCGGTAACGGGCAGGATGTGGAAGTCCGCCAGCGCGGTGAAGGCAACATCTCGGTGGTCGTGCAGAGCGGCTACAACTAACGGGCCAACCAGCGGGTTTGGGGCGGCGGACTGCCGCCGCCCCGGATCGCTTCTGAAGGAGCGGATTTCATGTCCAGGCATCTCATCGCATTCACCGCAGCCATCGCTCTCGCGGGCTGCTCGGCAGGCATGACGGCGGAAGCTGTCCAAGAGGCCTATCTGCCACCTGAAGACGCGACGCTTGTTCAGGAACTCGACGGCGCGCCGCCTGTCGTGATCGCCGAAGCGCCGGTTGTTCCGGTGCGGGTCGATCCCCCCAAGGCAGCGCTGGTGAAGGAGAAAGCGATGTTCTGCGACATCTCGGTTGTGAAGACATCGCATGGCGTGCGGATCACGCCGGTTGTGCGCTCCGACCGTTCGTTGTCGGGCGAGTATTCGATGGTCATCACCAAGAAGGGCGGCGGCGGGTCGTCTGACATTTCTCAGGGTGGGCCGTTCGATGCGGCGCGCGGCGTGAGCCAGGAGCTCGGCTCGTCCGAGATTTCGCTGGAGCGCGGCGCGAGCTTCCGGGCCGTGCTGAAGGTTCGCGCGGGCGGCCGCGAAGTGTGCCGCGATATCCGGTCGTAGTTTCGATCCTGTAGCTTTGGGGAGTCCCCGATGAAACGCATCACCCTTTCACTTGCCGCCTTTGCCCTCGTCACTGCCGTTGGCGCATCGAGTGCGAGCGCGCAGGGGCGCTTTGACCGCTATGGCTATCATCCGCCGAAGACCGCGAAGGTCGATGTGCAGCAGGAGGGTCGCAACAATGGCGCGGCTGTCTCCCAGAAGGGCGGCGTGAACGCGGCCGCCATCGTGCAGCGGGGCCTCGACAATATCGGCATCACCAACCAGACCGGCACGGGCAACGACGCGACGATCCGGCAGCTTGGCCGCAGCAACGACGCGTCGATCACGCAGAATGGTAACAACAATGCCGCCTGTATCGTGCAGATCGGCAAGAACCTCTCGACCGATATCGTGCAGGAAGGCGACTACCAGAATCGCGGCGTCATCCAGACGAAAAAGGGAACTTACGAGATCCCCGCACAGCTCTGCAGCCTCGACCCCGGCAGCAGGGGCTACTGGCAGAGGCTTGGTTTCAAGGGATACTGACGCGAGCGTGTTCCTGCCCCTCAAATGAGATGTGGACGCCCTCAAGGCGCTGATGGAAAGTCAGCGAAAACGAGGGTGGAAAATGAATCGGCTTGGAATGATCGGGTTGAGCCTGGCGCTGTGCCTTGCGCCGACAGGGTGCGTGCAGGCGCCGCCCGTGGCGCCGGCATCGGCTCCGATGGAGCTGACGATCTATCACCTTGAGGGCAGGCGGTCGGAACGGATCGTCTGGCTGTGCGAGGAGCTGGGGCTTCCCTACAAGCTGAATTATGTGCGCGGTGACCTCACGGGGTCGATGAACGCCATCCGCGCGATCAGCCCGCTGATGCCCGTGGCGCCGACCGTGATCTACAACGGGCAGGTGCTGGTTGAATCAGCTTCGATCATGCAGCTGATCCTTGATCGCAATGCGGGGCGGCGCCTCATCCCGGCGATCGAGTCGCCGGATTATCCTGCACATCTGATGTGGATGCATTTCTCGGAAGGCTCGCTCGCGGCGGATGTCATCGCGGATTATCGCACGGCGCGGGCGACGACGGGCGTGAAGCCGACGGGCGAGGAAACTGACGGGCAGCGCGCGATGAAATTCGCTGACACGTTCCTGCAGACCCACGAGTATTTCGGCGGCAAGGAATTTTCGGCAGCCGACATCATGATGTGGTTCCCGAGCGATTATGCCGATCGCATCAAGGTGGCGGACATGAGCCTCTATCCGCATCTTGCCGCGTGGCAGGATCGCATGGAGGCGCGGCCTGCATTCCAGCGCATGCTGAAAGTGGCGCGTCCCGATGGCCGCGTCGGCAGCTCGCCTGCGCTGAAGGACAGTTAAGCGCTTACGGCGCCCAGAAGGCGTGGACGGGGACTTTCTTCTGCGCCAGCAGGTCCTTGATCGGTGAGGCGCCGCGGCCTTCCTTGGCCTCGTTGAAGACGTTGAGTTTGTCCTGTCCCATGAACAGAAGGACGATGCGGCGTGAGGCTAGGATTCCGGGCACGGTGAGCGTCATGCGCTCAGGCGCGCCGGCGGCGCCCGGTGCGTGAATGCCGGCGAGCTTGCGCGTGCCGGCCGCATCGACGGCGGCATCAAAGCCATCGGCGCCGGGGATCAGCGACGCGATGTGACCGTCAGGCCCCATGCCGAGCAGGCAGATGTCGAACGGCATGATCGGCGCGATGCGCTTTTCAGCGGTGGCGGCGCCACCCGATGCCTTTGCGTGGTTGGTCTTGAACGGCACGAAGGTGGCGACGGCAGCGCGACGCCGCATCAGCGTGTCGCGGATCAGGAATTCGTTCGAGGCCGGATCTTCCGGATGCACCCACCGTTCGTCGGTGAGGGTGAGCGAGACCTTCTCCCAGTTGATCGGCACGTTGGAGAGCGCGTCATAGAGCGGACCCGGCGTCGTGCCGCCCGCAAGCGCCATCGAGGCCTTGCGGCGCTTCTTGATGATGTCGGCCAGCCGGTCGGCGAAATCCTGGCAGACGCCGGCATACAATCGCCTGCGATCAGGGAAGAAGGTTTCCTCGTGCGTGACAGTCGCGCTCATTCTTCCCAGCCCGTTATTCGTACCAGCTATGGCCATTGCGTTCAGTAAGGGCGAAAGCGCCCGCCGGACCCCAGCTTCCGGATTGATAGGGCATCGGCTTCATGCCGGTGCGTGCCCAGCCTTCGATGATGCGGTCGATCCACACCCAGGCGGCTTCGGCTTCGTCGCGGCGAACAAAGAGCGTCGAGTTGTCGGAGATCGCTTCGAGCAACAGCCGCTCATAGGCGATGCGGCGACGCTTCTCGCCCTTGAAGGCGTCGAGCAGGGAGAGGTTGAGCGTCAGCGGTTGCAGTTCGTATCCGCCCTGCGTGAGCGAGGGCGTCTTGTTCATGATGGTGAGCGCGATCGACTCTTCCGGTTGCAGCGTGATGGTGAGCCGGTTGGCCATCAGCGGGCTGCCGTTGAAGATCGAGTGCGGCACATCACGGAACTGGATGACGATCTGCGAGGTGCGCGTCGGCAGGCGCTTGCCTGTGCGAAGGTAAAACGGCACGCCAGCCCAGCGCCAGTTGTCGACATGAGCGCAGAGAGCGACGAAGGTTTCCGTGTCGGACGGTTTGCCGCCGTCTTCCTCAACGTAACCGGGAACGCTCTTTCCGTCGGTGACGCCGCGCGCGTATTGGCCGCGCACGGTCTTCTCGCGCAGTTCGGAATCGCGGATGGGGCGCAGCGAGCGGAGGACTTTCACTTTTTCACCGCGCACCGATTCAGGGCGGAGGTTGGACGGCGGCTCCATCGCGATGAGGCAGAGCAGCTGGAGGATATGGTTCTGCACCATGTCCCGCGTTGCGCCGTACTCGTCGTAATAGCCGAAGCGACCCTCGATGCCGAGCGTCTCGGCGACAGTGATCTGGACGTGGTCGATGGTGTGGCGGTTCCACAGCGGCTCGAACAGCGCGTTGCCGAAGCGGAGCGCGATGAGGTTCTGGACCGTTTCCTTGCCGAGATAGTGGTCGATGCGGAAGGTGCGGTTCTCGCTGAAATGCTCAGCGATGGCGGAGTTGATCTGCTCGCAGGTCGCCCAGCTCTTGCCGATCGGCTTCTCGACGATGACGCGGTTCGGATCGTTGGTGAGGTTCTCTGCCGCGAGGCCTTTTACGATCGGGATGTAGAGGGCGGGGGAGGTCGACAGGTAGAACAGCGCGCCGCCTTGTGTGCCCTCGAGGCGTTGTTTGAGGGTGGCGTAGCTTTTCGGGTCTGTGGCGTCGCCCGGGGCGTAAACCAGTCGCCTGGCGAACGAATCCCAGGCCTCCTGCGAGAAGAAGGCGCCGGCGCGCTCGCGCACCCAGCCTTCGACATCCTTGCGGAATTCAGCGTCTGTGTGGTTCGACCTGGCCGCCCCGACAATCCTGAGGCCGCTGGGCAAAAGCCCGTCCGCATCAAGGAAGTACAGGGACGGGAACAGCATCCGGCGGGCAAGATCGCCCGTCGCGCCAAAGATGACGAAAGCCCCCGGATCAGACATTTCAGAACCTCAGAGCCTCGTTACCCGCCGGGTCAAGCGGAATTGCGTGGAGGCCATATCAATACAACCAAACGACGAGACGATACGGGCTGTTTCGCTTTTCCGTCCGCAGAATTACTTGCAACTTAGTCGCAAATGCGCCAATTTGCGTGCCAGTGGTTGGAAGATGCAGTAAGGGCCTTTCGGGTGGCGGGTGTAGCTCAATGGTAGAGCAGAAGCTTCCCAAGCGCCCCACACCCCTGTTCTAGCGCCCTTTTCGTGTGAAACCGGCAGCTCGAAGACGCTCCTAGTACACAGAAATTGCAGACGCTGTGAAACTCTTAGAGTTTCGCCCAGCCGACGGCGCGCGTGGCTGTCATCCCGGCAGGGGCGCTGCCCATGTGTTCGCGGCCCAGAGCGCGAGGAAGAGAGCGAACGGGCCGAAGGCCATCGCAACGGCGGCCACCATGCCCGCTAAATGGCCGTCGAGCCCGGCCTCAAGCCCTTCCACCAACTCGCGGCCTGTCATCATGAGGAAAAGGGCGACGGGAACCGGCCAGATGAGAACGACAATACAGAATCCAACGAACCGCCAGAGCGCGCCGCCGAGCGTCCAGTCCTTCGTAGTGATCAGTTTTGGTTCCAGGAGGAGGAAGGGACGCAGCATGCCAGTTATGCAAAGCGTTCCTAACGCGATGTAATCGACAAATTCCTCGGTGAACCGGGGGACGTGCAGGAAGTCAGCGATGGCGCCGAACACCGCACCGAACGGCTGGCTGACGTTCTCGTCCCAGAAACTAACCAGGTAGCCGACCCAGCCATGCCACTCGATGACGCCCGCGAAGAGGTCGGCGATCGCGAGCGGGCCACCAAGAACACCCAGCGGCGCCAGTATCCAGAAAACAAACCACCACCACGGCTTGTCGGGCTCGCCTTCGTCGGAGTCCATCTCGCCAGTCACGCTGGCCGCGCTCCGGCAAAGGCCATCGCGTCTTGATCGACGTCCTCGTTCACGCGCGGCCCCTTTTCATCCTCGCTCGCCCGTGCACCTGAAATCGTGGAAGCGCTTGTCGACCTCTCTACGCTTCGGTCTCTTCGGCCACGCCGATTGCCTTCAGGGCGTTCGACCGCGCCTCCAGCATCTTTGCCAAAGCATCGTCAATCTGCACGAGCGCGGCGTCACGTTCGCGAATGAGATTGTCGAGTTGCGCGGGCAGGTTGATGGACTCTCCATCGTCACCTTCCAGTTTCGTGGCATCGATCCCGGCTGCTGTCATGGCTTCGATCGACGCCGAGATCTGCTTGATGCCGAAATCGAACTGCTCGTGAACCATCTTCCGGTCGATCAGCAGGGCGCCATGCTCGCACGCCAGCAGCGCTGCAAGTGCGGGGGCTGCTTCCTTGCCATGCGCGTCGGCAAGCGCCTCAAAGCGCTTGCGTCGTTCCGTTGAAGCGCTGCCCGGCTCGCCTGTAAATTCCGGATACTTGAACACGAAGCGGCGTTGGACGTTCTTGAACTCTGGCACTTTGAAAACGACTTCGGTGGCTTTGTAGGTGAATTCGGGGATACCGATTTTGATCACCTTCAGCTCCATCGTGACCTCAGGAATCTTGGCGTAGATGTTCTTCCAGCGGATTTTGCATTTCCAGTTTTTGCACACGACCTCTGGTTTCTGCCCCACCTTCCGTCGCACCAGTTCGGTTCGCGGAATCTTGGTCGAGATTTCCTTGTTCACCATGGTGACTTGCGGTGTGTTGAAGGCGATTTTCCTGTTACGCATCGTCACCGTCGGCACGCCGAAAATGAGTTCCTGCGTCGTCCATTTCACGTCGCCGTAAACCGAGATGTCGCCCTCGGGGATTTCTTCGTCATCGAGGTCAGCATACAGCTGATCGTACTTTGCATTGATCTTATCCAGCTCGGCGCGCTCGGCTACGCAGCGCGGCGGCACTTCATCAGTGGACTGCGCAGCTGCGCCAAACGTACACAGCGCAAACGCAGCCAAGCCGACGATTAATTTCCGGATCATGTTCGTCCTCCCCAACCGCGGCCAACATGCTTCGAATGATTTACTGTAGCAACAGCAGCGCAAAAAAATGCTTGGGGTGTTGGTGTGATTGCGGCGCTTCTAAAATGACGACTGTGCGTCCGCCATCATCCATTGGAATCGCGTTGTGCGGACGCGCCCAGCTCATGACGCGTACAGGCAAAGCCATCGCGGTGTCCGTTTGCTGGCGTGCATGCATGTCGCGACCAGCGCCCAACGAACGCGCTTCGCCCTCGGTGCGCGGCCTCTCGCGATTGCGCGGCTTGCAATCCTGAGTCAACTGTCTATCAATGACATCTGGGAAGGGGATCTACGAACATGAAAACGATAGTGAGTGCGGCTATAGCTGCCGCCATGTTGACCGCATGCGTCGCAACGCCCGCGCCGGTCGACAATCGCAACAGTCTTCTGACGCAGGGCAATGTGCAGTTAAATCTGCGCGTCGGTCAGACCACCAAGACGCAAGTGTTGGAGGCGTTCGGCTCGCCGAACATCACCACGCGAGACGGCTCGGGGCTCGAAGTGTGGAGCTATCAGCGGCAAGCGACTGTTGCTCAGGCGTCCTCAAGCGACGCGGGCTGGACGATCTTGCTTGCAGGTGGATCGAGTTCAGCAGCTGGCTTCTCGCAATCAACATCCATGATGACGCTGATCATCAAGTTCAATCCGGACGATGTCGTTGCGGACTTCATGAGTCGTTCGAGCAATTTCTAATCATTTGGGGAGGGGACTATGAAACTTTTTGCTATGGCGGCGGCGTGCGCGCTGCTCGCAGCTGCGTGTGCAACTGCACCGGTTAAGCCGGCTCTGACTCCTATGGAGATACAAGCGATGCAGTCGCGGGAGTATCCGCAACCGAAAGAGGTTGTCTTTCAATCGGTCATGGCTGTGTTCCAAGACCTGGGCTACACGCTCAATAGCGCTGACCTTCAAACTGGGTTTCTCACCGCGAGCAGTGCAGCTTCAACGCAAGGGCCGTCCTTTGCCGAGTTGCTGCTCGTCGGCTCGGCGCAAGCCAGACAATATACGCAGCAGACGCGAGGGACAGCCGCGGTCGAAGCGATGGGCGCAGGCGGGACGCGTGTTCGGCTGAACTTCGTGGTGGGGTCGCAAGCGTCGAGCGGTTACGGCCAACAGACGGCGCAAGACACGCCGGTGTTGGATGCGCAGATTTATCAAAACGCATTCGAGAAAATCGAAACGGCGATCTTTATGCGAGCCGCCACTGCCAAGACAGCAGCAAGCCCCACGGGCGCCGCTGCAAACTAAGTTCTGCAGCAGTAGTGCCACAGTGGAGGACGATGTCACGCGTTGAGGCGTCGGCCGGATAGGCCGCTACTCAGCCTTGCCCATGCTGCAATCCAGCCGACGCCCTTCGCACTTGACCGCAAACGACGGCCATTGTGTCTTTGGCTTGTGATTGGTGGGGGCGCGTGTGAATCAGGAGGTCGCAGAGTACGGGGCCATCCCGAGTCCTGAGGATGTCTTCAAGCGGCAGCTTAAGAGGCTCCCGGCGCGGACGGCGAGTATCCTGCTTTCCGCGCTTTCGCTGATCTCGTGGGTTACGCTTCCGGTCAATTTCATCAGCAGCTTGGCTGAGCTGAAGATCGTCATCGACCTTTGGAGCGCGATCTATTCTTCGGCCGCAGTTCTGCGCCCGGTGCTCGATGCAGTGGTAGCCGCTTTGCGGCCTGTGATCGAAGGCTGGCGCGTCCTCACTGCGCCGCTCAAGAACTTGCTCGCGCAGTGGCTGCCAGAATGGTTCTCGGTGACCCTGTCCGAGATCGTGCTGATTGTCCTGATCTGCCTGCCGCCGTTGATCCAGTTCATCGTGTCTCGTGCTGTCGCTGAACAAGCGGTGCGGCGCGTCGAAATTGCGGTCAAAGCGTTCGCGAACGGCGAAGAGCGCCACGCGGATCTCGAACCCAGTCGATTGATTGCCGCCAAGCTGTCGCGCATCGCATGGGTAGGGCCCGCCGCGCACCTCGAAGCCCGAGTTCTAGAAGCAATGGCCGCCTCGGAACAAAGTCGGGACGCCAAAGCGCTGTACCGGGCGCTGAAGACCCCGCGCGAGCGCAAGGCGATGCCTAGGGGAGCCAAGCTGCTGACTCTACTTCAGGCTGAAAATGTCCCCCAGACCGTTGAGGAAGCGCTGGTCACAGCGCCAGAGTGGGACCCCACACTTGGGCGGGTCAACAGCACAACGTTTCGCGAGGAGTTGAACCGAAGGCTCGGTAGCGGAGGGCTCGACCCCTACGTTGCATTGCGAGTAAGCTTGGAGCGCTTCCAATTTGACCTGGCGCGTCTGAGGCGAGTTATTCGCACGGCAAAGCTTTCCGCGATCCTGCTCTGCATCGCCGTTGGCCTGAGCTTGTTTGGGGTGATGCTGGTGTTGCTGGACGAGTATCTGCGTTCGTCTCACGCGGCACTCTAGGCTCGCGCATTCAGCGTGATGATTGCGGCGCACAGTCGACGGCGAAGCTCGCGCGCGTCCTCACCTCACCGCAACCGCTTTTCCGGGCGACCGCCGAGGCCGCATCTACAGCGGACGCGTCGCGTTGTTCGCGAACCAGAGTGCGAGGAAGATGAGAAATGGGGCGATCGCTAAGGCCGACATCTTGACGATCCATCCGACCGAACGAAGAAGTTCGGCGCTCCGCGCATCGCGAACTCTCTCGAGTTCAATGTCGCTGAGCGTGGCAGACCGAGCCGTGCGTCTTCTCACCCATCGGAAGCCCCAGATGGTGACCAGCCAGATCGAACCGAATGCGACTACGCCCACCAGCAGGATCGCGTAGCCGAACCACGTCACGAACACGACGATGCCGGGAATTGCCAAATACAGAAACGCCACCACGATATTCGCAATGCGGTCGCCAAGCGGCTCCGTTGTGCGCCGCGTCTCAAGCGTAGGACGCAAAAGAAGCAGTGTTCGGAAGCTGCTCGAAAAGAAGAGTAGCGTGAGGGCCAAGTAGTCAACCAGCCCTTCAGGGAGCGCGGGCAGGTGAACCCATGACAACATCACTGCGCATATATCTGCGAGAGGTTTGCTAACCCTCTCATCCCAAAACGTCGAAGCGAAGCCAAATACGCCGTGCCACCGTATCAGGCTTGAGAAGAGGTCCATCATAGCGAGCGGCCCACCGATCAGGCCGAGAGGCATGAGTATCCAGTACAGATACCAACCTGCGCCGCGTCCTTTGACCGGGTCGTGGTCGTTGAGATATTTCTGATTTCCTGCGACCGTCTTCGCCAAGGTGTCGAGGCGCGCGTCGCTCATGGCGCCGCCGCCATCACGCGTGCCGCAGCGTCGAGGTCAACATAATCGTTTATCCGCTTCTCGACTTCGCGCTCGCTCCACGCCAGCGCCAGCGCGATCTGGCGCGTGGATAGTCCGCCCCGATACATCAGTGTGCAGGCCGTTCCGCGCAGGTCGTGGAAGTGCTTGTCGGCGCCGCCGGCGGCGCGGAAGGCGTTGATCGCGGGGCGCATGGAGGAGTCGAACGCGTCGGCTGACGCCCATGGCTTGCCGAGGCTGTTGGTGATGACCTTCGGGCCGATCTTCGGGCACTCGTCGAGCAGCTCGCGCAGGGCGGGGTAGAGCGCGATCGAGGCGCGCTGCTTGCGGCGCGACTTCGACGTGGGGCGACGGATCACATCCTCCTCGATATCGTTCCAGTTCAGGCCGATGACGTCAGACAGGCGGAGGCCCGTGAGCGATGCGAGGCGCACCCCGCGCGCGACGTGTGGCGTGCAGTGTTTCAGGAACGCGGCCAGCTCGTCGGGCGACCAGGTGATGGCGGCGCGGCCGGGGCCTTCGTCCAGGCGCTCGATCCCCGCCGCCGGGTTGCGCTGCAGTCTCTCCTCATCAACGCCCCAGCTCAGAAGGCGCGTCAGCACCGTGAGCCGATAGTTCGCGGTGCGCGCCTGCGTGTACACCAGCGCATCGGCCTTTGCGCCCGCGTGCTGCTCGGCGAGCTTCTCGGCCTTCTCGGCGGGTACGCTATCGATGCCGGCGATGAGATCACGCATCCGCACCGGCTTGCCCTGCAATTCATGCCAGCGCTTGATGAGCGTGCGAGCGCCGCGCTTCTGTATCGCGCGCAGGCTGGTGTCGCCGAACACCTTCTCGATCTCGGCAAGATGCCCGCGCCAGACTTTCTGCGTGGACGATGCAAGCTTCGGAAATTCGACGCGCTCGAAGTCGCGGATCAGCGCCAGCATGAAACCGGGGTTGAGCGTCGGTTTCATGAGGTCGGCATACTTCGCGGCGATGTCGGCGGCGCCAGCGCGTTCGGCGGCCTCGGCTTCCGCCAGCGTCTCGCCGACAAAGCGGCCAAGCTGTTCGGCGCCGGGCTCCCGGCTCTCGTACCAGTAGATGTAAACCTTGCCGCCCTTGCGGAGCGGTCGCCTATACGCGCCGGGAAGCATCAGCGATCCGCTGCGCGAGTGCGCCGAGTTCGCCTTCCTCAGAGCTGTCATTGGCAGGCGTCCCGGGCGCTGTTCGACCCGTAAGGGATTCGATCCCCGCACGCAGGTCAAGCTTGTGGTCGATTTCGCGCCGGTCCCACAACCGCCCGACAGGGGTGCAGCCCAGCAGGGCGGGGTGCTTCCCGCCGAGATACGCGCGCGCATCATTCAACGGGATCAGGCGCGGGGATGCGGGCGGGAGCGTGCCGTCAGCCATCATCCCCTCCTTGAGCTTCTGCGATCAGCTCGCCGTCGCTCATGTGGCGGCGGTTCCAGCCGTGCTTGGCGATCAGCAGGGCGAAGAGGGTGAGGGCGACGGCCCATGTGGGGAGGATGCCAGCCGCGCTTGAGGCGATGTCGAGATCGAGGCTCACGGCGCATCCCCCTGAAGGTTGTCCGAGCGCTGCAGGGCTCCGGGGTCGGGGGGACGGAGGAGCCGCTGCAGCGATCGGACTTCACAGTGGGTTTCGCAGCCGCTGTGGCGGGCGTTTTGCGTCGCCTGCGCACTCGATGTATCAAAATATGATAACACGCTCAAGAGGCGTTGTATCAAAAAATGATAACAGCTTCACAGGGTGAGTGACAAACGCACAGGTTTGCCGGCGCGTTCCTGGCGTTGGGCGCGATCGCGGGCGTTGCGCGGTCGCTGTCCGGCTCTACTGTCGGCGACAAGCTTGGACTTGGGGGGATTAGATGGGCGTCATCGTCTTTTTGACGTGGGGTGTGCTTGCCGTTGCGGTGGCGAGCTGGGCCAATGGCAAGGGCCGGAACGCCGGGCTTGCCTTCCTTATCGCTTTGTTCTTTTCGCCGCTGGTCGGGTTCATTGTCGTCGCGTGTCTGAAAGACAAGACGCGCGACGCGGTTGAGGCCAGGCGTCATGCGGAGCTGCTGGCCGCAGCCGCGCCGACGGTGCCGGCGGGCGATGTGCGGCCGTGTCCGTTCTGTGCTGAGCCAATTCGCAAGGCGGCCAAGGTGTGCCGCTTCTGCAATCGGGAGATAAGCCCCGTCTAGCGCCGTTTTGCAGGCGTTGGGCGCGGGGTCAGCTCATCCTCGTCGCGTTCCGTAAGCCCTCTCACCGACTTGATGATGGCCTTGCGCTCATCACGCGACGCGGCTTCGAAGCGTTCGATAAGCCACGCCGTTTCGTCGGAGATCTTCGGCTTGCCGGGCAAGAGGTCTGCGGTCGTGACCGTCTCGCCAAGCACGCGCGTGAATACGTCAGCCAGCGCCTGCAGCTTTTTCACGGATAACTTGCCGGTCGTCTCCCAGCGCTGAAGCGTCGGGTAGCTGACTTCGCTCTCGGCGGCCAACTCGATCAGCGAGAGCCTGGCGCGCAGCCGAAACTCCCGAATCCTGTTGTTCGCCGTGGGTGGTGTGTGGCCGTAGGGGGTGCGGTCAGCCGGTCTTGTCATGCCCCGAATATCGCACCCGGTGAGAAATCCACCGATCACAGGGCGTGAGCATTTTATCGCTTCAGGTGGACTTGACGGGGTAAGCAAATCAGGCCGCTTGTATCAATGAGTGAAAACAAACTCATTTGGTGATACATTGAAAGCGCCTGATCAGCAAACGCTTCTGCACGTTTTCCGCATGCGTCGGAAGACCAGCCTTCAAGCTCTTGGCGTCATTCTCAAAAAATCGCCTGCAATGGTCGGGCGTTACTGCCATCCGCGCAACCACGCGGACTACAGCCCCCCGCCGCGCGACGTCGAAGCGCGCCTGCTGGAATGGTCGGGCGGCAAGATCACCTTCGCCAACCATGCGGACCTCTGGACCGCTGAAGCCGAGGCCGCGTTGGGCGGCTTTGAGCCCGTCGATGCCGCCCCCGCCGCCGTGCCGGAGGATGTGCAGTGATGTCAGGATCGGCGGCTTTCCTCGCGGGCGATATCCCGCATCCGGTCTTCGCGTTCGATCTTGTCGAGCGTTTCGAGCACGGCTCGCAATTGGGCCTGCGCGCTTTCTACCTTCCGCTGCACGCGCTGCAGCGTCTCCGCATCGAGCGGCGACCGGTTCCGGGTCATTTCGCATTCCTCAAGGTGCGCGACCTTCCGGCCGCTGTGGGCGCAAACGGCGCCCGCGCACGCCGGCTGACTGGAATCAGTCGGCGTGCGTCGAGGATGATCGATTGCGACGAAACGCAAAGGGCCGTTTTGACGGCTACTCACGCGGTGAGCGCATGAGCATCCAAGCCCGGCTCTGGATCATCGCCTGCCTCGTCGTGCTGGCGTCGCCCGTGGTGGCGAGCGTCGTCATCGGGCTCGCGCGCCACTCAACCGAAATCGAAGCCGCTGCAAGGGAGGCGTTTCCATGAGGGCGTCCGAGGTAAGGCGTACTGTCACTTTCTTCCGCACCGCTGTGGGCGCGGTCCTTTACGATCGCGCGCCCGGCAAGGATGCGGCGCTTCTCGATCTTCACGGCCAGCTTGAGCGCTTCCGCGCGCAGGGCGACTGGCAGGTGACGGGCACGGACGTTCCCACCAGCGCGATCCTGCTTGTCGTCTCGACGATGCGCCTGTGGGCCAACGCGCCATCCGACAAGCATCGCGAGGCGCTGACCGGCTGGGCCGTCGGCGCCGTCGATACGCTCGCGAAATGGCTGGATGGCGAGCTGATACCCGCCACTGATCACCAGGCCGAACTCTCTCGCTCAATCGGCGGGAGGTAGGCATGCGGGGGGATGAACCGGCCCCGCTCGCCGCTGTCGCCGCATCATGGTGCGCCATGATCGTGGCGCTTTGCTTGCTCGCCCTCGCAGTCGCGCTCGGCAGATGCGCGCCAGCGCCTTCGGAGTCTGTCGAAGTGCCGGTGAGCCGCCCGATCAATCCGGGGGTGCGGTGATGCCGAGGGGAACTCCCTGCTGGTCGCTCGAACGCGACGACAAGGTGCGCAAGCTTTTCGCGAAGGGCTGCGATGCGGCCGCGATCCGCGCCGCCATTGGCGATCCTCGCATCACGGAGGCCGCTGTCACGGCGCGCCTCGGCACGCTCGGGCTGCGCGCCCGCGCGGTGACGCGGGCACAGGCGCCCGTGTTCGAGCCGCCGAAGGCCGAAGGCGTCGAGAAGGTGCGGCCAACCAAGGATGACATTCGCGATCTCGCGAAGCTGTGGGGTGGGGGCGGGTGATGGAAAAGCTCGGCAACACGTCGTCTGCGGTGATGGAACAGCGGGCGAACAGCGCAGGTTATCCGCGAACCTTTCGGCCCAGCCCGCCGGTCGGCAATTCGCTCCGAACCCGCTCGTACGCCCGCCGTCAACTTGGCTCAGCCGCTCGGGCTGGAGTGCTCACTGCACGGAGACTTTCCATGGCTGCTTCCGCGAGTCTGCGGCCGACGACGGGCTCGTAGTGGGGCGCATAGTGGCTGGAGTCCAACATGACGTCTTCAACGCCAGCCTCGTTCACCCAAGCCGTTGGATCAACAAGCCGGGTGCGATCATGCTTTGCAACGAACGCCGAAATCCCATCCCGAAGCATCTCCCGTTGCCGGACGCCTTGCTTCTGAAAGTTGTTCGTCACGAGATTGACGAATGTCAGTGGCTGCGTGGTGGCGTCGTGTATGCGCTTAAGGCTTGCCGTCAGCTCGTCTTCCGTCATCTCCCAGAACTCAAGTTCCTCGACAACCGTCCGAGTCCAGTCATCCGGCATTCGGTCGGCGATTTCCATCAACGCATCACGCGCGCCGTCGTGATCCTCGAAAAATGCCGCATTCAGTTTGATGTCCCCGTACTCCTTCAGGAACTCGCGGAACCGGTGGATCTGCAGATACCTGCCTCGAAAGCGGAGGATACGGATCGATGAGAGTTCAAGGATGAGTGCATCTGCGCCGCCGGATGTTTCTGCAAACGATGTCGGTGTCAGCGTTCGCCATTTCTGGATCGCCATGAGGGCAGACAGGTGACGCTGCGGTCGCGTCGCAGCGCCCGTGGTCAGCTTGATGATCTGTTCAATCTCGTACGGATTGTGGACATAACCAAAGCCCGTGTGGCGCACGTAAGAGAGTAAGCCGGCAGCCTCGGCGTGTTGCAGCGGTACGTGAACGCGGCAGCTTCCGATCGCGCCGATCCTTGGAACAGTTGAGGGGGTCGTATCGTCTGCCATCCTCATTGGTATTGCGATTTGTAATCGGAAACTCAAGCGCCGGCGCAGTGGCGCTGGTTGGGGAAAGCGGGTGTACAGAGCGTTCCGCAACGATATCTGAACCCGAAACCATCAGTGAAACGGGCGCTTTGCTGTATTCGCCAGCGATACTGCGCCCAAGGCTCAGGGGGTGCGCGGAAACATTGCGTCGCCTGGGAACCACAGATATTGGGGTTGCCACTGTAACGGAGCGCTCATGACCTCGCCCAGCATCCTGCCCGTACTTGCGGCGGCCCTCGTGCTCATTTCCGCCTGTGGCAACAAGGTCGCAGAGAAGCCGGTTGAGCCGGTCGCAGCGCCCGTCGCGGCTGCTCCGCCGCCGCCGGCAACTCCGGCGGAAGTGCTGGCCGCGCTTGACCCGGCAGGCGCGTGCGTTCTGTTCGGCAAGGCTCTATCGTCGAAAGAGAAGGAAGTGGATGCCGCTGGCTGCACGACCACCGCAGGCCCCAGCGAAGTCACGTTCGCCACAGCTGACGGCGCCACGAAGCTTGTAGCGGCAATGGCAAAGCCGGGTGAGACCATCGCGACCAGCGCCGCCAACACATCCCCGCTTGCAACCGAGGACAAGGCGCACGGCGGATTCACGAACATCGGCATGGTGTTCATCGGCCAGGCTCCTGCTGCCGGCCTGTGTGCGCAGGTTGAGTATTTCGCGCCGGATGGTGGAAGCAATTCGCTGTACGTCTGGCGGATCGGTGAGCCTGTGCGCGTTCCCTTCAACCTCAACAAGCACGAAACAAAGATCATCAAGACCTACTTTGCGGAGCCGGTTATCGCGGGCGGAAAGAGCGGCGCCTTCGCCATCACGCGCCGCGAGCCCGGCACGGTGCTGAAGGGCGTGACCTTCCTCGATTGCGCACAGGTTCCGCCGCCTGAAGCTCAATAGCTTCGTTCGGCGAGAGGGAAGAAATCGCGGGGCTGCGCGACATTGCGGCGCCTCGCGGATGTGACCCGCGCGGGGCTGTCACAGACTTGTCAAACTGCAGGTCGCATGTAACGCATTGGGCGAGTGTTGAAGGCTTTGGCCCCTGCGCGGGCAATCAATTCTAAGTTGTCTCGGGGTAGTAATGCGCGCGTCAGTGATCTGGATTTCGGGATACTCTGGCGCGGGCAAAACGACGGTCGGACGCAGGCTGGATAGCTTGCTGCGCGAAGCGAATATTCCGTCGGTCTATCTCGATGGCGATGAACTCCGCTCGATTCTGGCGAACCAGTGGGGCTATGAGCGCGCCGATCGTATCGAACTTGGGCGCGTCTATTTCCGTCTGTGCAGCCATCTTGCATCGCAGGGATTGACGGTGACCATCGCAGCGGTGGCGATGTACGACGAGTTGCGCCAATGGGTGAAACAGAACATTCCCGGTGCCGTCGAGGTGTTTCTCGACGTGCCGCAGGATGAGCTGTTGCGGCGCGACGGGAAGACCAAGGGCATCTACAAGAACTTTGCCGACACCAAGAAGCTCTACGACGACGCGAAGAGCCCGGACCTGGTGGTGCGCAATCACGGCGACACATCGGCCGGAGATTCCGCGAAGCAGATCTTTGACTTCATCCGTTCGTATGATGATGGCGGCCGTGCAGACTTTGGCCGCGAAGGTCACTGGAACGCATACTACAGCAATGCGAAGGCCGCCCCGATGGCTCCGTCGCCCTATGCGGTTGCGTGTGCTGACGAGATGAAGGCCGGCGGTGCAATCATCGATGTCGGCTGCGGCAATGGACGCGACAGCGCTTACTTCGCATCGAAGGGCTTCAGCACGACCGGCATCGACCCGTCCGCCCAGGCGATCGCGCTTTGCAGCAGCGCCCATGTTTCGCCCAACCTGACCTTCAAGGCTGGCAAGCTCAACGAAGTTCCGCTGGAGAAGGGGAGCCTCGATGGCATCTATTGCCGCTTCGTGCTGCACGCGATGTCGGAGCAGGAAGAGGATGCCTTCATCGCGACGGCCAAGTCATTGCTCCGCAAGGATGGGCGGCTGTTTGTCGAATGCCGCTCGATCAACGACCCGATGTCGCGCAAAGGCGAAGTGATCTCCAAGACCGAGCGTATCTTCGGTCACTACCGGCGCTTCGTGGTGAAGGAAGATCTCGACCGCAAGCTTCAGGCGGCAGGTTTCATTCTGGAACGCAGCCTCGAAGGCGGCGACCTGTCGCCCCTCGGAGACGACAACCCGGTGCTCATCCGGCTCACCGCTAGACTGGCCTAGCATGCAGGTTGAGACACCCAACATAATCGGATTGCCCGTCGCGTACGATCGCCCTGTGATCTTCCATGGGTTGAACAAGAGCGGTTCGCTGGTGATGGCGGACGTCATGCGCGATGGATACTTTCGCGCGGGTCGGGCGCATCAATACATCTCCAATTATCACAACGTGCCGCGTGAGCCGGAAGACCACATCAACATCATCAACCACACGCGAAAGGGGCATGCCTTTTTCGTCGCGCATTATCTCTACGGCTTCGTCACGCACCCGACGGCGATGTGGGTGACGCAGGTGCGCCACCCGGTCCCGCGCGCACTTTCCGTGCATGGATGGATGAAGCGCAATCATCTCCAGCGTGAAGGAAATCTGGACACCTTTCCGGACCTTACGAAGTGGATACGGAGCACCCGCGGCGCCAAGAATACGCAGATGGTGCAGATCGCCCTCGGCGGCGCCTACAAGTCGGATGTGATGAAGTATAGCGCTGCGGAAATCAGTGAGATGGCCATCGAGAATCTCGAGCGCGATTTTGCTTGGTTCGGCGTGGCGGAGATTTTCGAGGAATCGATCTTCGCGCTGGCGAGCATCTGCGACATTCCTGTTGTCTCAGCCTGGAAGAAGGACACGCGCAATCAATGGCGTGAAGCCTTGGCGGACCAGGACAAGCTGCTGCTGGAACTTCTTGAGGAAACCTTCCAGTGGGAGATCCGGTTTTATCTGAAAGCTCTCGAGCTGTTTCGTAGTCGGATCAACGCTCTACGCTTCGGGCCGGGTTTGGCGACATACAAGGAAGCTTGCAGCGGGCAATATGGCGAGCGCATCCTCGTGCCCACCATGGATTCCGCAAATGCCTAAGCTTCCGAAGCCGCGCGACCCCAGCGTTCCGCTCAACCTCGATGGCAAGCCCGGCGAGCCGGTTCTGCGGTTGCGGGACGGCGTGGTTGCCCATACGGAGCAGGCTGACGAGACTGCGGATGGAAATGATGCGGCTGTCGAAACGGGGAGCGTAGCTGCAGACCAACCTGCCAGCGCTCCACGGGTGCCTGACAGCAGGATTTCCTACGCGAAGAAGCCGCGCCGGAATTCCGCGCCCCTGATCATTCTTGGCATATGGGCGCTGGTGCTGGTGATCGCCGCCATGGCGCGCACGCTTGCGAAGACGGGCTGACGCGACGCGACATATATTTCTGTCACGGTTGTCGGTTAGAGGGGACTGAGTGAGGTCCCGCGATGATCGACATGCAGATAGCGAAGCCCCTCAATTCTCCGGAGTTCATTCGGGCGGTCGCAAAAGCGCTGTTTGCGGAAGGGACCCAGCTTGGATGGTGGCCTGGGCCGTCGCTGGATTATGACGTGCTGGACTCGGTCGATCGCGAGGAGCTGGATGCGATCGCCGAGCGTATCCTGCTCACCGCAGCACGCACCGCAGACGCGGGATAAACCACCGCTCCGGGCGCTATCGCAATTTGAATTGGCCTGATGTTGCCGGCAGGCTAACGTCTCCCATCAACGGGGAATGGTCATGACCGATATAAGCCTTGCGGATGCAGACTACATCGATTTCGGCTGCTCAGCCGGCGGATCGTTGAAGTGGGGCCGCGAGCGGTTCGGCGGCAAGGTCGGTGTCGGTGTCGATATCGACCCCAAGAAGATTGCGCTCGCACGGGCAGCCGGCGCCAACGCAGTGCTGGCTGACGCCTCCCAGCTCGAGCTGGAGCCCGGCGCCGTCAGCTACTGCACCATGGTTCATTTCCTTGAGCATCTGCCGGGCCTGCAGGTCGCCGGAAAGTGCATCCGTTCTGCGGTGCGCGTGGCGCGCGACTTCGTTTACATCCGGCATCCCTGGTTCAACTCGGATTTCGACCTCTACACGCTGGGCTACAAATTCTATTGGTCCGACTGGAAGGGCCACACCTGCAATCTTGGGCTCGCGCAGATGGACTACATCATCCGCCGCTCCAAGGTTGAGGAATGGACGATGTATGGCATCACACCCGTGACGAACCTCGACGATCCCAACATCATTGAACTGACTGCGCCGCGCGATTCAGTGGCGATGCCAAACGGCAGGCCCTCGCAGCCGCTGCCATTCCGCGCCTTCAAGGAGTCCGGTGTGTTGATCCGCACCGGATCATCTGAAGCTTACGCTGCAGCCAAGGACCTGCTGAAACGCGACCACGTGGAAATCGCCAGCGAACGCCGGGCAAGGCCGGTGAAGGTTCGTGCGCCTGCTGCCTGAGGGCGCGTGCGATGCGCGCCTTGGACTACGCGGGCGAGTGGAGCCTCACGGGCCAACCTTCCGTCCAAGCCCGCCACGCGGCCACTCGAAACGCACGAGGTCGCCTGGCTGTACGTCGTCCAGCAATCCCATCGCGCCCACGTGCGGGTCGCCTTGGCGCGCCCGGCGGATCGCGCCCGCCTCATCCGGCGTGACGAGCACCCCGGCGGCCATCGCCTCCGCCGCCCTGTAAACATGCCCCAGCTTCTCGACGCTCATTGCCCGCACCAGTCTTCGCGGGCGTTCTTGCCGTCATACGCGCGGCCCAAGCCCTCCGCGAACAGGATATCGGCGATGTCCTGGCCATCGACCCGCACGACGGCGATGCGCCGTCCGCGCCCATCGAGCGGCCAATCCTTCTGACCGCGCACATTCCATGCGGGGGCGTAGGTGATGGCCTCCGCATTGGCGAGCAGTTCTACGACGCGGGCACGGGCGGCAATCCCGAGCACTTTCACAGTCTCACACGGTGCGTCGGTTTCCGGCGTGTCGATGCCATAGACGCGGATATCGTGCCCGCGCCCGAGGTCCCGCAGCGTGTCGCCGTCCTTCACCCGGTACGACTCCAGCGCGAGCGAGCGGATCGGCGCTTCTCCCGGCGCTGACGTTGGCGCGGTGGCGGCGAGCTGCAGGGCGATAAGCGCGGCGATCATCTGCGTACGCTACCCCAATCGAGCGTCTGCACCATAAGGGAGCACCCACGGAGACTTTACGGTATTCAGCTTGCCGAGGGTTGCTCGTAACGCCATTTCCAGTCATGAGAATGGCTCGCAGAACGTTTCCAGAAGCCGCCTGTGAAACCTCTGTGAAACCGCATAGCCTATTGTTTGGAAATATATAATAGTTTCAAAGCCAAGCGGGTGTAGCTCAATGGTAGAGCAGAAGCTTCCCAAGCTTACGACGAGGGTTCGATTCCCTTCACCCGCTCCAGTTTTATTGGCATCGTTTTGGCGGCATTGGCGCGAAATCGGTCGCCTGTTTTTTGTGCGTTCCGACGGTCTTAAGAATCGCGGCGGCGGCGTTAATCAAAAAATCCTTCGATTTGCGGTCGTCGACCCTTACGTCATGCGATCTAGGCCTTTGGACTACACGATCTGGTCGGCGTGTTGACGTATCCGAAATCAATCTAGTTGCTAGTGGCTATATCTGGCCAGGGGTTCGCGAGACGAGGGGTGGGCGCCTTCTCGCGAACAGGCCGGAGTTCGCAGGGGAATTCAGGACTATGGACGCCAGTGTTGTCGCTCGCCTTCTCGAACAGACCGCGCGCGCCGTTTATGAGGCGAGGGGGCCTAAAGCCATTCACGCGGGACAGTGGGCTGTCCTGCGATATCTCGCCCGCGCGGGACGCCAGGCGCGTACCGTGGGCGGTGTCGCCACCTATCTCGGCGTGACGCATGCGCCCGCATCGCGCGCCGTTGCCTCGCTTGCGCGCAAGGATCTGGTGACGGTGAAAGCCGACGCCGAAGATCGCCGCATTCGCCGGATCGATCTCACGGCCGCAGGCAAGGCGCTGCTGGATCATGATCCGGTGCATCGCCTGACCGCTGCGATCGAGGCGCTGAGCGCTGACAAGCAGAAGGATTTCGCGACCACGCTGGAAATGCTCTACGGGCGGCTCGCGAAGGCGTAAGACTTCCACCATGGCGGAACAGCGGATCGAATACTCCGCCGACAAGGCATCGGCTTACGGCCAGCTTGCCGAAGAGATCGCGTCGGTTGTCGCCGGCGAGACGTCGCGCACGGCGCGCTATGCCACTACCGTGTCCCTGCTGAAGGCGGCGTTCGGCGAGCGGTTCTTCTGGTGCGGCTTCTACGAGGTCGATCCGCGCAAGCAGCGCGAGCTTGTTGTCGGGCCATATCAGGGTACGCTGGGCTGCCTGCGCATACCTTTTGCCAAGGGCGTGTGCGGTGCCTGCGCGACGTCGCGCGAAACAATCATCGTGCCGGACGTGCATGTGTTTCCGGGCCACATCGCTTGTGACTCGGCATCCAATTCCGAGATCGTCGTTCCGGTTTTCGATGCATCAGGCGAACTGGTCGCCGTGCTTGATGTGGACTCCACATCATTCGCGGCGTTTGACGAGGTGGATGCGCGTGGCCTTGAAGCGGCGTGCCGCGCGATGATGGCCGGCTAGGCCAGCTTCTCGAAACTCGACACCGACATCTGCCCTTGCAGGCTGCGGAACACGATGACGCGGTAAGCGGCGCCGCCGGTCATGACGATGGTGAAGCGGTAGTTGAGGCCGGCGACGACCTGCTGCTCGGCGCTAACCTTGTCGACCAGTGCCCGTGTCGGATTGCGGGTATAGATCTCGTTCACCGCGAGCGTCTGGGCCGCCTTCACATTCTCGTCGTTGAGGTCTGCAGCTCCATACCCGCCAACGATGACGGGCGTTGGCGCCGATTGTTCGGCTACGGTTTCGGAAGCTGGCGGCGTGGCGCAGGCGCCCAGTGCAAGGAAGGCCGAAAGAGCCAGAGCAAGTCGCATGTCGATCTCTCAAATCCTGCGTGATGCTACGCCCGCGAGCAGGCGCGCGATATGAATAAAAGCGGTCCTAGCTGGACTTTGCCCAGACGCCATCGGCGCCCTTCCTGTAGAAGGTGAAGCTGGCGGGATCCCATAGCGGCGTATCCTGACCAAGCATGTGGAACAGCGCGTGATGATCGCGCCCCTCCCATAACTGGACTGCGTCATTGGTGAAGCCGTTCGGGCCGCATGCATCCCACGGTTCATCCGGATGCGCGGCTGTCATGTCCGCCTGAAGCTCTGCATTCGGGCCAACCTCGAAAACGCGACCAGGAAGCTTCGGGCCCTTCAACGGCTGGATCTCGCAACGCGCGCGTTGATCACCGGGCGCCTTGTCCAGCGTCTTCAGCGCCGCCTGTTCGGCCGTCTCACCATCCGCGAGCGGGAAGATTTCCAGAATGAAACCTGATTGGTCCTCGGGGACCGAGGCCTGCCTGATCTTCAGGTATCCGGACACGTAGCTGTAAAGCGTCTGGTCCCAGCCCTCTCCCGAACAATCCTGAGCGCGGAACACGATCGCTTCGGAGGGCGAGAGGCTGACTTCCTGCGTACGCCACACGCAGCGCGGCGCCACGATTTCCGCACTGGTGGTCGTGGCAAGGAAGAGCGAGGCGTTGCCATCGCTGCAAAGCCCGGTGATGGGCAGGGGAGAGCCGGTGGCGCAGGCTGGGCCCGCCCCTGCGCTTTCAGCCACGATCGTCGCATCATTTGCCGGGCTGCAGGCGGACAGGCCGATGGCGAGCAGTCCGATGGTCAGAAATTTTTGCACGGATCAGCTCCAGTTGATGAAGTCGGTGAAGTCCAAAATCATCGATTCCCACCAGATCAGCGTATCGGCCAGGTTCTTCTCGGTGATGCCGCCTACGATGTTGAGCTCGATCATAACGAACGGGTCGCCATTCGGATCGAGTCCGGCCTTTCCGTAATAGTCCTCGTTCCAGGTGTTGATGTCTTCCAGCAGAGGGCGGTCATCAGGGTCGGCATAGGAGAAGCCCGCGTCGAACTTGATGATCTCGCAATTCGTGCCGTCCGGATCGCAGGCGGTGAAGTGGATCCAGAAATTGACGTTCCCGGATTTGGAGAGAACGTAATCGCCTTGGGCCGCCTCGTTCCTGTTCTCGACGGTCGCATCCATGCCCTTTTGCTTGAGCAGGTTGACGACGTTCTGCGTCGTGAGCGGGTCATGAACGACCTGCGCAGACGCCGGCAGTGCGAACAGCGCGGAAATCACCAGCGCTGCAATGGCGCTGGCCGTATGCTTGATCCGTGGCATGTGACGTCCCCTTCGGCGTAGTCCCGCGATGGTTCTACGCCTTTGGCGGCGGCGCTCAAGGACGCTGGGCGGTTTGCCTTACTTCGGCGCGGTAGCTGCGTACTTTGCGGCGGCGTCGGCCCATTTGAACGGCAGGGTATCGGGGATGATCGAAACCTCGGTCGTGAACTTGAACGGTGCGGAGGGAATGCCGCTGTCGAATGCCACTTCCACGAAGAATGCCGTGTAGCCTTCGGTCGGCGCGTCGACCTGCCCGAAATACGTGCCGTCGGGCTGCGCCGTGAGAAGGGTGGACGTGTAGGCCTTGCCCAGCGTCTCGACACGGAAGTCACGCGCCTTGGAGTTGTGGGCCTGCCACAGCCGGACTTCCTTCGGCGTGTCGATCGGCTTCACGGCGATGCCGTTGGCATCCACCTTGTTCCAGACGAAGTCCGGACGCTTGCCGCCGGTGATGACTGAATTGTACCAGGCCAGCATTGAATCGACCGCGTCGGATTCGGCGAGGTTGTGTGCGGTGTTCTCGACATAGCGGATGCGTTTTTCCTGCGGCAGGTCGGCGTAATAGAAACGCGAATTGTCAGGCAGGAAGAACTGGTCTCCGGACGCGTTGACCATGAACTTTGGAATCTTCAGGCGGTTGCGGTTCCGATAATTGTACGGATCCTCGATCGCCAGAACGGCCTGGTATTCCGGCGTGCCGATCTTGTGCGGGAAAAGGCCGTGGTTGACGTAGTCCTCGAGTGACGGCGCGAAGAAGCCCAGCACCTCGAAATGGTGCTTGGTGATCTCTTCCGAATTGAGGGCGTCGATCACCATTGGCATGATGCCGATGACGCGTTCGTCCACGGCTCCGACCAGCCATGTGGTCCAGCCGCGCTTGGATGCGCCGGCAACGACGAACTGGTTGATATCGATCTTGCCGCCGGAGTCCGACTTCATGAACTCCTGCGTCGTATCCATCGCCTTGACGCCGGCCTTCACCATGGCGAGGCGGACGAGCCATTCATCGTCCTTGGTCGTGAAGTGCTTCACGCGCGTGTAGGCGATGATGTCGTCCTCGAACCGCGCCTTGTCCTTCGAGTCGGTGAAGTGAAGCGGCTGGTTTGGAACCATGCCGACCTCGGCGACGACCGAACCTGTCTCCTTGGCGATGCGGATCGAGCGGTCCTGCGCTTTGGTTGGCGCGGGATCGGTGTTGTCGCCCTGCCAGATGAAGAGCAGGGCCTTGTCGTGCTTCACCACTTCGGGCTTCACGATCGTCATCCAGTGCGTCCACACCGGACGATCGACATCGGTGGCGGAGCGCCAGGTCTGCGATGTCATCTCAAGCACATAGGTCGTCTGGCCATCGCTCGGATAAGTGGCTTTCAGCTCCCATTTGTAGGCGGGGTCGGGCTTGGCGACATATGCATCCAGCGCCGTCTTTTCTTCCGGCTTGATCGTGTAGTCGGGAGCTGTCGCCACGGGCGTTGCCGGCTTGGGCGCTTTTGTGTCCGGGCTGCATGCGGCGAGGGCGAGGGCGCCAAGGCCGGCCAACAGCCATGCGTTTGCAGATCGCTTCATGTCTTTCCCCTGTGCCGCATCGTGCAGCGTGCGCTCTCGTGGCGCGGTGCGAGATTAGGGTCGCGTGCAGCATCGCGCCAAGGGGTCGCGCATGGGTAGCCGTTACGGCGCCGTCAAATAAACTTGCCGGAAGCGCGACGGTTCGCACAAAGAAAAACCCCGGAGCCGCGAAGCTCCGGGGTTTGTTGTTTGCGGTAAAGCAGCTGTCAGGTCGCCGCTTTTTTCCGGCGACCCGCGCCCGCGAGGAGCACAAGACCCAGCGCGGTGGCGATCACCAGCATCGACATCTGCAGCAGCGGCATGAAGTCGGTCGAGGTCATGCCCGCCGTGCCGCCGAAGTAGTAGCGGGCGCCAAGGCCAGCCACGCCGACGAGCAGCAGCAGGACGCCAACCGCGAAGCCGCCATCCGACACTGGTCCGCCGGCTTTTTCTTCGCGCTTGATGGCCAGAGCCTGCAGGGCAATGAAGAACACGGCAACGCCGAGGAACGGCGTCATCCAGAGCAGCGCATCGCGCAAGCCTTCGGCCCCAGCGAGAGCCGCCTCCATCCCCACCGCGACTTTCTGGTTCGCGAAAGAGGTCGAGAGGATGCCGACAAGCGTCGGTCCGCCGCCGAGGCCGATGAAGTTGAGAACCATCAGGAGGATGGCGCTCGACATCGTGCGCTGCGACGGCTTCACCGAGTTGTTCACCAGGGCGATGCCCGGCGCCAGGTAGAAGATGTTGAACAGCAGCGGCAGGATCAGAAGACCCAGCGCCATCGGCCAGTCCTGAGCCTGTGTGTACAGGTACCAGAACGGGATCGCCGCTGCCATCGCGATCAGCGGGGTGAGCGCGTACCAGACGCGCGAACGCTTCGCCATGATGTCGACGATGAAGCCCGATCCGAGCGTGCCGATGCCGATGCCGACGCCGATCACCAGCGCATACCAGAGCGACAGCTCATCGCGCGACATGTGCAGCGTGCGCATCAGGAAGGACGCGTTCCAGCCGAGAGCGGCGTAGCCCACGAAAGCCGAGACGCCGCATCCCATGGCGGTCCACAGCAGCGCGGGGCGGCTGATGAAGTGCCAGAAGGTTGCGCCGAAGCTGGATTTCTCGTGCGCGATGGCAGCCATTTTGGCAGGGTCCATAGCGCCACGCTTGGGCTCGCGCACCACGAACAGCATGAGCAGGGCGGCAATGACGCCGGCGACGCCGATGACGATGAACGCCATGCGCCAGCCATAGGCCTTGTCGACCTGTGCGCCGAACGCGATGGCCGCTGCCTGGCCGAGCGGCACGCCCATGGAGAACAGGGCGAGGGCAAGGCCGCGCTTTTCAGCGGGGAAGTAATCCGAAATGATCGAGTAGGACGGGGGAGCGCCCGCCGCTTCGCCGACGCCGACGCCGACGCGCGAGAGCAGCAGCGTCAGGTAGTTGTGGGACAGGCCGCACAGCGCGGTGAAGCCCGACCAGAGCGTTGCGCCCACGAACAGGATGTTGCGGCGGCTGGTGCGGTCAGCCAGGAAGCCGACGATGACGCCCAGCACGGTATAGACCAGCGCGAACCAGAAGCCGGTCATCCAGCCCATCTGTTCGTCGGTAAGCCCTTTCATTTGCCCGTCAGGTTGCTGCGTGAGGAAGGCCGGGTCGTTCTTGATCGACTCGATCAGCACGGACATCAGCTGACGGTCGAGGAAGTTGAAGATGTAGATCAGGGCCAGCATGGTCAGAACGACCCATGCATAGAGGCTCGTGCGTTGCGCGCCCGGCGGCGCTGCAGCGGTATCGGTCATTCTATAAATCCCTCCCGGTGGGGCCGTTCAGACCCTCTCGATTCCGACACGTTTTCCATATTGATGACGGATTGGCGAGCAGATTGTCGCCGCAGGGGAAACCTGACTATGCTGCGGGTGCGAAAAGGGTGGGCGGGCGACCTTGATCTAATTCGCGCGCCAGAGCATCTAAGCCCCGCATCCTTCCCCGCCCCAGGAACCCGCGAATGCCCGCCTATCAATATGTCTATCATCTCGACGGCCTGACCAAGATCTATCCGGGCGGCAAGAAGGTGTTCGAGAACATCCGCCTGCATTTCTTGCCGGACGCAAAGATCGGCATCGTCGGCGTCAACGGCTCGGGTAAGTCGACCCTGCTGCGCATCATGGCGGGCGAGGATCACGAGATCATCGGCGAGGCGAAAGCGGCCGACGGCATACGGATCGGTTACCTGCCGCAGGAGCCGAAACTCGATCCGACCAAGACCGTGTTCGAGAACATCGCCGCCAAATGCCCCGAGAAACTGATGGTGGATGAGTTCAACGCGATCTCCGTAAAGCTCGGCGAGGAATACACCGACGAGCTGATGGAGCAGATGACCAAGCTCCAGGAAGAAATCGACGCGGCGAACGCATGGGACATCGACGCCAAGATCGAGATGGCGATGGAAGCGCTGCGCTGCCCGCCGGGCGATGCCGACGTGAAGACGCTGTCGGGCGGCGAGATCCGCCGCGCGGCGATCTGCGCGCTATTGCTGTCCAAGCCCGACATGATCCTGATGGACGAACCGACCAACCACCTCGATGCTGAATCGGTGGCGTGGCTGCAGAACTATCTGTCGAAATTCCCCGGCTGCGTAATCCTCGTGACCCACGACCGTTACTTCCTCGACCAGATCACCACCTGGATCCTCGAGCTCGATCGCGGGCAGGGCATTCCCTATGAAGGCAACTATTCGGTCTGGCTGGAGAAGAAGGCCAAGCGGATCGCGCAGGAACAGCGCGAAGAAGCCGGCCGTCAGAAATCCATGGCGCGCGAACTCGAATGGGTCCGCTCATCCGCCAAGGCCCGTCAGGCCAAGTCCAAGGCTCGTATGAACGCGTACGAGGAAAAAGCGGCGGCAGCGGAGCGCGAGAAGATCACGACCGCGCAGATTCGCATTCCTCCCGGTCCGCGCCTTGGTTCGATCGTTATCGAGGCCGAACACCTCAACAAGGCCTTCGGCGACAAGCTTCTGATGGAAGACCTGTCGTTCAAGCTGCCGCCGGGCGGCATTGTCGGCGTCATCGGTCCCAACGGCGCGGGCAAGACCACGCTGTTCAAGATGATCACCGGTCGCGAACAGCCGGATGGCGGCTCGTTCAAGGTCGGCGAGACGGTGAAGCTGGGTTACATCGACCAGTCGCGCGACAGCCTGAACGACAAGAACACTGTCTGGCAGGAAGTCTCGGGCGGTCTCGACATCATGGAAGTCGGTGGCATCGAGCAGCCGAGCCGCGCCTATGTCGGCGCCTTCAACTTCAAGGGTGGCGACCAGCAGAAGAAGGTCGGCCAGCTCTCAGGCGGTGAACGCAACCGCGTACACCTCGCCAAGATGCTGAAGGAAGGTTCGAACCTCCTCCTGCTCGACGAACCGACCAACGACCTCGACGTGGAAACGCTGCAGGCGCTGGAAGCGGCGCTGGAAGATTTCCCGGGCTGCGCCGTTATCATCAGCCACGATCGCTGGTTCCTCGACCGCGTCGCGACGCACATTCTTGCGTTCGAAGGCGACAGCCATGTCGAATGGTTCGAGGGCGATTTCTCGTCCTACCTCGAAGACAAGAAGCGCCGCCTTGGCGCGGACGCCGTCGAGCCGAAGCGTCCGACGTTCAAGAAGTTCGCGCGCTGATCTTCAACGCGGTCTGGCGGTGATCCGTCAGGCCGCGCGGTATTCGCCCGTGCCGTCGAGCGGGACGCCTTGCGGCCAGCCCTTCTCGACGCGGATCTGCGAGACGCCGAGGATTTCGGCGACGCGGCGCATGCTCGGCTTTTCACCGCGTGCGATCAGTTCGTCCGAGGCGCGGGCGATCTGCTGCGGCGTCAGCGCCTGATCCCAGCGGCCTTCGACGATATCATGGACGCGGCCCATGTGCTGCTCGCGGAATGAGGCGACGCGCTTCGCTGCGGCCTTCATGGCAGCGGCGCGCTGCTCTTCGACAGTCTTGGGTTTGCGCTTGCCTTTGGACGCGCGGGCTTTGGGCGTCTCTTCGGCCGGGGCTGATGCGACTTGCTCTGCGTCGGCTTCAGGAGCGGCAATCGGAGCGGCGTCTGGCGTGACCGCTGTCGGTTCCCTCAGCCGTGACTGAAGCGGCGGCGCAGGCATCAGCACCTCGTCCCGGGCGAATTCGGCGCGAGCAAGTTCGGCGGCGGCAACCTCGGCCGCTTCCTGACGGCGGGCAATGCGCATGGCGGCATAGTCTTCGGCGTCCATGGCTTTGCGGCCTTCGACGATCCAGGCCATGGCGGGTTTGGCGAAGGCAAAGATGTAGAACACGGCATCGACCGTCAGCACTGGCGGCAGCTTGGCGCCGGCCGGAGCGTTGACCGTCACGATTTCCCAGCCGAGGTGGACGCCGACATTGGTGGCGAACACGAAGCCAAGGCAGCAGGCCAGCGCGGGCACGAGAACGGCCCATTCGACCTGGCGCCCGTCGGGCTTGCGGTGCTTGATCGCCTGAAGCGCGCCAGCGGCCGAGCAGTTAACGAGGCCAATGCCAAACGCCATCATGCCAGCGAAGGCGATGATGCAGAGCCAGCCGATTTCCAGCTGCGGCCAGAACATGCCGATGACGCCGCCCGTTGCGAGCACGGCGCCGGAAAGGGTCAGGCCCCAGGCGAAAATCGAAGACCAAGTGTACTCACGCTGTGTCATGGTTATCAAAATGGCGCCGTCGAGTTCATGAGTCGTGAACACGGATTTCCACGAGATGAATCAAAGACCGCCACCGCGGGAGCGCGTGCGCAGGTCGTGAAAAATCAATCATGTCGGCGCGCAGGCATGCAGACTTTTCCCACCGGCATTTTGTGCCGCTCGCCACGATGGTGAGGAAACGCAACGAAATCGTGCACCATTTCGCTTCGGCGCTGGACCCTCGCGCCGTCTCTGGCATGGTCGATTCCACAAGCTGGAATCGCGGAGCATCCTCATGAAAGTCGCCGATAAAATCGTCATCGTCACAGGCGGGGCGAGCGGCATCGGCAAGGCGATGGTGGAGCGTTTCCACAAGGAAGGCGCAAAGGCGCTGATCGTGGCAGATCTTAACGGCGCGGGGGCGGAGGCCGTCGCGAAGTCCGTCGGCGGCATCGCCGTGCAGGCTGACGTTACCAAGGAAGCCGACGTTCAGAAGATCGCGCGCACGGCCGAGGACAAGTTCGGCCGGATCGACCTGTTCTGTTCAAATGCGGGAATTTCGCGGGGCGATCCGGATATCGACAACCCGGGGTCCCCCCCGGATGCCCACTGGGAGCTGGCGTGGGGGGTCAATGTAATGGCCCATGTCTATGCAGCACGGGCGGCATTGCCGGGGATGATCGAGCGGAAGTCAGGCTGGTTCCTCAATACGGTTTCGGCGGCGGGGCTGCTCTCCCAGATCGGGTCGGCGGTCTATTCCACGACGAAGCACGCGGCGATCGGGTTCGGCGAACACCTCGCGATTGCGACGAAGGAAAATGGAATTGGTGTCTCGCTTCTGTGTCCGCAAGCGGTGGATACGCCGATGCTTGGCGGCGCTGCGGGATCGCAGAATGTCGATGGCGTGCTGGCGCCTTCGGATGTCGCCGCCGCTGTCGTCGCGGGTCTCGCTGCTGAGACTTTCCTGATCCTGCCGCATGAGCAGGTGGTGACGTACATGCAGCGGAAGACCGGGGATTATGACCGGTGGATTCGCGGGATGGTGCGCCTGCGCCGTGGCGTGATCGATGGGGCCAAGGGGTCTCGCTAGATAGCCGAAACCCCTCATCCGGGGAGGGATGAGGGGCTTCGAGCCGGCTAGACGTGGGGCGTCTTTGCGTGCCGGCGTGCCTTCTCCGATGTGGAGAGGGCTTCATCTGTTACTTGCGAGCATCCTCAAGGTTCCATTCGTAGATGACGTTGTGGCCGCAAACCAATTGCGGAACGCCATCGAGCTTGCCCGGTGTGAAGCGTGCGGAGCGGACCCATTTGAGCGCCGCGTTGTCGAGGACCGCGTGGCCGCTGCCCGATATGATCGTTGCCGAGGTGACGCGGCCTTTCGCATCGACGCAAACATCAAGCGTCGAGATGCCTTCGCTGTTGGTACGAATAGCTGATGGCGGATAGGAGGGTGTTTCCCGTGACAGAAGTGACGGGCGACTGCGGACTGGTTTTGGCGCAGGCGTCGCGTTCGCGTTTGTCGCCGGGCCGGGGTCTGTGGCGCGCGTCGTCGTGCCGGTGATGACTTCGGGGTCCCACTTGAATTCGACGGTGGGACCAAGCGGCAGCGGTGTTTCGATCCGCGGAGTGTCCGACATCACCAGCTCCTTCTTATCCATCGGCTGATCGGAAAGCGTCTCCTCAGGCAGCGGCGTGAAGGTGATCGGTGTTTCGATGATGCGGGCGAGGTCCATCGCGAAGCCGTTGGCGAGGGCGTAGCCGGCGAGCGCCGTTATCAGCGCGGCGGTCGTGACGCCTGCGAGGTGGGTCGAATTATTGGCGCGAGTTCGCAATGCCCCATACATGGAAGCCTCCTCCGGGTTGGTGGTGATCAGAAACGGGCGGTGGTCGCCGGTGTCAGGGTGGCGTGCCGCCGAGACGCCAGCCGACGGTCATGTTGTATCCGCAGAGCTCGACGGGGCGGCCATTGCGCGTGGCCGGTTCAAACCGCGCGCCGCGCATCTGGCGCAGGCCCGCCTCGTCAAGTTTCGGATAGCCCGACGATTTCGCGACTTTCGCTTCGGCAACGGCGCCGGAGGCCGAGACGCAAAGCTCGACCACGACGTCGCCATCGACTTTCAGATCGGATGGCGGCGACATGAAGGGTGTGAAGCTGTCCCTGGGGCGCGGGTTCGTGATGATGCCGGCGATCAGTTGTCCATCGCGCTCAATCGGACGGAAGGGCACGAGCAGGTCTGGCGCTTCGGTGATGACGGTGCGCTCGGGCTGGGCGGCCCAGGCGGCGACGCCTGCGCTGGCGGTGAGGGCGAGGACGACGGCGGTTGCGGCGACGCGGCGGCGGCCGGAGAGCGGCTTGCGGGCCAGCATGTCGATGCGCTCGGCGAGCGGGTGTTGCGATTCAGCGGGCCAGTAGCAGCCGACGGGAAGCGGGCGCGAGGCGAGCTGCGTCTTGAGCAGCGTTTCTGCATAGGCGCGGCGGACGCGCGGGCGGCGGTTGATCACTTCGGCGTCGCAGGAGAGTTCCTGATCGGCGCGCATGGCCTTGGCGCCGATGTGGATCAGCGGGTTGAACCAGAACACGCAGCGCACGAGGGCGACGAAAGCGTTGATGCGGGCGTCGTTACGGTCGAGGTGAACCTGCTCGTGGGTGAGGATCAGTTTGCGCTCGCGGTCAGAGAAGCGGCGGGAGAAGTCATCGGGCGTGACGATGCGCGGATGCGAGAAGCCGACGATGGCGGGGCCGGCGAGGCCGAGGTCGACATCGCGCATGAAGGCGGCCTGACGGCGGAAGAGGGCAATGGCGGTCGTGATGGCGCCGATAAGCCAGATGGCGGCGAGCGCGTAGGGCAGGATCGCTTCCAGCGCGGAGTTCGCGGCCTGCGGCGTGGTGAGTGCGATGACTTCGTCCAGCGTCATGCCGAGCGACAGCATCTCGATCGTGCGGGAAGGAATGAAGGTGCCGACGGCGGCGATCGGAACGATGGCCCAGAGGAGATAGATGGCGTGCGGGCCGAAGGCGCGGCGCGCGGGCTTGCGCACGGCGAGCACGAAGATGATGGCGGCGGCGGCCGCGATGTTCATCTCGAGGAAGTTTTCGATGACCGGGGCGATGATTGTGCCGAAGATCATCGTGGGGACATCAGCCATCATTTGTCCTCCTCGATCTTCGTGATGAGAGCCTTGAGCTGCTTCAGGTCTTTCGCGGAGAGTTTGCGATGCTCGGCAAAGTGCGCGACGAGCGGGGCGACTTCGCCCTTGAACAGCTTGTCGAGAAGGCCTTGGCTTTCCGACTGCACCCAGGCGGCGCGGGTGATGAGCGGGCGATAGCAGTAGCTGTCGCCTTCCTTGCCGCCGGAGATGGCTTTCTTCTTGAGCAGGCGGGTGACCAGCGTTTTCACCGTGGCGGGGGCCCAGCCGTTTTCAGGGCCGACGGCGGCGAACACCTGCTCGGCCGTGAGCGGGGTCTTGCGCCATAGCGCTTCCATGATGCGGCTCTCGGCGTCGGAGATCGTTTGCATGGTACACCTGTAATCTCAGTTCAAGTTACGCACGTAATCTGGCAAGTCAATGGCGGCGGTGAGGCGGAGTGCGATTTTGTGCGGTGCGGGAGAGGGCGCCGTTTGCGTTAGCGGTCGGTAGGCGCGATCTCTCATTCGCACGGGCGCGGCCCTGCGGGATGCTCTAGCTCGTCTCCCCATTGAGGGAGCGGGGCGCGGTGTGAAGCGCCGTGGGTAGTCCTGTGCCTGCCTTGCGACAGGCGATGCGCGTCGCAACGCGCCCCGTATCGGTCGTTCCTTCCCGGTATGGCAGCGCCGGAGTTGACCATCGACATCCAGAGGGGGAAGCCCGCTGGCGCCTTAGCTCCAT
>Ga0209097_10000533_pt1 | contig 37674 bp, 30 predicted proteins | sample AD_UKC052_MetaG_FD_184419 | JGI IMG/M metagenome (GOLD analysis project Ga0209097, IMG submission 184419) | Active sludge microbial communities of municipal wastewater-treating anaerobic digesters from USA - AD_UKC052_MetaG (SPAdes) (version 2) | ecosystem: Engineered > Bioreactor > Anaerobic >... | reverse complement strand
ATATACTTGATGTCGGCATCGGTGCTGGCAACCACGTTTTGTGCTTGGTCGTACTCTTCCTGACTGCTACCCTGCATTTGAAGCAAGCTTTTCAAACGTCCCGCTTTCTCTTCCTGAACTTTGCGTTGCACGTTGAGTTTACCCAATTGAGCTAACAAATCGGCATTGTTGAGTTGGAGTAAAAGCTGTCCTTTACTCACGCGATCGCCCTCGCGAAAATGAATGCTGGTAATCTTTCCAGAAACTTCGGGTTGAAGATCTACTTCTTCTTCGGAACGGAGTGTTCCAACAGAAGTGATTTGATTATCAATCCGGGAAGAATCAACAATATACACGCTCACCGGTGTTGGCTGACCTTTACCGGGAGGTCCCGACTTACTGGGATCTTCCTTTTTCGTGAGGAAGAATATTTTGATCAGGATTAACAAGGCTATGCCTAGAATCAGGATTAGGGTACGTTTCATAGCTTATTGAGGAAAATTGTTCGGGTTGGGTTGAAAGTCAATTTGTATGTCTTTAGCTGGCATTTTCTTGAGACGAGTAGAAATATGACAGAGTGTATGATGAAATTGTGCACGTTCTGCTTCCGACAATCCTTCCATAACTTGATCATTTATCTGCGCAACGGCTTGTATAATCTTGGGGAGGATTTCGTGTCCTTTTTCGGTGAGTTCGATGATGTAAGAGCGACGGTCGTTGGGATTGGTCACGCGTTTCACGTATCCTTTTTCGACCAAAAAATCGATCACTCGAACCATGGAAGTTTTATCCATGAGCAAAAATTCACCGACCATTTGTTGCGTAACTGGATGTTCGGAACGATCGATGTACATCAAAACGGAGTAGTAACGATCAATCCCAAGGTCGGAAAGTTCAAGTGTGAGCGCACCATAATACAATCGTGTAAGGACTGCTAAGTGACGCCCTAACGGAAGTGTCTCAAATAAAAGTGGTTGAGCCATGGAAATTTAGTTGCCAATAGAAATGGTTTGCAAAGTAAACTAAAGTACGTACGAATTGTTGTAGCCTTGTCAAAAAATCACGCACAAAATCGACCCGCGTGATAATTCAACGATATTGCACCCATGCTTCGACTCTCTGTCGTTTCCTACCTCAACACCGCGCCTTTTCTATATGGATTGGAGCGTTCCGGCTTATTAGAATCCGATTCAATCCAGATTAGTTTGGATATTCCAGCAGTTTGTGCCGATAAATTACGGTCAGGAATGGTGGATGTAGGATTAGTTCCTGTAGCAACTTTACTTTCTCTACCTCAGTATTCAATCTTGGGAAACACCTGTATTGGCGCGGTCGGGAAAGTAGATTCTGTGGTGTTGATGAGTGATGTGCCATTGGAGGAAATAGAAGAAATCGTGCTCGATTTTCAATCCCGTACTTCGGTGAATCTATGTCGGCTGTTGGCGCGAGATTACTGGAAAATCAACCCTGTTTTTACTTCGGCGAAGCCTGATTTTCTCAGCACTTTGGGAGGAAAACGTGCCGGTGTGCTTATTGGCGATCGTGTATTTGATTATGCCCATCGATTCAAGTATGTATATGATTTGAGCGAAGCTTGGATGAATTGGAAGCTTCAACCATTTGTGTTTGCCTGTTGGGCTTCGATTAATCCGATTGCGGATGAAAAGTGGCAAAAGGTGGAAGACGCGTTGCTATTGGGAATTTCGAATATTGAATTAGCAGCAAAATCGGTGGAGGCGAATTATCCGGCACATTATCCGGTATTGAATTACCTCAGCGAACGAATTTCTTACACGCTAGATTCCCCTAAGCGAGCAGGCTTAGAAACATTTTTATCAGCACTTAGTACAATTACTCTACTGGAAAGCCAATGATTTCCTACTTTAGAGAAAAGAAAAAACACTCAGGAATGAAGATTCAAATGCTGCGTAATCTCTTGCTATTGTTGCTGATTCTGCCTGTAACACAAGGTAATTTATATGCCGATAAAGGAGCCAACAAGCTGCAATTACTTCGGATAAAAAACACCATGATGGGCGGCGATTATGCCACTGCTTGGCGTTCGTTACGTGATATGGAGAAGACCGACAGCACCACTGCCGAGCTCTATTTCATGAGTGGAGAATGCAATTTTCACTTAAAAAATTACGAGGATGCAAAAGAGCGTTTAGAGCGTTCCATCCGGTTAGATGCGGTGAATGATCCAGAGAAATATTACTTCTTGGGCCAAACCTACCAGCAAATGGGACAGCTGTCAAAAGCTATTGTTGAATACCAACATTTCATTGAGAAATCACCTAAGAAGAACGATGATACCGAAGAAGCTACCGCTTTGTTAGATCAGTGCCGTCGTGCGGTAGAATTGATGTCGAAACCCGTGAATGTGCAAATTCGCAACATTGGAGAAGCTATCAATTCGGAATATCCTGAATACAATCCAAGTGTTTCGGCTGATGGGAAAACGATGATTTTCACTTCTCGTCGTCCCGAATCTACCGGAAAACTAACTGATCCAGAAGACGGCAAATTTTACGAAGACATATATATTTCTGTTCGAGATTCCATCACAGGAAAATGGTTGGAAGCGGAAAATATTCCCGGCTCGCTCAATACCGAAACTCACGATGCTAATATGACTTTGACGCCTGATGGCAGTCAGATTTTTGTGTATCGCAACATGGGTTATCGTGGTTCAGGAGAATTGTTTGTTTCGAAAAAATCCCGTGCAGGTAAATGGAGTGCTACAAAACCAGTTGAAGGTGATGTAAACACCAGTTATTTCGAGAGTTCTGCCTGTATTTCTCCCGATGGCAAAACCTTGTATTTCGTAAGCGAACGCCCTCGTGGTGGTTTCGGAATGGGCGATATCTACATGGCTAAAAAGAAGAGCAAAACCGAATGGGGCGATGCTGTTAATTTAGGTTCAGTGGTGAATGATGAATTCGACCAAATTGGTTTATTCATGCATCCCGATGGCAAAACTTTGTATTTCGCATCCAACTCTACTAAAAGTTTGGGCGGTTACGATATTTTCAAAACCACCGTCGAAAACGGTAAATGTACACCTCCCGAAAACTTAGGATATCCGATCAACACCACAGGTGACGAACGCTTTTTTGCCCTCAGCACCGATGGTCGTCTAGCTTGGTTTAGCTCCAACCGCGAAGGTGGAACAGGCGATTTAGATATCTGGGAAATCGATTTCTCTGCTCTTCAAACTCAAGTCAAAACCGACTCCTCCAAAGCTCCCGTTCAAGTTCCCAAAGGACCGCCACTTTCAATCTTAAACGGTAAAGTAATCGACTCCGACGCCGGACAAACCATCGAAACCGAAATCAGCATTACTGATAAAGAAAACGGCAAAGTGGTAAGCGTAAGCAGCGACGAAAATGGTGATTACTTTATCACTTTAGAAGGTGAACGCACTTATGTGATTGAAGTCAAAAACGCACTTTTCAAACCCTACACATTCGAAGTCTTCCTAAAAGGCCAAGCCGAAGGAACGTTTACCAAGGAGAAGATGATTGTGTTGGATCGGGTGAAGAAATAGTTAATCGTATTACGATTTACGATTTACGTATTACGATATTTTCGGTAGGACAGGCATTCGTTTTCAAATGACACATCCCAACCGAAATCCTTCAACCTAGCAGCTTCTTTCGTAAATCGTAAATCGTATATCGTACATCGTACATCGAAAACAAAAAAAACCGGATACAGACAAGCCGATCCGGTTTTAGTTTGGTTGGGTATTTTTTATAAAACGGAAGTAATTTCTTCGCTCATCGGTTTTACGGCTGAAGTATAGAATTTAAGCAGCTTGCCGTTTTCGTCGATTAAATACTTGCAGAAATTCCAGTTTGGAGCATCGTTGTTCCAGCCATTCATGTCTTTGGAGCTTAACCAGGTGTATAAAGGTGAAGCATCGTTGCCTTTGACAGAAATTTTCTCCATCATCTGAAACGTTACACCGTAATTCTTCTGACAAAAGCCTTGAATCTCGGTATTGGTGCCAGGTTCTTGTCCGCCGAAATTGTTGGCTGGGAAACCAATGATGCGAACTTTGTCGCCATGCTTCTCGTGTAGTTCTTGTAAACCGGCATATTGAGGTGTGTAACCACATTCGGAAGCTGTGTTAACGATTAGGACTTTTTTCCCTTTGAAGGTGCTAAAGTCGATTTCTTTCCCATCGATGGCTTTTAACTTAAAATCGTAAAAGCTTGTAGCAGCTTTGGTTTCGGTTGTTTCCATAGTTTGCGGACGAGATTCTACGCGGGCGCAAGAAGTGAATAAGCTTCCTGCAATCAGAAGATAGAATAGTTGTTTCATTTTAGGTGGAATGAAGCATAGGAACAGTTCAATACCTGAATTGTTCAGAGCGGTTGAAAAAATCAGAAATCGGTTCCTTGGTAGGCATTTACCTTATCTCTCCACATGGCTGGAACTTCCATACTTCGGTTTTCCTTGTAGTGGAAACATACGATGACGCTAGTTCCGGTAGCTTTCAAAATCGGACCGGCATCTCCATCCACCACAAAGCGATACGCAAATGTGATACTCTTGCTACCAATGGCGGTGATTTCGGTTTCGATGCGTAATTGATCGTTGAAATAAATCGGGATGCGAAAATCCATCGTGTAATTAGCTACAATCACTCCCGATTCGTTCCAGTTGTGATTAGCGCTGATTATATCGTTGAAATAATGAACACGCCCCAATTCCATATATGTAGGGAACTTAGCGTTGTTGATGTGGTTTAATACATCGATATCCGAGAAACGAATTTGAATGGGGGTACTATGCATGTTTGGGTTTAATGTCGAGCTGCTCGAACTCCGAATTGTTGCTCTTATATTCGGGAACCATAGCTTTCATGTGAGAAACAATCTCGGTGTTGTTTTGGTTCGAGAACATCAGAATTAAATCATCCACCTGTGCTCGAACAATTGCATGATCGAATTCCTGCACCTTAGCTCGCATGATTTGCGGATGATGTGTAGGTAACGTGTTCTCTTTATCGTTCAACAATTCCTCGTACAATTTTTCACCTGGACGTAATCCTGTGTACACAATCTCAATATCCTTCCCAACCGTTAGTCCGTAAAGCTTAATCATCTTCCTCACTAAATCGACAATCTTAACTGATTTACCCATGTCGAAAATGAAGATTTCTCCCCCCTGCCCTATCGTTCCAGCCTCAAGAACCAACTGACAGGCTTCTGGAATAGTCATGAAATACCGGGTGATTTCGGGATGCGTTACCGTTACTGGTCCGCCTCGTTCGATTTGCTTCTTAAAAATGGGAATCACCGAACCATTCGAACCGAGTACATTTCCAAAACGTGTGGTGACAAATCGAGTTGAACAGGTTTGTCCGAGCGATTGCACATACATTTCTGCAATGCGTTTAGAAGCGCCCATCACATTGGTAGGATTCACAGCCTTATCGGTCGAAACCATGACAAATTTCTTCACCCCAAATTCTGCCGACAAATCAGCCAAATTACGAGTACCTAAAACGTTCGTTAGAATGGCTTCGGAAGGATTACTTTCCATAAGCGGAACATGCTTGTATGCTGCCGCATGGAAAACTACATCGGGTTTGAAATGATCGAATACCCGACGCATACGTTCTTCGCTACGGATATCCCCCAAAACCACTTCGATTTGCTTGACAAACAACTCATCTAGAAGCTCGCGTTCAATTTCATACAGCGGACTTTCAGCCTGATCGAGTAAAATGAGTTTTCCGGGTTTGAAGGGTAAAATTTGTTTCACCAATTCGCTTCCAATGGAGCCAGCAGCGCCCGATACAAGGACCGTTTTACCAGAAAGATTTTCTTGAATAAGGTGAGTATCGAGGTGAATCGGTTCACGTTCGAGTAAATCGTTGATGTTGATTTTCTTAATCTGCTTGAAACTAAGTTCTCCGTTGATCCAGCTTTTAACTGCTGGTACGTTGAACACCTTAGTATTATTAGCTAAGCAGAGTTCGATGACGGATTGTTTTGTATTTGCAGGAAGATTTTCGATGGCTATAATGAGCAAGCGTACATCGTAATTATCGAGGATTTCCTTGAGATCGGCCGAAGAACGAATGCTGATTCCTTGGACCTTTTTCCCAATTTTTTGGGGATTATCATCGATGTAGGAAATTACTTTGTACTTCGCACCCGCATCACGCTCAATGGCACGTTTGGCGGTCAAACCTGTATCACCAGCACCATAAATTACAACCCGAGTTTTTTCCTTGCGTTCTTGAGAGAATTCGTAGAGTATCGATTTAATCAGGATACGCGCAATAACCATGAGAAACACACTCAAAATCCCATCGATGATGATGATGGAATATGGAATGAGGTAATGTTTCTCAATCCAGAACATTACAGGATTGATGGCTATGAAAATGGCTGAAGCTGCCGCGACAGATAAGAATATCCGCTCTACATCTTTGGTATTAGTAAACCGAATGATTCCACGATGTGTTTGAAACACCAATGCCGAAACAGCACGAACAACTAAAACAACCGTAAAAACGAGTGGTAGCGTAACAATCTCATCGGCAGGAATGCGGAAATTAAAACGAAGCAGATAAGCTGCCCATATAGAAACAAAGCACGTAAATAAATCGCCTAGAAAGATTATCCAGACCGGTGCATTATGTCGATTCAATGCCATGTGCCAAATATAACCATTTAAAAAGAGGAGAAAGTGATTGGTAAAAGGTATTAAGTAATTAGTATTAAGTATTAAGAAATGACTGAGATTAGCTATCTCCCTGCAACCTTATACTTCATACTCTCTACTTTGTACTTTGTTCTCTCTACTTTGTACTTTGTTCTCTCCACTCTGTACTTTCCACTCTGTACTTTATACTTTGTACTATCTACTCTATACTTTGTACTCATTTATGTTTCGCGATTTTACTTAGGTTTGCACTCCTTTCGATAAAGCATGCACATACTTTTTATCGTACCATATCCAACAGGCAAAGCAGCGAGTCAGCGGTTTCGCTTTGAGCAATATTACCGGGTGCTGGATGAAAAGGGAATTGCCTACACGATCAAGCCTTTTCTGAGAGAGGAAATTTGGAATATTCTCTATTTACCGGGACGATTTCCTCGGAAGGCAATGGCGATTTTGGGAGGATTGTTTCGACGTTTCTTCTTACTGTTTCAATTGGGTAAATACGATGTGATTTTTATTCACCGCGAGGCAACTCCAATTGGGCCGCCTTTTTTCGAATATTTCGCTTCTCGTTGGCTGAAAAAGAAGTTGGTATACGATTTTGATGATGCCATTTGGATTCCTAATTATTCCGAGGCTAACAGTGGATTTTCATTTCTGAAAGGCTATTCCAATGTGAAACATATTTGCTCCTGGGCTAGTGTAATTTCCTGTGGGAATCAGTATTTGTGCTCGTATGCTCGTCAGTATAACGATAAGGCTGAAATCGTTTTTAATCCAACAACAATCGATACCGAAAATCTGCACAATCGAGTAAAAAATCAAGATTCAGAGCGTTTGGTAATTGGTTGGACGGGTTCCCATTCGACCATTCGTTATTTGCACGATTTAATACCGGTGATTCAGAAATTGGAAAAGGAGTTTGAATTCGATTTTGTGGTGATTTCGGATTTACCGCTGGAAGTCGAGATGAAATCTCTGGTGTTCCGTAAATGGAAAAAAGAGTCGGAAATTGAAGATTTGCTTGAGTTTAACATGGGTGTGATGCCATTGTTGGATGATAAATGGGCAAAAGGAAAATGTGGATTTAAGGCTTTACAATACATGTCGTTGGGAATACCAGCCTTGGTTTCTCCAGTGGGCGTGAATACCGATATTGTGGACGATGGAATCAACGGATATATTTGTGAATCGGCTGATGATTGGGAAAAAGCATTGCGTCTACTTTTGAGTAATCGCGAGACATTGAAGCAGATTTCCATCAACACCCGTTCGAAAATTGAACAAGCCTATTCGGTCAAATCGAACACACCCAACTTTTTACACATTTTAGGACACGCATGAAAAAGGTTCTCATTCTGAGTTATTTTTTCCCACCCTGTAACCTCACGGCTTCACAACGAAGTTTAGGTTGGGCAAAATACCTCCGTGCAGAAGGTTGGGATCCGATTGTCATCACGCGAAACTGGGATGTACATATTGGTCAACCCGACGATATGCACAAAGATTCGGGTACCGAGATTCATCACAAAAAACAAGATGGATACGAGGCGTATTATCTACCCTTCCGGGGAAATCTACGCGATCGTTTGTATTCGAAATATGGGAATACCCGATTCCGATTACACCGCAAAGCTTTGTCGTTTATCGAACTCAGCGGACATCATTTTCATACCTCGTTCATTCCTTTTTCAAACCTCTACCATTTTGCCTTAAAATACTGCCACGATCATCCTGAGGTAGAAGCAATTGTGGTGACTGGAAATCCGTTTGAGATATTTCGTTTTGGCTATAAGCTTCATCAAAAAACCGGTATTCCTTGGATAGCCGATTACCGCGACGATTGGACAACCAGCGAAGTGAATGAGACACGTGGTTTTCTAGATTTCTTCCTGAAGGAAATGGAAAAAGGCAGCGAGAAAAAATGGATTGGAACGACTCACTGTATTACTTCCATTTCACCCTTTTATGCGCGCAAGATTGGCGATTTCGTAGGAAAGAAAGCTCATGTTTTACTCAATGGTTTTTTTGAGGAAGAGCTGGAGCGTTTCCAAAATCTACCTTTGGAGGAGAAGTTCACCATCATCTATATTGGGATGTTGTATCCTTCTCAGCAGATTGAAATTTTCTTGGACGCCTTTAAAAAACTGGTTGATAGTAACCCCGAAAACCGTCACCGCATTCAATTAAGTTTTCCGGGGATTTTATTTTTGAAGGATGTAGCCAAACGAGTAAGCGAGCACATGAAAGGCTACGAAGATGTGGTTTCGCTGAGTGAACGGATTTCTCGAGAAACGGTTTTAGAACAACAAGCCAAGGCTCACCTATTGCTGATGGTTTCGCACAAAGGTGCTAAAGGAATTCCTTCTAGTAAGATCTACGAATACCTTGGAATTGGTCGTCCCGTTTTGGTTTGTCCGGGTGATGATGATATTCTCGATGAAACGTTTTCGGCTTATAACCAGGGACATATTGCCAATACAACTGAAGAAGCTTATCAGACTTTACAAAACGCATTCGATACGTATCTACAAGGCAAGTATTCTGAGCTCAAGGCCGACAGATCGTACACAACGAAGTTTGCCCGATCACGTCAGGCGGGCGTTTTGGCGAAATTACTAAATGAAGCCTCAGAAAAGTCCGGGCATTCCGGGCAATAAACCACCAGCAACAGAGCGCATTTCTGACTCATTCACACGTTCAGCTTGTTCGAGTGCACGGTTCACGGCAACTTGAATTAGGTCTTCGAGTTGTTCCGAATCGCCAGTATCGAGTAGTTCGGGAGCAATATTCACGGCAGTAACTTTCTTGTTACCGTTCATGTGAATTTTGACTTTCCCCTGATCGGCATCGCCCGTTACAGTTATCGCATCCAAACGAGCTTTCACTTCGTCCATCCGCTTTTTCATTTCCATGAGTTTGTCGAGCATAGCTGAGATTTTGCTGCAAAACTAATCAAACCGAAAAAGAAAAGTGCGTAGAATTTAGGTGGATATTTGCAAAAAACACACATGGAAGCAACGATTGATATCAGCTTGTATCCTTTGGATGAAAAATATGCAGCAATCATTACCGACTTCATTCTAAAACTCAAGGATGATACCGATTTGCGGGTTGAAGTAAATGGATTGAGTACTCAAATTTTCGGGAGCTATGATTACTTATTCGAAGTACTTCAAACCACGTTAAAGCCAGTATTGATGGCCTATCCAGCTGTAGCGGTTTTAAAAATTGCTGCTGGAACACATACAAAAGAGCAATTACCAAGTACTTTGAAGTAGTTTTCCGAAAAACGACATTTTAATCGAGTTAAAAACTCGAGGTTATTAACCAATCCACTTATTAACAGTCAGTTAATAAACCCAATAACATTCAAACAAAATTAGGTTTTAAGGGGCTTACATGAAAGCCCACAAGTTGATAACCTGGTGCATATCGAGTTCAAAACTACACCTCGATTTTTCTTGCTTAGTTCCTGATTTTGTGCACCTTTGATACAGCAGATGACTGCAACGTTCTTTAACGCATAGGAAATTCAGTTTACTGAAAATCTCAAAAAAACAGCAATGAAAATTGCTGCACGATGAAAACCAAAAGTTAAGATCACCACGTGATTCCTCTTTTGGAGAAGAAGGCAACCGATTCTTTCATCTATGTGATTTCGGGAAGAATGTTTTAAAATGGACAGATAGAGCGCCAATCTCAAATCAAATGTGTTGAAATACATATTTGACTAGTTCTTGGAAGAGCCCATCAACAAGTTTTAAATACATTGATAATCTGTTCCGATTAATTGTTTGAAACAGCAATTTAAAAAGACAGAGGAGAACGACCACAGCACAAACCAGGCTCTTTTGAGAGTCGTGCGATTAAAGATAGTAGTTCAAAAGCCAAACTGATTTGTTACGGCAAAGAAGTTTGAAAAAGGGAATTCTGGTCAAACAGGATTCCCTTTTTTTATGTGTTTTTTTTGAGAAGAATAGAAATCAGCCAGACTTAAGTTCTTCGATTTAGAACTTCAAATACACATAAACCACAGCATATACGAAAGTCATGAGAAGAATACCTTTTCCTGTTTTCTCGTAATATCCTTTTTGCATGTATTGACGAAAAGGAAGGATATTTCCCACTAAAGCCAAAACAAGCATGGTAGGTTGATCAAAACGAGGTTCGGTTTTGCCCGTATTAAGGGTAATGGTTACGAAATTTTCGAGAATGAGGTAAATCACCATGGGAATGACGGCTCCCAGCAATGCTCCGAAAATGAAATTGTCTTTCTTAAACATGTTGCTCCCAACTTTTGAAATGGTTCAAAGTAGTATGAGCAGTAATATCGAACTGACAAGGCACAACCGACACGTAGTTATTTTCTAAGGCCCAAATATCGGTATCGGTGCCTGAATCATAATTTTTGAAGATTCCGGTTAGCCAGAAATACGGTTTTCCCGATGGATCTTTTCGCTCTTCGAATTCCTCTTCCCAGTTGGCAATTGCTTGTCGGCACACTTTAATTCCCTTGATAAGTTCTTTACTCACATTGGGAATATTGACATTGAGACATATACGATCGGGCATTTCGTTTTCGAGCGCTTGAGCGATGAGAATACGAGCTACATCTTGAGCAGCCGAAAAATCTGCATCAATGGAATGATCGAGTAAAGAGAAACCGATAGAAGGAATTTGCTCCATAGCACCTTCCATAGCAGCCGACATGGTTCCAGAATAAATCACGTTAATAGAAGCATTCGAGCCGTGGTTGATTCCAGAGACCAATAAATCGGGTTTGCGATGAAGTATCTTGTTAACCGCCAACTTCACGCAATCGACAGGAGTGCCAGAACAAGCATATTCAATCACCCCATCAACCTTAACTGGATTTACGCGAATAGTCGCATTGATTGTAATTGCATGTCCCATTGCCGATTGCGGTTTATCGGGTGCTACAACAACTACATCTCCAAATTCCTTCGCAACAGCAACCAAGGCTCTAATGCCCGGAGCGGTAATGCCATCATCGTTACAAACCAGAATCAACTTCCTTTCGGACATAATCAAAATTTTGCAGCCAAATTAGGCATTTTGGCAAAGGGAGTAGAAGAATTTCCTTCGGAAAAAGGCATAAAAAAACGATGTACTCGAATGAATACATCGTTCTCAATAAGAGTATTGTATTGATTATCGTTGCATGGTATTAATACCAATCGATTTTCCACCTGCGTTTTTCAATCCAATTGCGCGGCAAGCAGCCCAAAGAATGGTAACTTCTTGTCCGGTTATAGCAGGTCGGAGCATATCAAGTAAAGTTTTCAAATCACCACCACCACCATATTGATTGGCAATACGAACTTGTAGGTTTTTATTGTCGTGGGGCACAGGACCGGGTAAATCAACTACATTCCAAGTACGTGCATCGGGAGTACGAATTAACAATCCAGCAGGTGGATATAAACGCATATTTGGTACAGTTGAGAATGGACCAGCTTCTTGATCCGGATCTAAACCGGATACAATTCCTCGGTCGATATCTCCACCTAAGCCATCGCTAAGGGTCTTCATATTACACGTATAAAACTTAATGCTGCATTTGGCTGGCAGAGTAACATAGCCATCTTTCATTTCCCAAGATCCATGGCCACTTAAAACGATAACTTTTGACATACTTAGATGAAAATTAATGGTAAAACAAGGAGTAAATTGACCTATCGGTATTTTCAAATATAAATATATCTACCAGAATATAGGGTGATTAAGGAACTATGTGATAAAATAATTATGCACGAATTCGAACCAGAATAAGTAAAGAAACGGAAGGTTGATTTAGGGAAATAAAAAAAGTCCAATCGTAAGAAACGAAAGGACTTTGGTGGTGATCCCGTTGAGATTCGAACTCAAGACCCACAGCTTAGAAGGCTGTTGCTCTATCCAACTGAGCTACGGAACCATTTTCAGGGCGACAAAGATAGAAAAATCGTTTGCTAAGCGGATAAAACTGAAAATTAGCTGCTGATTTTCATGAAAAAAAAACGCTAAACGGGTAAAAATGAAGATTAAAAAACAGACAATCAGCCAGTTTTAAAAAACTTTCGATAAAGTTTGGAGGGAAACTTTTTTTGGTACATTTGCAGCCCACGCCACGGTGAGGTGGGTGAGAGGCTGAAACCACCAGTTTGCTAAACTGACGTACGGGTAACTGTACCGCGGGTTCGAATCCCGCCCTCACCGCCAGAAAATTCTGAAGCCAACCGGAATTCAGAATTAAGTGAAAAGAAATTACCCTCGGGTAGTTCGGGATGTAGCGTAGTCCGGTCATCGCGCCTGGTTTGGGACCAGGAGGTCGCAAGTTCGAATCTTGCCATCCCGACAAAAAGCTCTGCTAATAGTTTAGCAGAGCTTTTTTTTCGCTTATTATACGAATCAAAGTATCACATTTGCTTGATTTGTAGAATGTTTAAAGAAATGCTTATTCAAATTTTCAGTTTTTGAACATTTGCGTAAAGAAGTCTTAGAAAATATCAACAGAAGTAAGAAATAGAGCATAGTACATGCTTAATTGCGAAACAACTTTTCTGTATTGAGGTATATTTGTAGTGTATGCCATTAGTTAATATTGCCTCCCGCGTTGTTCGTCATACCGGGAACATAATGATCGATAAAGCCAATCAGCTATTTGTAATGCTGCTGATTGTGATGTTTGCATACTCGATTACATTTAGCATAATTGACTACAAATTAACCTATTACCATTCGGCGGCAGTGAATTTATGCATGCTGCCGGTTTCATTACTTGCACTTTATCTACTTAATAATCGGCGAACCCGTGCAGCTAAATTTCTGGCTATATTATTTGCCAATTATGTGGTTACTTCGCATTGCATCTCTTATTCACCGGGGTCGTTTGTTTGCTCATTTTACTTCCCCATTATCATGTGTTCCTTGGTTATTCTTCCGGGGAAAGATCGATTTATTGGATATGGATTAGCAAGTTTATCCTTCATCTTGTTAAATGTGATGCTTTTTGCTGATTATCCAGTAGAAATGCATGAATTAACATATGAAGAAATGCGTGCTCAATGGTTGATGAATTCTGTAGGAGCAGCAATTCTGACTTTCCTGGTTACTTCCTTCATTTTAAGAGTAAATCAACAGATTCAATTAGAACTCACTAAACAAACCGATGAAGCAACACTTAAGAATGACAATTTAGAATTGAATATCCGGACAAAGAACCGCTTGTTTTCTATTATCTCACACGATTTACGCAATCCACTCATTACCATTCGAGGAGCTTTCGATATGTTAAATAGTGATGATATTCCGGAAGAGAAAAAGAAATTTTTACTGAATGAATTAGGTAAACGGGTAGAAAATACCATGGTTTTAATGGATAATTTGCTGATGTGGTCGAGAACTCAATTGGATGGCATTGTATATCAACCAGAAATAATCGACCCTAATCACATCATCAAAATCATCATTCGACAATTAGAAGCACAAGCTGAAGAAAAGAAAATTCTCATCATACTTCAATGTCCTAAAACTGTCTTGGTTCATGTAGATCAAAACATGTTTGAGTTGATATTCCGGAATTTGATTTCTAATGCGATAAAATTTACTCATCCTGATGGGTACGTGAAAATCGTAATTGAAGAAATACAGCATAAAGTTCGAATCACAGTATCCGATTCGGGAATAGGAATGAGTGCCGAAGTGCTAGAAAAGCTCAAAAACAAGGAATTCTTCTCTAATCCGGGCACGAAAAAAGAGAAAGGTACCGGTTTGGGATTGGTGCTTTGTCAGGAGTTTGTTGCAAAAAACCACGGTGAGTTTAGAATTGAATCACAACCTCAAGCAGGTACAATAATTACTGTTCAATTTGATGCTGTTGAACAAGATTAAAAACTATACTTGTAATCAGTTGAATGAATAAACAACTGAAGTAATTCTACTGCACGATCAAGTAATTCTCATGTCATTCAATTCCATTTCAAGCTATTTTGTTAGAAATACTGGGAACTTGATGTATGATAAAGCCAATCAGCTTTTCTTCATGCTGATATTAATGACGGCATTCTATTCAGTTGCATTAAGTTATGTAGGATTTGAATTAGAATACACCGATTCGGCTTTCGTCAATTTGACTTTACTTTTTGGTGCTGGGCTAGCACTAGTATTACTGAAACTAGGACATGCCCGTTTAGCTAAAATTCTATTGATTTTACATGCGGATGTCATTATCGCATCTTCCTGTATTTTATTCTCTCCTAACACATTCGTAGTTGCATTTTTCTTTCCTATTTCGATTTGTGCCATGGTAATTTTACCTGGGAAAGACAAAAAAATTGGTTATGTGCTAACATTCATAACACTGATATTACTAAGCTTCATGCTATTAGGCGATTATGAAACAGGACGCCCAAACATGCCTTATGAAGAACTTCGTATACAATGGTTAATTAATTCAATGGGGGCTGTTACGCTTACATTTCTAATAACCCTTTTCATATTAAACGTCAATAATTCTATTCAAATAGAATTATCCAATAAATCAGAAAATGCGTCCTTAAAAAACCAAACGCTCGTTTCTAATATTCAAACTAAGAATCGCTTATTTTCAATCATTTCGCATGACTTACGTAATCCACTAATTACGATACGGGGTGCATTTTCATTACTCAATAGTGATGATATTCCAGAAGACAAAAAGAAGTTTCTAATAAATGAATTAGGGAAACGGGTAGATACGACCATGGTATTAATGGATAATTTACTCATGTGGTCACGTACCCAATTAAATGGAATTGTTTTTCAACCCGAAATTCTAGATCCTGCACGATTAATTAAAGGCGTAATAAAACAACTTGAAGCTCAAGCCGATGAAAAAAAGATAAGCATAAAGCTTCAGTATCACGAAACCAATATGGTTTTAGTGGATTCAAATATGTTTGAATTAATCATCCGGAATCTGATTTCCAATGCAATAAAATTTACGAATCCAGAAGGGTTTGTTAAAATATTGATTGAAAAGAATCAGCAGAAAGTTCTGATTAGAGTATCCGATTCAGGCGTTGGCATGACAGCGGAAATGTTGGAAAAACTTCACAATAAGGAATTTGTATCCACTCCTGGGACCAAAAAAGAAAAGGGAACTGGATTAGGTTTGGTGCTTTGTCAAGAGTTCGTTGGGAAGCATCAAGGTGAAATGCTCATTGAATCTCAGCCACAATTAGGTACAGTAATTTCCTTGTTTTTCGACTCGGTAGAGGAATTTTAGCTTCTAATTAAAACTTAGAAATAGAATTCCATTTTCCTTCAAAACGAAAAAAAATCATGTAAGGAAATGGAGAAAATAGAAGCAACAATCGAAACGTTATTCGAGTAACAGTTATTCAGAATTGGGCAGCATTTTACTGTTAAAAAGTTGATGTGACTCAATTAAAATGAACAACTCAACACACGAACTTTAACAAAAAAAAACATGATTCGGAAACTATTAGCACCACTTGCCTTGTTTGTTGTTATTTCAACTCAAACATTTGCTGCCGAAAGTATTGTCCGCATTGCTCAATCTCTTTCTCAACAGAAGGCTTATGCAGGCGGAACTTTTTTAGTTAAGATTAAAATTGAACGCCGAAACCTCAACAGCTTCTTCCAAATCGAACAGGAACTTCCTAAAGGAATGACTGCCATTGGAGTAGAAAGTCAAGGAGCAACATTTAGTTGTAAAGATGGAAAGGTTAAATACAACTGGTTACGTTTACCCGCTGAAGAAGAAATTCAAGTGATGTACAAAGTAACTGTTCCTTTCGAAATGCGTGGAAAGCAATCGATTGAAGGTAGGTACTACTACATTGTTGATGAAGAAAAAGAAATCTTCAACCTTCCTAAAAACACGATTGAAGTAATTGAGTACATCGCACCAAGTGATTCACTGGCTGAAAAAACATTATTAGGAATGATTAATAATGACCAAGATAAGCCCGTTTACATGTCGGAAGAGAAAGTTGATTTGGAATATAAAGTCCAAATTCTAAGCTCTACTCGCGCACTTGATCGTGATTCTATTCGTAAGGAATATGCAATAAAAGACAAGTTGCAAGAAGAAAACTTCAATGGCTTGTACAAATACACGGTTGGCTCATTTGGAACATACGAACAAGCTCGTGACTACAAAAACAAACTCGATTTCTCCCGATACATTCCTTTTGTAATAGCCTATAACCGCGGAACTCGCATCACAGTGGGAGAAGCAATGAACTTGGCTTCGAAGAAAAAATCGGTACAGAAATAAGATACTGTGCTGTGTTAAATCCTCCTAACGCCCTGTAGTGAAAACTGCAGGGCGTTTTTTAATACCAACAGCAGCCTAAATTCCCGATATTCGTGGCATGAAGCAAGTCACGTTACTGATTGCATTTATCTTTCAATTAGGAATTCAGCATATTCAGGCTCAACAAGAGCTAGCTGTTCTAACCTATTCTGTTCCCGAAAAGATTGAAGCAGGAACTCCTTTCCAAGTTTCAATGACATTAAATCGTGGAGCAATTACTGGAATTGCACGTATTCAACAATCGTGGCCACGTGGATTTACGATTAACGAAGTTGAAAACGCAGGTGCCATATTCTCCTTCAGCAAAAAACAACTCCAATTCCTCTGGGTAACTTTACCAACAGAACAAGAAATTAAAGTCACATTCGAGGTTACAGCTAGTAAGGATTATGCTGGCAAATTAGAAATACCCGGTATTCTAGCCTATCTCGAGGGCAGTCAACGGAAGGAATTAACTTTCAATCCACTAAAACTCGACATCCTCGGTAAGGGCACAAAAGCATTCGAAAAACCAGCTTCTCCTTCCCTATCTGCTTCCAGCGATACCAAAATAAAATCACCCGCTATTGCTGAAAAACCAAGCACTCCAGTAAAAACTTCACCAGCATCAAGCCCAGTAAAAAAGGAAGTTGCGCCATTAAAACCTGCGCCTAAACTGGAACAAAAAGAAAAACCGGTTACACCGAAAAAGGAAAGTGTACCTATCGTAAAAAAGGAAGTACCTAAAACTCCAGAAACGAAAAAAGGCGCTCCTATTACAGAAGAAAAACCTAAAACGGAACCGGTTAAAACTCCTGCTAAAATCGAAACGACTACCAGTCCGAGCACAAGTACTTCAACGAGCAAATCGGCTATTTCATTTCGAATTCAAGTTGCAGCATTGCCTCAAAAAGCCGATAAAGAAACGATTGCTCGCGATTTTAGTGTGGAAGCCAAAGATTTACAGGAAGAAAGTCACAATGGTTTATTCAAATACACATTTGGTGAATATCCCAATTTGGCAGAAGCTCGAAAAAAGATGAATGCTAACCCCAAAATGAAAGGGAAAGCATTTATTACTGGCTATCGGAATGGAATCCGTATCGATTTAGAAGAAGCTATCCGATTAAGTAAAGAAAAATAAGCCTGTGCCCATACAAGATTATCGCCTACGTAGGAGAATCATATTACTCCTGACATTCATTTCAGGTGCGTTTTTACTTTATGCTTTGCATGAATTAATTCCTGCATTCTTAGGTTCAGTAGTTCTGTATGTGCTATTCCGCCCATTTTTTGGCTATCTCTTATACATCAAGAAATGGCCTAATTGGTTAGCTACCTGGACAATCATGCTGCTCACTTTTCTCCTTATCGTTTTACCATTAACCATCGTGGGCATTATGATTGGCAGTAAAGTTTCGAACTTACTCCAGCATACCGAAGCTATTACTTCTATCCTCGGAAAAGTTCAGAATTACTTTGGCGTTTCATTGAATGATGGTGCAACTGTAGAAAAGATTCTTGGCTTTTTACAAGACAATTTGTTTGGCGGTGTAAGTTCTTTTGTCAACGGGGTGTTTGGAATAATTTTCACCTTGGGTATGATGTATTTTATCCTGTATTTCATGTTGAGCAGTCACCGTGCATTTGAAAAAACGCTCATCAAATACATGCCTTTCAAAAAGGAAAACACACTCCGATTTGCTGCCGAATTGAGGAATTCAACTTATTCGAATGTGCTCGGACAAGGACTTATTGCCTTCGTACAAGGAAGTTTGGTGAGTGTTGGATTCTGGATTTTCGATTTTAATGATCCCGTTTTCTGGGGGATAATTTCCTTCTTCCTTTCCTTCCTTCCAGTAATTGGAGCACCTATCGTGTTTGTTCCAGCTGGGTTAATCGCCATTGCAAACGGACAAGCATCCGATGGTTATGGAATCATCCTGTGGGGATTTATTCTCGTAACCAATATCGACAACGTTTTGCGCTTCTTCATTTCTAAATACATGGCAGATACTCATCCATTAGTTGCCATCGTTGGAGTGATTATCGGGATACCAATTTTTGGAATTCTAGGCTTAGTATTCGGCCCACTGTTGATTTCTTGGTTCTTCTTGTTGATTAAAATTTATGAAGAAGGGAAAGATGAGGAAGAGGCCGATGAAGAAGATGAAAGTATTCTGGCTTAATCAGCGGCGACGTTTCGAACTTCCGAATAATACCCCAAAAATTCCACGCACTAATTCTCTCCCAATACTGCGTGTAACCGAAGAATTCATCACTTCTTCCAACATCGTTTTTTCTTGCTTTCCGGATTTTGGGGGCGTTGATGAAGTAGTTGATGTTTCTTCTTGCTGCTTTTGCAATCGCGAATTGAGCATTTCGTATGCACTCACCGGATCGGTTGTTTCGGCGTACTTGGCGAATAATTCCGACTGATTGAGGTGATCCTGATATTCGCTTGCAGGAAGCGGTCCCATAATAGCAGCTGGTGGAACGAGATGCGTATGAACCACTTCGGTAGGAATTCCTTTCGAGTTGAGCACCGTTACCAATGCCTGCCCAATTCCCATTTGGGTGAGCGTTTCTTCGATTTCGTAAAAAGCCGATCTCGGATAGGTTTTCACGGTATCTTTCAATGCCTTAGCATCGTTTGGCGTGAAAGCACGTAACACATGCTGAAAGCGATTCCCCAATTGTGCTAATACATTCACCGGAATATCCTGCGCCATTTGAGAACAAAAGAACACACCTACTCCTTTCGAGCGTATCAAGCGAACAATCTGTTCTACTTGTTCCAAAAATGCTTTGGGAGCGTCGCTAAATAACAAATGCGCTTCATCGAGAAAGAAAACAAGTTTGGGTTTGTCCAAGTCGCCTGCTTCGGGTAAAGTTTCATATAACTCGACCAGTAAACTCAACAGGAATGTAGAAAACACGGCAGGTTTATCTTGCATATCGCTTACATTGAGCAAACTCACCACACCTTGTCCATCAACCTTCAACATTAAATCGGAAATATCAAACGATGGCTCCCCAAATACAGCCGCTACACCTTGCTGCTCTAATGCAACAATTTTACGCAGGATGGTTCCGGAAGTGGCACTTGAAATAATTCCGTAGCTTTCTTTAATCTCTGCTTTTCCAGGTCCTTCGCTTAGGTAATTAAGGACTTTCTTCAAATCCTGTAAATCCACAATGGGAAGTCCTTTATCGTCGGCATACTTGAACAGGATAGATAAAACACCTGTTTGAGTTTCGTTGAGTTCGAGGATTTTGGCGAGCAAGACAGGACCAAATTCCATCACGGTAGCCCGCATTTGAGCACCTAATTTCCCGCTGAGAGAATACAACTCAATTGGAACACCTTCGGGTTGAAAGTTTATGTTTAAGGCTGAAGCACGTTCTTCAATCTTAGCATTAGAAACTCCCGGTTTTCCTAATCCACTCAAATCACCTTTGATATCCGAAAGAAATACAGGAACGCCTGCTTTGCTCAACTGCTCCGCTAAAACCTGAAGTGTACGTGTTTTACCCGAACCAGTAGCTCCTGCTATCAAACCATGGCGATTCATCATACTCAAAGGAATGTTCACCCGAGCATCGGATAAAATTTCTCCTTTGAGCACGCCACATCCTAAAAAAATGTGTGCTTGACTATCGGGATATGACGATTGAACGGCGGTGATGAATTCCTGTTTCATGGTTTGCTAAAACGACAAATTACGGACAGGCAAGCATCGGAATAAAGGCCCTTTATGCTTTTTTCTTCACAGCGGCTTTTTTATGACGTGCAGTCAAGCGAAACACCTGTACCGACAAGGGAGGCAGATCAATTGCGATAGAATGTGGACGACCATGTTTCTCTACATCGGTTGATTCGTACTTGTGTTTTGCAGAATAATCACTTCCCCAGTAAGACTTATTATCGCTATTAAAGATGACCGAATATTTCCCACCATCGGGAACTCCAATGCGGTAATTTTCTTGAGGAATTGGTGTGAAATTGCAGGCAATCACCAAATAATCTTCCGGCTTTTCACCTCTGCGAATGAAAGATAAAGTACTGTTGCGACTATCGTTTAAATCGATCCATTCAAACCCTTTTGTATCGAATTGCAAGCTATGAAGAGCTGGTTCTTTACGATATAATGTATTCAGGTCTTTTATCAGTTTTTGCATACCGCTATTGGGCTCAAAACCTGTGAGATGCCAATCGAGGCCAGTTTTATAATTCCATTCACTGTATTGTCCAAATTCATCGCCCATGAAAAGCAATTTACTTCCCGGATGCGTGAACATGTAGGAATACATAGCTCGCAGATTGGCAAATTTCTGCCATTGGTCGCCAGGCATACGATCGATTAGAGAACCTTTTCCGTGAACCACTTCATCGTGTGAAAGAGGTAGCATGAAACTCTCGGTGAAGGCGTAATAAATCGAGAATGTTACATCGTTTTGATGATGTTCGCGGTAGAGCGGATCGGTTTTGAAATAACGAAGTGTATCATGCATCCAACCCATCATCCATTTCATCCCGAAACCTAAACCACCATCTCTCACCGGACCTGAAACTTTTGGCCAGGAAGTCGATTCTTCGGCAATCATCTGGATTTCAGGGAAATGATAATACATCGTTTCATTCAATTCCTTTAGGAAGGAAATGGCTTCGAGGTTTTCGTTTCCGCCGTAAATATTCGGTTCCCACTCGCCTTCCTTACGGGAATAATCGAGATAGAGCATCGAAGCAACGGCATCAACCCGTAAACCATCTACTTTATACACATCGGCCCAAAACATTGCGGAGCTGATGAGGAAGGAACGAACTTCAAATCGTCCGTAATTGAAAATGAGGCTCTTCCAATCGGGATGAAAGCCTTTACGTAAATCCTGATGTTCGAAAAGATGCGTGCCGTCGAATTGCGCGAGGGCAAAACTATCCTCTGGAAAATGGGATGGAACCCAATCGAGGATTACGCCAATTCCAGCTTCGTGAAAAGCATCTACCATCGCCATAAACTCCTGTGGTGAGCCAAATCGAGAAGTTGGTGCGAAGAATCCGGTAGTTTGATATCCCCAAGATCCTGAATAGGGATGTTCGGTGAGTGGTAAGAATTCTACGTGCGTAAAGCCCATTTCTTTCACGTACGCGACAAGTTCTTTACTTAATTCATTGTAGCTTAGGTAATCGTCTTCGTTAGAACCGGGCTTTTTCCAAGAACCAGCATGAACTTCATACACCGACCAAGCCTTGGATGCAGAACCGCGACCTTTTTGTCCCAACCACGTTTTTGCTTTCCAAGAATAATTCAAATCCCAAACAATGGACGCACGTTTTGGTGGCACTTCATTGAAAAATGCGAATGGATCGAATTTCTCTAGAATGCGCCCCGTTTGTGCATTTCGTAACATGTATTTGTACAAGCTACCATGTCCCACACCGGGAACAAAAACCTCCCAAATACCCGAACCATCACTCCGTGCCGACATGTGACCATGCTCTGGATTCCAGCTATTAAAATCACCGATAACGCTTACCGCTGAAGCATTAGGAGCCCAAACGGCAAAGAAAGTTCCTTTAACACCGTTGTTGTCGCAAATATGCGCTCCTAGTTTTTGGTAGAGGCGATAGTGTTTTCCTTGGCGGAAGAGGTAAATATCAAAATCGGTGAAGAGTGAAAAGCTCGATGGATCTTCATTTCCATTTCCCAAGTTTTGAGAACTCGCCAATTGATCGGTTTCTATTTTACTGCTTGCTTTCTTTGTTTCGGCTTTAGTCACAGCTGGTTTGGCTGTTTTCTTAACCGATGATTTAGGTGCTGGTGTTTCGCTTTTTTTACTGACAGCTTTCTTAGCTGGTTTCACTTCTACGATTTCGGCAGTATCTTTCTTTTTCGCCATGCGAGTTAGATGTTCTAATTATGATGAACAATATTTTTTCGTTAATCAGCTTGATTAATCGAGGTAGTGTTTGACAAATTTGACAAGGCTTTGAAGCGGAATTAATGCCCAGTCGGGACGATTATTTATTTCATAACCTAATTCATAAATCGCCTTTTGGAACGAATAAATCTGAAGTAGATCATTCACTTTATCATCCGAAGGAATGAGACCACTGTTTTGAGTTGCTTCGATATAGGCACCTAAGAAGTAGCGACTTACGAAATGATACCAGATATCAGCAACAGGAATGAGTTTAGCTTGAAGCTCAGGGTCGTTTTGATAGTTCTGAAACAACGTTGCATAGGCTGCATAACGATAGGAACGCATCATTCCAGCCACATCTTTTAAGGATGGATATTTATCACGTCGTTCGGAATGAAGTTTATCGGGTTCACCTTCAAAATCGAGCAAATAATAATCACCATCGGCCACTAAAACTTGTCCGAGGTGATAATCGCCATGAAGACGAATTCGTTTTCCCTGCAATGGCTTTTCGAGGACTTTGCTGAAGAATGCTTTTACTTTCTCTTTGTCCTTAACCATGTGTGTAGCATCGTCGCGCATCGAAAATGGCACTCGATGTAGGTTTCGTTCCAAAAGATCGAATTTGCTATCCACTTGAAACATCAACTCTTTTAAGAGCTTTTGCTGAAATACGTCATCCAGATCTTCGGGCGTAAATGCTGGATCATTGTCGGCATGTATCAAGGCAAGATGGAACTCAGCAGTTCTTTTCCCAAGCAAACGAGCAGCATGAAAAACCTCTTCCCCAATCATTTGCTGCAGCGCTTCGGGTGTTTTATCCCAAGAAATATTCAGCACGTGAGGCTTAAGTGGCAATGGACCTAAATGATATTCCCGCTCGATTACTTGTGCGAAAAAATGATCGAGTTGAGCTAACGTATTTTTCCACGCATCACCCTGGTTGGGAATAAGTTGCTGCAACATAACCAACAGCATGGGTGATTTTTCGGGATGTTGTAATTCGATTGAACCCGCATAAGCTGGAATCTGATGAAACTTATCTTGGTTGGTGAGGAAATTCACGATTTCCCAGTCGGGATTAATCATGTATTCGACCTTCCGGAAGAGTTTGAGGAAAAACGTATCGTTGAATAAGACCGAAGTGTTACTCTGATCAGCCTTCATCACAACCGATTTCAAGGTTGAAGGCATTCCTTGTTTAACTAGGTATTTACCCGAACTAGCCAATAAAGGATAATGATCTCCTTTCTGAATTTGGCGTTTGTTCATGAGCATAAACAAGGTATTGCGGAAATCCTCATCGGATATTCCATCAATCAAATACCCGGCAGTGTTTCCTTCTCCAATACGAGCAATTACAGCTTCGGCAGGAAAAGTTCCCAAGCCAGCAAATCGCTCATGGATAAATACAACTGGTAAAGCATAAATCTCAGTTGGACCATCGGGATAGCGCACTTTTAGCAACAGGTAGCGAGCAATACTCGAAGCTGTTTCGAGGGGAATATTTTGATAGATTTTTATGGCAGTAATCATGCGAGCCTTTCCACCAAACCAGCGCATTCGTTTCAGAAAAACCGGAAGAATCTGATTTTCGAGCTGATGAATACATCGCTCATGATTGAAAAGGTCGTTCCACTCTGCGTCGATGTGAGGCTGAGCAATGTCTTTGATTCGTTGAAGTGATTCAGGCATATGCTTAATTAATGCGGAAGAGCAGTGATATGAAAAATATGAGCAGATATCAGTTGCGGATCCAGTTCAACATAATTCCATTGTCGATTCCAGCGGTAGTGACTATCGTCCATTAAATCGTGCATTTCAAGTGTGTGACCTTCGTGAGCCGGCATAAGCGTTTCGGGTAGTTTTACCCAACCCGTTTGCTTATTTACTGGATCAAGATTCACAACCGTGAGAACTTGGTTGCTTTTGTCCTGACTAATCTTGTAATACGCGATTAAATTTTCGTTGTCGGTTTCGCAGAATTGAATGTTAAAGGTAGTATGAAAGGCTGCATTTTCTTTCCGTATCCGATTGATCTTTCGCATCAATTCTCGGAAAGGTGTGACTGTGTGCCAGTCCCAATGTCGTGCTTCATATTTCTCGGAGTTAAAATACTCTTCTTTCCCGGGCATCGGTTCATTTTCGAGTAATTCGTAAACTGGTCCGTACATGCCGTAATTTGAAGAAAGCGTAGCAGCTAACACATACCGAGCAGCTGAATGAGCATGTTCTGTTTTTTGAATGTAAAACGGAAGAATATCGGGTGTATTGGGCCAGAAATTTCCTCTGAAATAATCCCGCAATTCGGTTTGGGTTAATTCGGTCAGATATTCTTCGAGTTCGGCTTTTGTTTGTCGCCACGTGAAATACGAGTATGACTGTTGAAACCCAACTTTTGCCAAACGAGCCATGATTTTGGGACGGGTGAAAGCTTCGCTTAAGAATATCACTTGTGGGTGATCGCGTCGCATTTCTGACATTATCCACTGCCAGAAAATAAATGGTTTCGTGTGCGGATTGTCAACCCGAAAAATGTTGATTCCCTTGCCAATCCAGAATTCAATTACACTTTTCAGTTCGTTCCAAAGATTTTCCCAATCCTCTGTTTCGAAGTTGATGGGCAAAACGTCTTGGTATTTCTTAGGCGGATTTTCGGCATACTGAACTGTACCATCGGGGCGCCAACGAAACCATTGTGGATGTTCTTTTACGTATGGATGATCGGGCGAACATTGATAGGCAATATCCAAAGCGATTTCGATGCCCTGTTTCTTGGCAGCTTTCACGAGCTTTTCAAAATCGGCCATGGTGCCCAATTCGGGGTTGATGGCTTTATGTCCGCCAAGATGAGAACCAATTGCCCAAGGCGAACCAGGTTCACCGGGATGTGCGGTAGTGCTGTTATTTTTCCCTTTTCGATGCGACACACCAATGGGATGAATGGGAGGAAAATAGAGTGTATCAAAACCCCAATCGGCGATTAGTGGCAATAATGCTTCACAATCTTTGAAGGTGCCAGTCCGTGCCGGATCGGGTGAAGCCGAACGAGGAAAAAACTCATACCAAGTGCTAAACTGCGCCTTTTCACGCTCCACAACTAAAGGTAGAATCTGTCCAACCGTTTCATTTTCACGTAAGGGTAAGGATTCAATTAGATCTTCCAAACGATCGCTTTTCGCAATGATTACAGCATTTACATACTGTTCTTCATTCTCGAAAAGATCGGCTGTAGTGTTGAGCCAAGCAGCATCTTCCCCTTTCGATTTCTTAGCAATCTTCCGCAAGAGCTCTGCTCCTATCCGTAATTCTAAATCGAGCTTCTCCCCTGCTTCAGCCTTCTTACAAAATCCGTGATGCCAACTTAATGCATGATCAATCCATGCTACAACAGTATATTCATACATACCGGGCTTTCCCGTAATGAAACTACCCGACCATTCATCGTTGTCCACCTCGTGAAAGGGTTCTTCCACCCACTTTTTCTCCCCCACTTTACGATGAAGTAATAATGCCCGAACGATGTCATGCCCATCTCCATAAATATGAGCCGTAACTGTAAGCGACTCATTTGGAATGCGTTTAACTGAGAATTGTCCTCCATCTAGTTGCGGACCGATACGTTCAATAACTGCCCGTGCTTTGGCTATTGCTCCTTTCATACATCCAAATATAGGAGATGAGATGGATGAGTCAAGAAAAATGTTGTAAAAATGACACTAAGGAGATGATGTGCTCCCTTCGACAGGCTCAGGGAGCGAAGACAACAATCCCGCCCCTGAGCTTGTCGAAGGGGGGGATTTTTAATACACGTTAACTTCACGTTCGAGTTCGACACCGAATTTGGAGTGAACATCGTCGACGATATCTTGGGAGAGCTGCCAGATTTGGGCACCGGTGGCAGAGCCGTAGTTAACGAGAACAAGTGCTTGAAGGGCGTGAACACCAGCATCATCGCGGCGATATCCTTTCCAACCAGCAGTTTCGATAAGCCAACCGGCGGCAAGTTTCGAATGCGAATCGCCGGCAGGATAGGCTACTACATTCGGGTATTTCAGGCGAATGGATTCTAGCAGGGAATTATCGACTACCGGATTTTTGAAAAAGCTACCGGCATTTCCTAAGACAGCTGGATCGGGTAGTTTAGAACGACGAATCGCCATTACGGCATTACTTACATCGCGAATACTTGGATTGGATATTCCTTGAGATTGGAGCTCTTGGGAAATAGCACCATATGTTGTATTGAGCTGATGATTGCGACGAGTAAGTTTGTAGCTCACCGACAGGATGATAAATTTCCCCTTTTGCTCCCGTTTGAAAATACTTTCTCGGTATCCAAACTTACACGTTGGGGCGTCAAATTCATGAATGCTTCCATCGGCTACATGCATGGCACGAACAGAATGAAATACATCTTTAATTTCTACTCCATACGCTCCTATATTCTGCATGGGAGAAGCGCCAACATTGCCGGGAATGAGTGATAAATTTTCGATTCCGCCCCAATTGTTCTCAATGCAGAATTGAACGAACGTATGCCAGTTTTCTCCTGCTGCTGCTTCAACTAAAACCTCATCTTCCGACAGGAAACTATGACTAATTCCTTTCAAGCGGTTGAGTAATAACAAATCATCTACATCACGAGTAAATAATAGGTTTGATCCGCCACCTAAAATCAATAATTCACGATTCTCTTTCTGGCGAATTTCGAGTGCTTCTAATATATCCTCAGAAGTAGCAATTTCGGCTAAACGCGTAGCTTGAACATCAATACCAAACGTATTGTATGCGCGCAAAGTAGTAGATTGAAGCTGTAACATCGAAGCGAAGCTAATTCATCGCAACAAGCAAACTAAACCGAATGCAGCTATTTTTCAACAGCCAACATGCTCATGACTTGGTGTAATCGCTCACCGAATGATCAACAACATCTGCTTTATCAGGCAAATTATTTCGTTTCATCAAAGCAGCGGTGATTAAACTAAGTAAAGTACCCGTAATGGCGGATATTAGGAACGATTTCAAGAGCAATGACATCAAGGAAAAATTCTGAATCGAACTGGTAAGCATGGAATTTTTATCCTCCGGCGAAAGGTTGAGTCCGTTAATCATATCGCGTTCGTGACTTAACATGATGCTCTGATAATGCGGATTGACCACTGTGTAATAGAGAAAGTTCAGAATTGGACTGATACAACTCATCACAACTGTAATGAGCAAACCCGTTTTTAGTGCATTCATGAACGTGATTTTTCCTTCGAAATAGCGATCACGTTTGGCTTTCATCGCCCAATAAATTCCAACGATTGGTATGGTGAATGAAATAAGGTTGAAAAAGGGCTGATAATCGATACGAACGGTGTGAAATCCCAAAAAGAATTCAAGTAAAATCCAAAGAAATCCACTTATGCCAATCGCAATTCCCGACCTTAATTCTGACTTCATTTCCATCCTATTCCAATTCGTTAAAGTGCGAAAGGTACAAAATCCGACTTGCCTGCACGATTGCCTTGTTTAACTTCGCCGAATGTCGCACAAACTTCGTGTTGCCGTAACCTTAAGTAATGACCTTGTAACCGATCAACGGGTGCAGAAAGTTTGTCGTTCGTTACAGAGTTGGGGACACGAACCGATTCTCATAGGCCGGAAGCGTAAACAAAGTATGCCACTTCCCGACTGGTCGTTCAAAGCGATTCGTATGCCTTTGTTTTTCGAAACAGGTCCAGCTTTTTACGCCGAGCTGAATATTCGACTATTCTTCAAACTGCTGTTTATTTCTTGCGATGCGATTCATGCAAACGATCTAGACACATTATTGCCCGCTTTTATAGTTTCCCGAATCCGAGGAAAACAACTGGTGTACGACACGCATGAATATTTCACAGGTGTGCCGGAACTCGTTTCACGTCCAAGAGTTCAAGGCATTTGGAAAAGCATCGAAAATTGGATTTTTCCTAAATTAAAACACGTCGTTACGGTAAATCAATCTATAGCCGATTTATACGAAAAAGAATATGGTGTGAAATTGGGAGTTATGCGAAATATTCCTTCCTCAATTCCCATTAAACCATCTACTCGCCAGGAAATGAACTTACCTGAGGACAAATTTATTCTCATCCTTCAAGGCAACGGAATAAATGTAGATCGTGGTGGAGAAGAAGCTGTTCAAATGATGGAATTTCTGGATGGTTGTCTTTTATTAATTGCTGGTTCTGGTGATGTAATTCCTGCATTAAAAGATTACGTGAAAATTCATCAACTCTCTGATAAAGTACAATTCATCGATCGTCTGCCATATCCTGAATTAATGCGATACACAAGCTGTTGCGACTTAGGACTTACACTCGATAAAGACACGAATATTAATTATCGATTTAGTTTACCGAATAAAGTGTTTGATTATTTGCACGCAGGTGTCCCAATTTTATCGAGCAACTTGCCCGAACTCAAACGTATTGTGGAAGGTTACGATGTGGGAAAAATCAGCAATCAGCATAATCCGGTTGCTTTAGCAGCATGGGTCGAAGATTACAAGTCAAATTTGGACGAACAAAGCCGATTAAAGGCAAATTGTCGGAAAGCCGCGCTACAACTGAGCTGGGAGAATGAAGTGCAAGCCATTCGAAATTGGTATTAAGCAACACTTTCGTACCGTGATGTCAACTGTTACGTATGTAAGGTAGTACGTCATCTCGCGTGTTTGCAGTATAACAGCGCTATCAATAAAGCGTAATACAACCGCACATGCAACACGACTATGCTTGAAAACCGCAACATGTTCCTGAAACAAATCTGTTTGTTTTCGGTACTAGCTTTTATTCCGTTTTTTACGATTTGGTGGATTAGAAATGAGTGGGTTCTATTTTATGTAGGCTTTCTCAATTTATTTCCTGTAGCTATCACGTATTGGTTTATACACAAAGGAAAGCTTGAGTGGGCTTCATTTAGTTCTGTCATTTTTGCTTGTCTTAACGTGTATATGTATGATGATGGCTTTGGCGGTAACACCGGTTATTATTATTACCTCGTATCAACCATTTTATGTGGATTTATCTTGTTCGAACCCAATGAAATTCGACTTCGAACTACTGGAATTGGAATTTCCTTGTTAGTCTTAATCCTAACGAATATTCCCGGTGCATCACCTCGTTTTTACAATCAAATTGAAGGACTCGACATCACTCAATTTCACTTGTATACAGTAAATTTCATTGTTGCTACCATACTCACATTCGCAGTGGTTTACTACATGGTTGCAGCGTATCGAAAATCAGAAAAAAGACTTAACGAAGCACTTAGTCAAGCTCAAGAAGTGGCTGAACTAAAAACGCAGTTCCTTTCCAACATGAGCCACGAATTGCGTACGCCCATGAATGCTGTAGTAGGAATGACCGATATTTTAATTCAAGAAAATCCTCGCCCCGATCAACTGGAACATCTTAACGTGCTGAGATTTTCCTCTGGAAATCTACTTCACATCATCAACGATATTCTCGACTATTCTCGCATCGAAGCGGGTAAAACCGAATGGGATAATAATCCATTTGTCCTTCGTTCATTACTTAAAAATCTACAAGCATCCCTACAACCTCAAGCTCAAGCAAAAAACATTGCCTTTAGTTTCGAAATTGAACCAAACGTTCCAGGGAAACTTTCGGGAGATGAAAACCGACTTATTCAGGTATTAAATAACTTGCTCAGCAACGCGATTAAATTCACTCACGAAGGAAAAGTCAACTTGACTGTACGAGTAAAATCGGTTTCTCCTGAATTGTGCAAACTCGTGTTTCTGGTTCGCGATACGGGAATTGGAATTCCTGCAGATAAACAACAAGTCATTTTCGATCGATTTACCCAAGTTTCATCCGATATGACTCGTCAATACGGTGGAACAGGTTTAGGATTGGCTATCTGCAAACGCTTACTCGAGGCTCAAAACAGTCGTATTTATGTAAGTAGTGTGCTAGGACAAGGTTCTGAATTCGTATTCGCACTAGAATTTAATCAAGTTCATGAGTCAGTAGTTATGGAAAAAAGTCCTTCTATAATTTCTGATGCTATACGAAATGTACGTGTTCTTTTAGCCGAGGATAATGCAATCAACCAGCTAATTGCTCGCAAATTTCTCGAAGGTTGGGGCGTTGATTTAAAAGTGGTCAATAATGGACGAGAAGCTTTGGCTCACGTGAAAGCAAACGAAGTTGATTTAGTGTTGATGGATTTACAAATGCCCGAAATGGATGGTTATGAAGCCACACGGTCGATACGCCGACTTCAAGGTGATCATTTTGGGAAATTACCCATCATCGCACTTTCGGCTTCGGAGGCGAACGAAATTGGTGAAATGTATTCGAAATGTGGCATGAACGATTTCGTGCATAAACCATTCAATCCAGAGGATTTATTTCAAAAAATGACGCTTCATCTAGCTTAATCATTTTCTAAATCCAGCTTTTTCTGAATCGCCGTATATTCGTCGGCGATGGCGACTCCGCGTAAATTGCTCTTTTATCTATCCAATCAGCACAATCTGATTGTTAAACTGACGATTTTTTTCATCAGTGTTGCGCTCATGGTTTACGTCATGCCGCGCGAAGGAAAATTCCGTTTCGAATTTGTAAAAGGTAAGGTTTGGCTGCACGAAGATTTTATTGCACCATTCGATTTTGCTATTAATAAATCCGATTCTGAAATTCGTGAAGAAACCAATCTCATCGAACGTGCCGGAAAGAAATATTATGTGCACGATTCGCAGGTTTTATTCGAAAAACAACGCGACTTACCTGCCGAACTAGATAGCTTCATTCGACGTGTTACTGGCGTCGATGCAAGCGCGTATGCTCCAGCTCAAAAAGACCGACTGAAAATTCTCGAAAATGGTCGCGATTGGTTATCGAATCTGTATGTAAAAGGCATCATCCAAAACGTACTCGACAGCCCCGAAAAAAGTGCGTCCAATTTGGTGGTCGAAATGCACGATAACATTGCCGAAGAAAAACGCATCTCGGATTATTACACCAAAAATGCAGCAATGGATTTTCTCGCTACCAACCTCTATGGTAGCAATAAATGGGAAGATCCCGAATTAAAACTCTTCTTCGAACGCTTCATCACACCTAACGTTTTTTATAGCGATCAACTCACCCAATCGGCTCGCGAAAAAGCTATCAGCAATATTTCCTTAACACGAGGAATGGTGAGTAAAGGAGAACTCGTTATTACCAAAGGAGAACTTGTTACTCCCGAAAAATTTCAGATTCTCGAGTCGGTCCGACAAGAATACGAAGCCCAATTAGGATCCCTACAAATCGACTCTTTTTGGGTCATCGCAGGACAAGCTGGAATGATCACCATTCTACTGGCGATGTTGCTTTTATTCCTCATTTTGCTTCGACGCGATTTGTTCGAAGACTCGCTCAAACTCAGTTTCCTATTTAGTTTGGTGGTGGCTGAGGTGGTGCTTGTTAGTCTGCTCACACGCATGCATGTGGTAAGTGTTTACATCTTTCCATTTTGCATCATGCCCATCATTATTCGCTCATTTTTCGATACACGATTGGCGCTATTTGCACATTTGCTCACCATCATGATTATCGGTTTTTTGGTGCCAAATCCATTTGAGTTTTTCATTATTCAAATGACAGGTGGTATTGCATGTATTTTCAGCATTGTGAACATGCGTAAACGTTCGCAATTATTCATCACCATTACTTTACTCACGCTTGCATATCTGGCTTGCTATGGTGCTATTACGTTAATGGTCGAAGGTCAGCCTTCTGCTATACGTTACCGCGATATGTCTTGGTTAGGAGCCAGTGCTGCACTTTCACTTTTCTCCTACCCGATTATTTATTTCATCGAAAAAGTTTTTGGCTTTACGAGCGATGTGTCATTACTCGAATTATCCGACACCAATAATCCACTTCTAAAACAGCTGGCTTTGCAGGCTCCTGGAACGTTTCAGCACTCTTTACAGGTAGCAAATTTGGCCGAAGCTGCCATCTCCCGAATTGGTGGAAATACGCTTCTTACCCGGACTGGTGCTTTGTATCACGATATTGGAAAAATGGAACTGGCGCGTTACTTTATCGAAAATCAGGTAACGGGCGTGAATCCTCACGATGAGCTCGATTTCGACGAAAGTGCTCGCTTAATTATTTCGCACGTTAAACGCGGAATTCAGCTTGCCCGTAAACATTCACTTCCCGAAAAAATCATCGATTTCATCCGCACACACCACGGAAATAGCCGGGTTCAGTATTTCTACCGTTCCTTCTTGCGCAATTTCCCCGAAGCCGAAGTCGATGAAGCAGCTTTCCGCTATCCTGGCCCAATTCCATTCTCCCGCGAAACCGCTGTGGTTATGATGGCTGATGCTGTGGAAGCAACATCAAGAAGCCTTAAAATCATCAACAGCGACACCATCGATAAATTGGTCGAGGACATCATCCGTCAGCAAATCGAGGATAATCAATACATCAACGCCAACATCACTTTCAAGGACATCACCGCCATCAAAAAACTGTTCAAGAAAATGCTCATGAACATCTATCACGTACGGACAGAATATCCTAAATAATATTTTTTGGGTGGTCGAGCTTGGCTATAATCTTCAATTTCTTTTCACCAGCTGAAGCTTTAGCGAAAGCTGGCGCTTCAATCCTTACCGCTTAGAAGTAAAAACTAATAATACGTTATCAATAAAATCAGTAGACTTATTCCTAAAATCATCATTCAACATAAATTAAAACCCAACAACCTTTTATTGGAATAAATCAATTCCAAGCTTCGTTTAACCTACTTTTGGTTCAACCCAACCCAAATGCTTTTACTAAACGCGCTCGAATTCAATCTTCCGTTAAAGAATCCGGTTCTCATTTTCTCGTTGATTCTTTTCATAGTCCTATTTGTGCCTATTCTGCTCAATCGTGTCAAAATACCACCTCTCATTGGACTCATCATTGCCGGTGCACTTATTGGTCCATTTGGATTTAATCTCATGCTGCGTGATTCCAGTGTAACGCTTTTCGGCACGGTTGGATTGCTGTATATCATGTTCATGGCTGGACTCGAAATCGATTTAATTCAGTTCAAAAAGAACAGCGGAAAAAGTGTGATTTTAGGATTATACACCTTCATTTTCCCGATGTTAATTGGAACGGCTGTCACGTATTATGTGTTGCATTTTTCCCTCATGACATCGGTTTTATTGGCGAGTATGTTTGCCTCACATACGCTCATTGTTTATCCATTACTCAGCAAATTAGGAGTAGCACAAAACCGCGCAGTAACAGTAACGGTGGGCGCCACCATGATTACCGACACGTTAGCATTACTTGTCTTAGCTGCTGTTGCTGGAATGTCCACAGGTGAAATAAATAACGAATTCTGGATTCGGTTAGGAATTGGAGTTTTACTCTTTGCTTTAATTGTATTGTTCCTGTTTCCCATTATTGGTCGATGGTTTTTTAAAATAAATCAGGAAAGTGTTTCCCAATATATTTTCGTTTTGGGAATGGTTTTCCTCGCAGGATTTCTTGCCGAAGTCGCTGGTATTGAACCTATCATTGGGGCTTTCCTTGCTGGTTTAGCACTCAATCGACATATTCCACACACTTCGGCATTAATGAACCGTATTGAATTCGTCGGAAATGCTTTATTCATTCCATTCTTCCTCATTGGAATCGGGATGTTAATCGATTACCGCGTTTTTATTAAAGACTGGGAAACGTTAGAAGTAGCTGCAGTGATGATACTTTGTGCTATGGTCTCTAAATATTTAGCATGTTGGTTAGGACAAAAAACATTTGGCTATACAGCAGATGAACGTCGTATAATGTTCAGTCTGAGCAATGCCCAAGCAGCCGCCACGCTTGCAACGGTGTTAGTTGGTTACAACATTATCTTAGGTACCGATGAAAGTGGACAACCCATTCGTTTACTCAACGAGTATGTGCTAAATGGAACCATTCTTATGATTCTTGTTTCCTGCACCATTGCTTCGTTTGCGGCACAAAAAGGTGGTCGAAACATTGCCCTACTCGAAGCCGAAGAACAACTTGACGGAAATGTTCTTGAATCCGAAAAAATACTCATTCCACTTCTTTCCGAGAATCAAATTGACGAGTTGATTCAGCTCAGCATCAGTATTAAATCGAAGAAAAACACGAAAGGTTTCTATGGATTATCGGTGTTAGGAAATTCTCCTACAGAAGTTTCAAACGAAAAAGCTGCAAAGAAAATACTCGATCATGCTGTCCAATCTGCAGCAGCAACTGATCATACTTTGCAACCTGTTCTTCGTTATGATAGCGGTACAAGTCAGGCGATAATTTCGGTAATCCAGGAACAAAAAATTAGTGATATCCTTTTAGGATTTACAGCTGGTGAAGGAATTGAAAAAGTATTTCCGAAAGAATTAGTGGAGGAAATATTGGAAAGTAGTCAGGCGACCTTATTTATCTATCGTCCCACTCAACCTTTAACAACCATTAAACGACAAATATTGGTTGTCCCACCTAATGCCGAAACCGAAGCGGGCTTTGCATTATGGCTCATTCGTGTATGGAGTTTAGCTAGAAATACTGGAACAAAACTCCTGGTTTATGGACATGAAAATAGCCTCAAATTTTTCCGAGATCTTCAAGTAAAACATCCGGTCGACATTCAATTTGAAACCTTTACGAATTGGGATGATTTTCTATTGTTCTCGCGTGAAGTCAAACAAGATGATTTATTTACGGTTATTATGAGTCGCAGGCTGCATCGTTCGTATCAATCAGCCATGATGCGCGTTCCGGGACTAATTGAGCAATATTTTAAATCGAACAGCGTATTACTTATCTTTCCAATACAGGGAATTTCATCTAATTTGAATGATTCTGGATTTAGAGATTTGAATATGATGCCATCTGTAACAGAGAATCTGCTTCGTTTAGATGAAATTGGCAAAACCGTTTTGGGGATTTTCAAACGAAATAAATAAGTTTGGAAAATAAACTAGAAATAAAACCAGAAATAAGGATGAAATCATTCAGTTTAATTTTCTCATTTGTACTTGTATTAACAAGTCAACTAGCATTCTCACAAAAAGCTAGTGATATCGAAGGAACTTGGATTCCTGGAAGTGGAAAAGCTAATGTGCGTATTTATAAAACGGGTGATCATTATTACGGTGCTATCATTTGGTTAAAAGAGCCACTTGATTCCTTAACAGGGAAACCCAAAGTGGACAAGAAAAATCCCGAGCCAACTAAGCGCAATACGCCCATTATGGGATATTTATTATTGAAGAATTTTGTTTACGACGATGGAGTTTGGAAAGGCGGAACGATTTACGATCCTGAAGAAGGGAAAACCTACAGTTGCAAAATCACCATGCCCGATAAAAACACGCTAGATGTTCGCGGTTATATTGGTATTTCACTCATTGGAAGAACCGACAAGTGGAAGCGAAAAAGCTAAAGGAAATGCATAAAACAAGAAGGCTCATCTACCTGAATAGTGTTCGATGAGCCTTTTTATTTGAAAGAAACTTAGAATTAATTCATCACTATTTTCTTGGTGATTATCTTGGCACCTTTGCTAATAGAAACAAAATAAACACCCTCAGGAAATCCGCTTAAATCAAGTTGTTTTTCTGATTTTCCAGAATAAATCTTTTTACCTAAAACGGTAAATACTTCTAATTTATCGGATTGGAAATCATTTGTTTGAATCTGAAATATACCGTGTGAAGGATTCGGTAAAATGCGAATATCAGCCGATAATTCATTCACAGGATTCAATCCAAGTGATGTAGCATTGGATTTACTTCCTAAAACAAAAAATAAATTAAGCGAACCCGAATAAGTCAAAACCAACAAAGGAACTTGTCCGCCTTGCTTATACCACATATAACGAGTGCTTGTTAAAGTAGTATTTGTTATATAAGAAGTATCGCGTTCGATTTTTGTAATTCGAAATACATTTGAATATGTTTTCCCAAAAGGCATTTGTAACGTACCAAAACCATCATAAGTAACTGTTGTTCTGCGCTCACCTGCTACTATAGAACCCGAATGAAAATAAGCGTTGACTTCGGAAGTTTCGTTATATGAATATGGGAAAGCCATAGAAGCCATGGCAGGGAAATTAGATAATCCAGCAACCACTCCACCTAAACGATGAACCATCAACGTATCATTGCTATAACTGAATAAATTAAGGTCTCCTGCAGTGCCATCGTAAATGTATTCTTCAATAGTAGCATCGGGAAATGATTGACTAAGCGTATGTGTTTTAACACGAAATGAATCTTGCTTTATGAAATTTGGATAGGTTGCAAAAGGCAAAAATGTAAAATCCCAGGTATAATTATTACCTGTCTCTGTTTCGAGATTATTGTCAATAGCTATGTAGTTTAGAAACATCACCGTATCATGATCGCCAATATCAGGCATATCGGAACGAGTAAAATCGGGCTGAGCCAGCAATATCTGACTAACAGAAATTGCCAAGAATAAGAATACGTGTTTCATGAGCGCTTTGAGTTTAATTAGGCACATCAATGTATTTAGTATAAAAGCTCTTTATAATGTTCCGAATTAGAACATATCAACATGGTTATCAAACAAGTAGACTGAGGAAAATCTACTTTCAGAAATGAATTATCGAAAACAATAAAGCAGTAATTAATCACACCCGTCCAAGACGTTTGTGTAACGAAAATACAATCCTGATTTGATGCGGAATTCCTCATCAAAAAACTCTATTTTGAAAATTAAACCCTCTAC
>Ga0209097_10000531_pt1 | contig 37780 bp, 24 predicted proteins | sample AD_UKC052_MetaG_FD_184419 | JGI IMG/M metagenome (GOLD analysis project Ga0209097, IMG submission 184419) | Active sludge microbial communities of municipal wastewater-treating anaerobic digesters from USA - AD_UKC052_MetaG (SPAdes) (version 2) | ecosystem: Engineered > Bioreactor > Anaerobic >... | reverse complement strand
CCTCCCCAGCCCCGGACCTCGCCAAATTCATCCAAGAACGACTCGATCTATCCAAAACCCAAGCCCAGAGGCTCGCCGCATGAACCCCTCAACATGATATACTGCCCCCGAACACGGTACTCACGAGTACCGTATTCTCGCCGATCCGGTCACGGGCGCCATAGCCGGCGTTCTCGAAAAGCAGACGCAGACCGAATACGTGCGAGGGCGTTGGAACGAGGTCTTCCTGCTGGACGAGGATCCGGACCGGATCGCCCACGGCCGCGAGCTCGGGGCCGCCTCGCCGGCGAAGCCCGCCGCGGAACGCGGTACGCGCGCTACCGTCGCGCGAACCGACGGGATGGAGCGACTGACCCTTGAGTCGCCCTTCGCCGATGGCCGATTGGTGCGCATACTGACGCTGTACCAGGAGGTGCCGCGCGTGGATTGCGAAACGCGGTTCGAGGGTGTGAGCGTGAAGAATCGCCTCGTTGGGGCGGCCTTCGGCACAGATGGCGAGGGCCGAGCGGCCGTGTTCGGCGAACGGTTCGGCGCAATCGTCCGATCGAAAGGCGGTGCGGGGACTGAGTTCCGGACGTTGCGTCACGAGGACGCGGTCGCCTGCGGTGTGGGGCCGGCCTTGCGCTGGTTCGCCCTGAGTCCGAACGATCACGTGAGGGCCGGGCGCGAAAAGGTTGTCGCGCTCGGGCCTTGCGCCGTGATCGCCGGCCCGGATCCCGTACTTGAGCGCGCGGCAGACAGTATCCAGACCGCCCTGACCACGCGAAGCATCCCAGTCGCTGTGTATCCGGATGTGCTCGAAGCTCCGGGGCCGCCCGAATCCGGTTCGACGCAATTTGCCAACCACACTGACGACCTCCCCCATGGCACCGCGATGCGCATCGTAGTGGGCAGTCCGGAGCAGAACGTGTTCTGCCGCAGCCTGGCCCTTCGATTGCCGGACACGGTGGTGACACGGTTCAACGAGCGGCTTGTGGATGGAACGGCCTTGCTCTGTTTCGACGACGACGTTCCCGAAGGCAGCGAGCATGTGCCTACTCTGATCCTGGCCGGCCACACGCTCGGGGCCACCAAGGCCATGGCGGACGCATTCTCGGCATCCCTATCGGCGAGCGGTACGTTCGCTATCGCCCCGGAGGATTTCGTCGGCTCGGGAGCGCCCGAACCGGAAACAGGTGTTGCGGTTCTCGTCCGTTGGCCCACCTTGGCCGCTGCCGCGGAGGACACGCTGAGTCTCCTCTTCGCCCACGGCAGCGCTTGGATCGAGGAGGGTCCACTCGGGAGCATTGAGCCGGGGGCGCTCGATGGCCGCTTCTCCTATGCGCTGTATCCTTTCCACGGCACGTGGCGAACGGCCGGTGTGTCGAGGGTCGCCCACGCCTATGGCGAGCCTTTCGTGGCTATTCAGAGCGGCGTTCACGTGGGATCGCAGCCCTGCCGCATGAGCTTTGTCGAGCCGAAGCACTTGGGCTGGATCGTGACGGCGGTGTGTCCCGCGCAGCCGGCTCGGGCCGCGTGGCGCACCGAGGACCCCAATCCCGCCAACGCGTTCCTTATCCGTGGTTACGAGTGGCAGGGACTCGAGTGGGACGCCGAGACTACCGTGTTCGGTGCGCCGAGCGAGGCCCACCGCGTCAATCTGCGAGGAAAGGAACTGCGCCGACTGACCGCCAACGGCAATCGCATCGCGCATCGCGTCGCAGCGAACCGTATCGAGACGATCCGGGTGCATCCACCGAGGCAATTGCGTGGCGAGTCCGCCGCCGAGGCGGAGCCGAAACCGGCGCAGTATGGACCTGTCTTCTCGCGCTACTGGCGTCACAACGTGGGCGCAGCTCCGGCCGACAGGTTGCCCGTGGGCGTGTTCATCGCGGGGACCCTTGATGACAACACCGCGACCGTGGCCATCGTCGTGGCCAACAACACGAGTGACGCGACGATCTCCGGCACGGTGACCATTGAGGCATCCGAAGGTTGGAGCGTGGCACCCCGACAGTTCGCCTATGACCTGCGGTCCGGCACGCTCCAACGCCAGGAGATCGCCGTGTTGCGCACGATGGGGGCGGGACGCACCGGCGGCATCATCGCGAGCACGGAATACGCCGGCCAGACATATCGGGACGTGCTCCAGCTCGACGAGAATCCCCTCGATTTCGAGGTCGAGCGTTCGGGGAATGAGGTGCGAGTGACGGTCGAGAACCTGAGTGCCTTGGAGGCAGCCGGCTTCGTCGAGATCGTCGCGCCGCCGGCGTTCTGGCCGGAACTCGAGAATTCGGCGCGCTCGATCTCGCCACGTCGCCAAGGTGTCGCATTGTCCCCCTTCGCGAAACAAGGCTACATCTTCCTGATGTCCGACGCCGAGCCGGCTCCGTGGCTTGTGGCCAAGCTGGCTGTCAACGGCCGCGTCCTGTACGCCGCCGTACCGCAGTAGGCGCAACTCGCTACAGAAGGCGGTCGGCAAGTTTCACGGCCGACGAGAAGGCAATATCGCCGCTGCACCCGTCGCCGCGCGTCGTGTCGCCAATAAAGTAGAGGTCCTTGACGTCGGGGCAGATGATGTCCGGGCGGTGAGGACGCGACTGCGATGGCTTGAGCACGTTGCCGTTGATCATCGGTATCACCAAGCGACGCCGGCGGACGGCCTTCTTGAGCGCGCCGGGGATGACCTCTTCCATGATCGTCTCGATCTGTGCCTCGGTGCGGCGGATGGTATCGAGGGTAATATCGGAACCGCGTTCGAACAACAGGCCCCAGGTGTGGACGTGCTTGCCGGGCGGGGCGACGCTGTGGTCGATGTTGGTCTGGAACTTCACCCACAGCGGCACGTCGACGCCGATGATGCCGCCTCGAATGTCGGTGACGGGCTCGTCGAATACGAAATCGATGCTGAGTCCGCGCGATGGCTCGATGCCCTTGACATAGGATACGAAATCCGCGTCAAACAGGCTCTCATCCGCGATGTCGAACAAGCCGGGCAGCGGCGCGGCAAACACGACGCGATCCGCCTCGAAGGCCCCTTGGGTCGTCACAACGCCGGCCGCCCGCGTGCCCTTGACGTCAATCGCCTGAACCTTCTCGCGGCAGAAGACCTCGCAGCCGTGCGATTGCGCAACACGGAGCAAGCGGTCGATGACCTGCTTGGAGCCGCCGCGCGGCTCGCCCTGCTTGACAGGCGCCAGGGCAGCCCGCTTGAGGAACGCGATGACCTCGCCAGCCGACACGAGCGCAGGATCGGGAACCATCACGGTGAATCCGAGGAAGGATAAGAACCGCTCGACGGCAGCATCGTGGAATCGCGTCCGGTAGAAGTCGAGCAGCGTGCGGTCATACCACCGATTCGGGTCGGCCTTCATCAGTTGGCTGAAAAAGCGGACGAAATTGAGTCTCGAGCGGAAAGAAAGCAACTGGGTCGTGAAGAAAGATAGCGGGCCTTCCGGCCGAGGATAGAGGCGTCCGCCGAAGTAGAGGTAGGCGTCGTTGCCGCGCGTGTCGAGGAACTCGAGCGGCTCGCCGAGGCGGTCGAATACCTGCGCGGCCAGGCCTTTGCGCTCGAGGCGGTGCGAGTGCTGTCCGTACTGCCAGATGAAACCGTTGTCCTCGTGACAGCGCGCGCGGCCACCGAGCCTCGAACGCTGCTCGAGCACGAGCACGCGCATGCCGCCCTGCGACAATAGCGCCGCGGCCGACAGGCCGGCAAAACCGCCACCGATGATGATCGTGTCATACCGTTCCACGGGCAAGACTCCGCGCACGTAATCACGACTCGCGAACTGTCACGTCGATTGTACAAGGGATCCGGAAGAATGACAAAAGGAGTCGGCCTCGCGGCACCGAAACGAGACAAAGGCCGCACCGCGCTCGCAGGTCGTTGGCGAACGCCCGCATCCCCTATTGGCCACTGCGCACAAAGACGTATTCCTGGCCCACAATTGGCTGGAAGGCGAACCCGGATGATGGGTCCGAGATGACATCCGCGCTCTTTTCGGCAATGACCAAGCCATCTCCGGTGCGTTTCATCTCGACCTGCGTACTTCCGTAGACCGGTTGGCCATTGGCGATCGCGCCTATCCCTGAACGGATAGAGAAAGACACGACTTCCCCGATGCGGTCATATGAACAGGCTGATACTGGGACTACCTCCGCCGCCAATCCATCGCCGTGTTTCCATTCAATACTCGTTTCCGAAACGACGAGCGATTGGTTGCTGTCATCGCGGTTGGCCCATTTGCCCTGAAACTGCGCCGGCATGGCCCAGCCTTGAGACGCCTCCGGCGAAGGTGGACTCGTCGCGGCCTGCGATGCAGCCTCAATCGGAGTGGCAGATGCACCGGCCTCCAACGCCGGCAGGATCGTGACCTTCTTGATGTAGTCCATCTGCGGGAACTGGGCCACAAGGTAAGTGTTGCCCTGCGCTTCGATCTGAGGTTGCTGCGGCGTTTCGCCGTACTGAGCCGTGATTGCCTTGACCACGGGCATCCCCTCGACCACTCTTCCGAAGGGGGCGAAACCCATCTCGTCCAGCCTTGCGTTGTCGACCAGATTGATGAACAACTGCGTCCTGCGCGTGTTCGGGCCGGCGTTTGCGAAGCAGATGGTCCCGTCGGCGTTGGTCTGCTTCACCGGGTCGTCTTGCAGATTCTGCGACCGCCACTTCGCGTTAACCTCCGGCATCGCCGCAATGCCGAATTGCACGACAAAGCCCGGCACTACGCGAAAGAACCGGCAACCATCGTAGAACCCGTCCTTGACCAACTGCTCGAATCGCGCAACCCCAAGCGGTGCCCAATCCCTGTGGACTTCGACGATGAAGTCGCCGTTTGAGCACTCGAATCTCGTTCTGAAAACACTCGGTTCCGCCGACTTCTCCAGCGTGTCGGCCGCTACCCCTTCGGTTCGTATCAGGTTCCCAGCCGCTAGACTGGCCACAACGGCAGCCGCCATTGCCATCGCTACGCTCTTGCATCCCACAGCGAGACCTCCTTTTCAGGCGCGAACCCCTCGCGCAGACCACGCAAAGCGCGCATCACACAATCGACACCGCGGGGCGATACGCTCGCATCAGCCGCGCTCGGCATCGCGCACGTTCAGGACGATGGTTTCGCCGATGGCGGGCGGCGTGAAAGCCCTAGCGTTCCATCGACGGTCGTATCCGATCCATACCAGCGACTCATCTTCGAGCGGCACGTCGAATTGGTAGGCGACTTCGAGCGGCTCGCCGCGCTTGGACACGCGCCGGACGGTGGTGGTCATTCCCTCGATCTCGACCACGTCGCCGGCGTTGAAGCCGTGCGCGGTGTCGCGCATCAGGAACCAGGTGAAGCCGCCGTCGGGCTCGTACACGAGGGTGTGCTCGTCTTCGCGCGTCACGCGAACGGCCACGGGAAAGCCCATGTTCGGCCCCAGGCTCCGATAGTGGGCCGCAACGGGCTTGCCGGCCACGGCGTGAACAATGGGGAAGTAGAAGCCGAAGAACATGTTCGGCGCGTTGGCTACGACAATGGTCTTTTCCTCGACGTCGTCGCCCACGGGGGCGTTGTTCATCGACCGATACATGTTGTGGTTGACGGCCGTGAAAGCGAAGATTCGGCCGGGGAGCGAAATCGGCGCAATGACGAGGTGAATGGCGACGAGGACCACGAGCACCGCCTTGGCCCACTTGCGCGTCGTTGAGCGTGTGGCTGCGGCATCGTGGGCACGTGCGCTGAGCGCGGCGATGCATTGGGCCAGGAATCCCATACCGCCGACGCCGGCCAAAGTGAGTAGCCGATCGCTCGGGAAGGTGGCACAGACGGGCACCAGCGCCAGCAACGAGCCGGTGAACCAGAACCGGGCCACGGCGTTCCGCTTGAGCAATGGCAAGGCCAGCCTCACGAAGGCTACCATGACGACAGCCGCCCATGTCCACAGCCCAATCCTGATGGCAAGTGGCGCAAAGAAGTAGAGGTCCGATGGCGGCGCGGCCCACTGGCCGGTTAGCAGGACGGGAAAGTGCTCGAACGCAGCCTTGGCAAACCCGATGGGCGAACGCAAGGGATCGACGTAGGTAGCCGAGCCGAGGGCGCCGCAGCCCATCAGCGTGTAGGTCACGCGCCAGGCGACGACAAGAACCGCATACGGCACGAGGCTGGCCGCGCGTCGAAGCCATGTCCCCTCGTCCAGGAAGACGGCGTAGGCGAACAGGTACGCGGTAACGGCGAGGCCGCTCTCGTTGGACAACAGCGCGAAGAGCAGAAAGGCCAACGCAAGAACGTGCGCCCAGGGCCGCTTGTCACGTCGCCATTGGTCGTGGAGAAGGATGGCCATGACACCGAACAAGCCGGCCATGATGCCGTTCCGGTTCGCGATCCAACCGGCCGGCATGGCGCGCGCATCGTCCACGGCATAGAGCAGGCCGGCAAGACCGGCCACCCATCCCGGCCCCATGATGCGCCGGTATAACAGTGTAACGAGCGCGACCAGACACGCAAACCAGACCAGGCTATGGAGGTGCATGGCCCACGGCGTATCGGGCCAGAGGGCGTAGTCCACGCGATGCGTGGCGACGGAAACAGGCCTCAGGAAACGGAGCAGGACATCCCTGTAGGTCCACCACGGAACCATCCCGAAGTTCATCATATCCTGTGCACGCTCAGGATCACCGGTCATAAAGACAAACATCGAGCCTCGGTCGAAGAACCGCAGGGCGTCGGGAAATCCTTGAAATTCGAGGCGATGGATGTAGTCATCTATCTGGAGACCCGCCCACAGCGACGGCATCGCGAGGAGCACGGCAATCGCGGCCAGGCGCACCGGAAGCCTTGGTGAGGCCAGCCAATCCGTGAAGCCCTTCCTCATCGCATGCTCCTTTTCGTGTGACGCTATCGATTGGGCGGCGGCATGCTATCACAAGAAGGATGGGGGCCGGAAGCCGAACAACGACGCCCGAGCGAGGCGATGGTGACGAGATGTCGAGGAGTCGCTCCGCCTATAGGACGCGGCCAGCGCAGACGCCGGTGAAGAGGGCGGCGACGCCGATGAGGTTCTGGAGGACCATGTTGCCGGCGGCGTGGAACCAGCCGACGTCGCGAAAGAGCTGACCGGTCTCGTAAACGAAGGCGGAGAAGGTTGTGAATGCGCCCATGAAGCCGATGAGGACGATGGTACGCGTTTCGTTGCTGACGGTGAAACGGTGCTCGGTGAGCGTCCAGAAGAGGCCCACCAGGAAGCATCCCAGCACGTTCACGGCAAGGGTGCCCCAGGGAAACGCACCACCTGCCGCCCGTTGCACGAGGGTCGACAGGGCATAGCGCGAGAAGGTGCCGGCGGCACCGGCGAGGGCAAGGTACACGACCTTTGGAAACATGTGGGATGCACTCCACGCCGTCGGCACGAGCAATGCCGACTTGACAACAAGAAGGCCCGCTGGGACGCGGGCCGTCAGCTGGCTCACTGCACAACGGACGTATCGTAGCAGATTTGCGCTGAACCGTGCAACGCGAAGGCGGAGCGGAGAGGGCGAGGCCCGGCTCCGCTTGGCTGTACCAAGCCCGAGTGTGCAAGTGTGCTACAATGGGCGTCATTCCGGAACCGGAGGGGACGTACGACGATGGGTATGGGAATCATTACGATCGTTCTCGTAGACGCAATCCTGTACTTGGTGATTCGGCTGGTTCATGTGCAATGGGCGCAGAAAGGACATCGCGTTCCCCTGGGTTACGCGGTAGCGTTGTTCTGCCTGTGCTCGGTGGCGCATTTCGCCGCAACGAAGACGCTGGGGCGTGGCGTGCACACGAATCAGCAGGCGCTCATCGGCCTGGCGGCGTGCGCCGGCTTCGGATTCATCCCGATCTGGGCGTACGTGCACATGCTGTTCAGTCGCGTCAGGGAAGAGGCGCAGACGCGGCACGTCGAGCGGTACCCTCGGGCGAAACGGTTGCGCGTCCAGGGGGATATCGAGGGCGCCCTGCGCGAATACCTCAAGTACTACGAGCAATCGCCGAAGAATGCCGACCCACTCTTCTGCGCGGCGGGCATGCTCGAGCAAGAGAAGGACTTCCAGAAGCTCGCGACGTTGTTTCGCCAAATCATGGAGCGGTTCGAATCGCAAGAAGACGTCTGGGCAAGGGCGGCGTATCGCCTCGCCTCCATACGGGAACATCGACTCGGCGATATCGAGGGTGCCGAGGCCCTCCGCGACGAAATCGAGGCGCGCATTCCCGCCTCAGAGCGCAGACAGTACGCCACGGACATCGAGGTCAACGACTAGCCGACTTGCGCGTCTCCCGGCCCTTTCCCGCAGCCGCGTCACCTGAAGCGTCTCAAGTCGCACACAGGATACAAGAAGTGGCATGCGTTGAGCGAAACGGCACGTCGTCTTCCGACTTCGCCGCGCTTCCACCGCGGCGGCGTGTTGCCTGAATTCAGCGCCCGCACTACAATACGCAACGCTGTGCACAACGAAGCTCCTGGAGAGAACGCATGAGGAACGACTCGTGGCGGACGCGGGTCGGGGCAGCACCCGTTCTAGCGGGCTCAGCGGGCTGCATGCCCCAAGTCACGGAGACGAGACCGGACTGGTTTCCCTACTGGATACCGGCCTACGTCGCCGCGCTGGACGACACGGGGGCCGCGCTGAGCGGGGTGGATTCGAGGGCAACAGACGGCCACCTCGACTTCGAAGTGGCTCTCCGGTACAGGACGCTTTGGTATGCGCTTTCGAGGTAGTCAGGGCATTACGCGATTCTCGCTCGGGCTGTTCCTGAGCGTGGTACTCGGCGGGTGCACGGAAACGCTCCGGACCGATCGCTCGTTGCTCTGGCTGATCTCGGCCTTCATGTTGGTGCAGGGCATCGCGATTCTCGGCCTGATCGTCAATATCCGGCGACGCCGGCGGGCTGAGAAGGACCTGCGCGAGAGCGAGGCACGATATCGTGACTTGGTGGAGCTCTCGCCCCTTCCCATCTTCGTCCATCACGACGCTCGGTTCCTTTACCTCAATCCCTCCGCGGTGCGGGCGCTCGGTGCCAATCGCCCGCAGGAGCTGCGCGGGCGCGAGGTGGCGGAATTGGTCCACGCCGATTGTCGCGTGGCCTTCCGAGAGCAGATGGCGACGGGCGACAACCGGCTTCAGGAACAGCGGTATCTCGAGTTGCGGCTGGTTCGACTGGACGGCCAGGTGATCGATATCCAGGCGATCGGAATGCCGGTAACCTTTGCTGGAAAGGCGGCGCAACTGGTGACGTTCTTGGACGTTACCGAGCGCAAGCGGGCGGAGGGCGAGCTCGCCATATTCCGCCGCTTTGCCGAGGCGGCCGGTTACGGTTTCGGCATGGCGGACCTGGAGGGCAAGATGCTGTATGCCAATCCAGCGCTCCGCCGGTTGCTCGGCGAGGACCATCCCGAGGCCACCGTTGGGAACGACTTCAACACCTATTTCCCGCCGGAGGTGGCCGAGGACATGAAGGCGCGAACCATCCCCGCGCTACTGGAACGAGGGCACTGGATGGGCGAGGTGGACATCCTCTCGAAGGATGGCCGGCGAACACCGACCGTGCAGAATGTCTTCTTGGTTTACAGCGAGGTGGGGGCGCCTCCGCGCCTGGCCGGGCTCGTGATCGACATCACCGAACGCAAGCGCGCCGAGGAGGAACTCGCACGTCATCGTAACCATCTCGAGGAACTGGTTCGGGCACGCACGGCCGAGCTCGAAGCGGCGCAGAAAGAACTCGTACGTCAGGAACGGCTCGCCACGCTGGGCCGGCTGGTTGCGGTCGTCAGCCACGAACTTCGGAACCCCCTGGGGACAATCCGAGGGTCGCTGGACGTCATCGGCCAGCGCCTTCGGGGCCAGGACTTTGCCGCCACGCGCGCCCTGCGCCGGGCCGAGCGCAACATCGTCCGCTGCGATGGGATCATCGAGGAGTTGCTCACCTATACGCGTCTGCAAGGCCTGGATCGGGTAGTGACTTTCATGGACGAGTGGCTCGCCGAGATACTGGACGAACTCCAGCTTCCGCCCGGTATCGCCGCCGTACGTCGACTCGACTCGAGCACGAAGGTCAGCATTGACCGCGAACGCTTCCGGCGGTGCCTGCTCAACGTGATCACGAACGCCTGCCAGGCCATGGAAGAAGAAGAGGAGCACCACGGACGCCCACCGGTTCGCCAGTTGACCATCGAGTCGCGCACCAATGATGGGCGACTCGAAGTGATCGTGCTCGACACGGGCCCCGGCATGCCCGCCGAACGACTCGAACGGGTTTTCGAGCCGCTCTTCAGCACGAAAAGCTTCGGCGTCGGGCTCGGCCTGTCCATCGTCAAGCAGATCATGGACCAGCACGGTGGCCGCGTCGACATCGCAAGTCAACTGGGCGAGGGAACGATGGTGACGCTCTCGTTTCCCATCGGAGACGACGAATAGCGGCGAACCATCTCACCCTCGGATGGGCGTTCGGCCATCGCACTCGGGAACCCGATAGCCTATAATCGCAGGAATGGCGGAATAACCGGCCCGTCGGCTCTGCGCGGGCCAAGAGAAGGAAGTGTTCGACATGAAGAAGATCAGAGTGGCCATCATCGGCCAAGGGCGAAGCGGACGCGATATCCACGGGGCCTACCTCTCGCAAGACACCAAGCGGTTCACAATCGTGGCGGTCGTGGATCCGATTCGGGAGCGCCGCGAGCGGGCCGCGATAGAGTACGGATGCAACGTTTACCGCGACCATCGCGCGCTCCTAAAGCGGACGGACCTGGACTTGATCGTCAACGCCACGCCCAGCATGTTGCACGTGCCGGTCTCGCTCGAGTGTCTCAGGGCCGGATTCAATGTCTTGTGCGAGAAGCCCCTGGCCTCGAAGACCCAAGACGTGGATGCGCTCATCGCAGCCTCCCAGAAAGCGAACAAGGTCCTCGCGATCTTCCAGCAATCGCGATTTGCTCCCTATTTCCGTCAGGTACGGAAGGTCATCGACTCCGGAGTTCTCGGCGACATCGTGCAGGTCTCCATAGCGTTCAACGGGTTCTCGCGTCGCTACGACTGGCAGACCCTCACCGAGTTCATGGGCGGTAGCCTCTTGAACACCGGGCCCCATCCCTTGGATCAGGCGCTTCAGTTGTTCGGCACGGACAGGATGCCGGACGTCAAGTGCTACCTGCGGAACGCGAACAGCTACGGCAACGCAGAGGATCATGTCATGTTGATCCTGAGCGGCGAGGGGCGCCCCCTCATCGATCTCGAGATCTCTTCGTGCTGTGCCTATCCGTGCTACACGTACAACGTCTACGGAACGCGGGGGGGACTCAAGGGGTCGACGGCGGCGATGGAGTGGCGGTACTACGATGCCAAGGACGCGCCGAAGATGAGGCTCCACCGGAAACCCATCTCGAAACCGGATGGCACCCCCTCCTATTGTGTGGACTCGCTCACGTGGCACCAGCGAAGCTGGAAGGTACCCGTCAAGAAGGGCGACTTGTTCTCCGCCATGTCGGGGCAGTACTACAGCATGGTGTATCGAACGTTGACCACGGGCGCGGCGCTCGAGATTACGCCCGAGCAAGTGCGACAACAAATCGCCGTGATCCAAGAGTGCCACCGGCAGAATCCGCACATTTGGCGGTCGTAATCCGCACTGACTCCATCGAGCGGCTTCTCCAAGGGCCGGTGTCCGGGGAATAGGCCGGTTCTGTCCCCGTGTTCATGGAGATGTATGTCGAGGGGCTGGCCCCGAACACGTCGTGTGCCCTGTCGGCACTCATCTCTTGTGTTTGCGGGCCCGATTCAAAGGAGGACCGAACCGTATGTCTTGCGACGACGTAGTGAGAATGCCGCTGATTGGCGATAAGGCGCCGGAGTTCGAAGCCGAGTCAACGCAGGGACTGATCAAGTTTCCCGAAGCGTACGAAGGCAAGTGGGTCGTCTTCTTCTCGCATCCCGCAGATTTCACGCCGGTATGCACAACGGAATTCATGACGTTCGCGAAGATGGCCGACGAGTTCAAGGCGCTGAACTGCGAACTGCTGGGACTCTCTATCGACAGCGTCTACAGCCACATTGCATGGCTCAAGACCATCCAGGATCGCATCAAGTACAAGGGCATGAAGAACATGCGCATTGAGTTCCCGGTGATTGCCGACCTCAAGATGGACGTGGCCAAGAAGTACGGCATGGTCCAGCCGGGGGCCAGCCAGACGCAGGCTGTCCGCGCCGTGTTCCTCATCGATCCGGAGGCGGTGGTCAGGGCCATTCTGTACTATCCGCTGTCGAACGGACGAAACATGGAAGAGATCAAACGGCTCCTGATCGCGCTTCAGCATTCGGACGAGCACCAGATCGCCACGCCGGCCAATTGGCGTCTGGGCGACGATGTGATCATTCCGCCGCCGGGTTCGTGCGGTACGGCACGAGACCGGGTTCAGGGCGCCGGCGAGGATTACAAGTGCCTGGACTGGTTCATGTGCCTGAAGAAGTGCCCCCACAAGGTGTCGTGACACCGGGATGCAGTGTTGTGAAGAGGGCGGCGATGCCTCTGCGCGTCGCCGCCCTCGCCGCGTCTAGTGGTCCGGATAAGCCCGGTCAACGCCTTCGGCGAAACCGCCGCACCGCCGCGAGGGCGCACGCCCCTGCCAGTCCCATCAGGCCGGCCGTCGACAACGCCGGCATGTCGGAAGCCGTCGAATCCAGCACGAAGGGGCCTAGGTGAACGGCACCGGACCAGGTGCCAAAGGTGTCCTGCGTCCGGAGATGGAAGTAGTACACGCCGTCGGGTGGCGCCGTATACGTGATGGCGTGTGGATCGGTTCCATGCACGAGATCCAACGTAGTGTCCGGCGTCTCGGACGGGTTTATGGTCGCGGAGTAGGAGTAGCCCTGGATATCGTCGGTACCAGGAACCGTTTCCGTCAGACTCCAGTTGATGATATCGCTGTTCTGCTTGGCCCCTCCGGTGCCCGCCGAGAACCCCACAAACGCCCCCTTCCCTTTGTAGGAGGCGCCCGCCCAGCCCACATCAAGATCGTTGTCGTTCGACGGCCAGCCGAGATGGTGGCTAGACGTCCACAGACACGGATTGGCAGGACCCGCACCCAGTCCGATAGCGCTCAAATCGTATTCGCACGTAAGCATTGGCGTATCCATGTCGTCGTAGTACACGCTCAGCGTCGCGGGCGGGCCCGGCGTGTACACGATTTCGACGGTGTGAATCGCCTGGTCGAACTCCTTGGAAACGACGGCCTTCGTCGGGCCCGCAAGATCATGGGATGCACTGTTCGCGGCGGCACCGTTGGTGTGAACGGCCACGTGCCGGCCCACGGCAGTCTCGAGTCCGCCGACATAGGTGTCGAACTCGATGGCCAGGCTATTCGCGATTCCGGAATACCCAAGACCTCCGCCGGAGCTCCCGATGGCGGCCGTGCCCTGAGACGCGTTCTGAATGACAAACGCAAACCCGTCACCGGGATTGCCAGACCACGTCATCTGATACTGGAACCTTGTGACGAACCCGTCACCCAAGTTCTGCTTGACGTTGTACCACGCGGTATCGGCCATACTGCCGATGGCATCGTCGCTCACGCGCAGGCGCGCGCCGAAATAGGCCGCGTGGTTCAGCGTCATGTTCGAATATGGGCCGAAACTGGTGATGTCGAAGTCCGCGTAGGCCAGCCCCGCCATCGCCAACATCACAGCCGCTACGAACACGGCGGCCTGCGGCTGTCGCTTCTCGAAAGCACTTATCATGTTCTGATACTCCCGCAGTCATGAATAATGACAAAAACAATATGAGATAGGCCGTTGCCTACTCTCTCCAGCCTACGGCAGGTATAACATGCCGGTTGAGGCTTGTCAATTCATCCGTTCCGTTATCAATCGCGCCACTCCGCTACCAGTTGGTGAATGGCCTCGTGTGCTGCAAGGTCCTCCTTGAGCTTGAAACCGCAGTGCCAGTTGAAGACGGCAACGAAACGGCAATCACGGAACCGGAGCGTGCGCGCGAGGTGATCCCGCCACCCGGCCACGTCCGGTGCGCCCCACCACCACTCGACGGCCGCCCACTGATCTCGACCGTCTTGGTCGAGGTCCTCGGCGAGGCCCTCACAGGTCTCCGGATCCAGGCCGTAGAGGCTCCAGCCGGGGGTCGACCATTCATTAATCGCGGCCCGGAAGGGATAGTGCAGTCCCCAGGGCGGGTAGGTGCCGCCCTGATGGGTGTAGATGAGTGGACGCGGCACGCCGAGGTCATACACGGTCTTCGCGAGCGCGGCCAAATAGCGGCGGGTGACTTCGGTGAGGTCGTCGCGGGTAATGACGCCTGAGTCCTTGATGCCAGCCGTCTTGACCGCCGCATAGCCGAGCTGGGCCACGCCGCCCGCAAGCCCGGCATCGAGACGCAGACCGGTTCGAGGATCGTGGGATACGTCGTCCGGGAAATCCTCGAGATACCGGTTGCCGTCCGGGTAGTGGAAGGCGTTGTAGCCGATGCCGGCCTCGTGGCCGACCTTCAAGCCGCCGAGTAGGTACTTGCGTTCTTCCGGGAGACGCCGATACCAATCGAGCACGATGGGAACGAGAAGCTTCAGCGGCTCGATGTGGGCCTCGATGACCTTGAGACTTGCCAGATTCGGCTGCGGATGAACGCGGATCTGACTGCCCCAGTTGCGCCAGCCAATCTTCACCGCGCTGGCCGGACTCCAGTTCGTCCACTCGACGTTATTGGCATTGTCCGGACTGTAGCCAGGAGCGTATGGGTCCCACCAGTTCCAGAGGTCCGGGCGCGCGCCCCACCAGTTCTGTCCGTCGAAACCCACCATCACGGGCACACCGCTCTCCTCCGAAGCGGCCAACAGGTTGCGCAGGCTCGCCGCGAGGACATCCGGCAGCGACTCGAGCGTGGAGAACGTGAAAGTGACGCCGATGCGCAGGCGTGGATTCTCGGGCGCGGCGATGGTGTCGACGATCTCGCGAAAACCTGCCACGGTGAAGCTTTCGGGATGATTCTGGCTCCATTCGATGCCGGGGGCCTTGTTGATGAAGATGTATCGGGGCTCGGGGTGCACATCGGCCGAGACCACGGCCAAAGCGCATATCCAGAACGCCATACCGAATGTCTCCTTTGCATTAGGCCGGGTGCTATGCTAAGAATGCCGCGACTGGAATGCAACGCGCCGTCGTGGGGCGGCGCTCGATCAGGAGAGAACCATGCGATACATGTCCATCTTGGCCAGCGCGCTTGCGCTAGCATCCCTGAGCGCCCTTGCCGGCCCACTCGAGAACGGCGGCTTCGAGGTCGCGGCCGACGGCGCGCCAACCGGCTGGAACTACGGGTGTTCCAACGATTGCCAAGGTCGCCTCGCGATCGATACCGATGTGAAGTGCGAGGGCGGACAGTCCGTGCGGCTCGAGTCGGACTCCGCGCACCAATCGCACCGGTTCTGCGGCCTATCGCAAACGCTTTCGCCCCTTCTGCCGGACACGGATTACCGCCTCACGTTCCGCGTCAAGGGGGAAGGCGTTGGTGTATGTTGGTGCGGTGGCGGGCCAGGCTGGCGGAATCGCATCGGGCTACCGCAAGGGACCTTTGACTGGCGCGAAGTCTCCTTCGAGTTCAATCCGGGTGAGGCCGAAAGCTTCGAGTTCCGGATCAACGTAGATTCGGTGACGCAAGCCTTGTGGATCGACGACGCGCGTCTTTCGCCCGCGATAGGCGACGTCGGGCCGCTCGTGCATAGCGTCCAGTCGGGCGAAGGCGCCGTGGTTCCGCTGCAGGGCGAGAAAGGGATCCGAGTCGACGGCACGTTCGACGATTGGAGCGGCCAAACGTTCTCGCTCGATGGCGGCGACGGACGGATCACGGCCCGATTCCGCCTCGGCTGGTCGCGCAAGGCCTTCCTCGTGGCGGTTGAGGCCACGGACGCCGTCCCCATGGATGCAGCCGAGGAAGCCATGCTCTGGAACTACGACTCGGTCCAACTCGCCATCGATCCCATGAATGAGAAGACGCGGGGCGCCTATGGCCTGCACGACGTCGAGATGGACTTCGGCATGATCGAGGGCGAGCCGGTGCTCTACGTTCGCTGCGAATCGGCCGCTACCGCCGAACGCCTCACGAAGAAGACGCGTTTCGCCATTGCGCACGGCACTGATCTCACCGTGTACGAGGCGGCTATTCCGTGGAAGGCGCTGGGAGCGCCCAAGCCGTCGCCCGGCGTCGGTTTCGGATTCAACGTGGTCGTCAATGATCGCGACGACGGGCCGGATCGCGTGGCTGCCGAGTGGACGTCGGGCGTCGTGATTGCGAAGTCCCCCGCCGAGTTCAAGACGCTGGTCATCTCGGATGGGCCATGGGCGTACGTCACAGCGAATCCGACAGAAGTCGTGTCCGAGGCATACGCAAAGGTCACGGCGGCCCTGTATATGCCGGAGGCGTGCGATGTCTCGGTATCGCTCCAGCCACTCATGGAGCAAGTAATCCACGTTGAACCGGGCCTCACCGAATGCGTCTGCTACGCTACCGCCAAGGATCTCGAGGCGGGCGAGAATGTGCTTGACCTAACGGTGACCGCAGGTGGCAAGACGTACGAAGCGCGTACGGTTCTCGTCCGTTCGACGGCCGATGAGGATGCGCTTATGCAGATCGATGTTCAGGAACAGCGGCTTCCGGCCCTAAAACAAGCGCTCGACGCGGCGCGCGCCGAAGGGATTCCGGTGTTCTATCCGCAAGCGGACTTCCTGATTGCCGAGGAATTCTGCCAATACTGCCGAGACGACGTCGCGCACGGCCGGTACGCCCGCGCCATCGAGGTCGCCGACGAGGTCGCGGCAATCCTCGATCGCGCCGAGGCCGAGGTCCGCCAGGGCGTCGACGTGCCGGTGGCCAAGATCGACACGATATCCATCCGCGACGGCAGTTTTTGGGCACAGTGCGAGACAGGGCACGGCATCGAGTTCCGGCCGGTGTTCTTGACGGGCTACGGTCACTTCGGGCCGGCTATTGAGGCGACACCGCTCTTCAACCGGATCGGGATCAACGTGATCCAGTTCGAGATGGGGCCGCGCAGCGTGGTGCTGGCGGACGGCGGCGTGGACGCGGCGCCGATCCGGGACAACGTAATTGCCGCCCTCGACAAGTCCGCGGCCAATGGCGTGGCGTGCTGCCTCCTGATTTCGCCGCACTACTTCCCGGGCTGGGCCTTCGAGCGGTGGCCGGACATCCAAGTCGACAACGGATTCCTCAAGAACACTCTCGATGCGCCTCAGGTGCGCGAGATCTACGAGCGCTATCTCCGCGCGTTGATTCCACTCATCAAGGATCATCCTGCGCTGCAATCCATCTGCCTGAGCAACGAGCCCGTCTCGACGGGGTCACCGCAGGATCCGTATCGACTGCCGCTGTGGCACGCCTACATTGCGAAGGTGCACGGAACGATTGGCACGTTGAACGCGTGCTACGGGACACAGCACGCGTCATTCGACGACGTTCCGCATCCGCCCTTTGACTTCTCGAGCAACCTGTCGGCCGTGTACGACGCGGTGCGATTCAACCAGGAACGGTTCGCCGAATGGCATGCCTGGATGGCTTCCATCATCCACGAGATGGCGCCCGATGTGCCGTGCCATGCCAAGGTCATGGCACTGCCGAGTTGGCGCAACACCGTGTTCTGGGGCACGGATCCCTGGGACTTCGCGCGCCTGAGCCAGATCAACGGCAACGACTGCTATTTCATGCCGTTCGGGAATGCGCCCTACAAGAGCAACTGGCTTGTCCAGAACCAGTACTACGATCTTCAGCGCTCGATGAAGACCGTGCCGGTATTCAACACCGAGAACCACATTATCCGCGACCGCGAAAGCCGGCACGTCGATGCGGACCACATCTACGCGGCCATCTGGCAAGGGGCCATCCACGGCCAGGGCGCGAGCACCACGTGGGCGTGGCAACGCACCTACGACGAGACCTCGGACTTCGAGGGTCTGATTCTGCACCGGCCGGCGTGCACCGCAGCCATGAGTCGGTGCGCGTTGGATCTGATGCGCCTATCGCGCGAGGTCGCGGCCATCCAAAACGTGGCGCCGAAGGTGGCGTTGCTCTATTCGCACGCGGCCACCTTGCGCGATGCGCAGTACGTCGGCGAGCGCAGCAATGCCTACGAGGCGCTCAACTCGTGCGGCGTGCCGATCGGTTTCGTCACGGACGAACAAGTGGCCACAGGCTGGCTCGATCGCTATGACTGCCTGATCGTACCCGGCGCGGCTGCCGCATCGAAAGGCGCCATCGACGGCCTCCGCGACTATCTGGCCAAAGGTGGCCGCGCGATTGCCATCGGTTCGGAGAATCTGTCGACGGACGAGTATGGCCGCGATGTGGCCGCCGTGCCGTTCTCGGCCACGCTGAAGCGCGCGAAAGGCGAGGAACTACGCGACGCGCTGGCCGAGGAACTCGCGCTGGCAAGCATAGAACCGCAGGTTGGGATCCGCACGCCGAAGGGTGACCTGCCTTTCGGGGTCGAGTGGCGTAGCGCCGAGTGCGACGGCGCCGTCGTTGTGAACGCGATCAACTACCTCAGCGAAGCGGTTCAAGTGCGGCTACCGAAAGGCGAGTGGACGGACCTCATCACGGGCGTCGCGCTGCCGAAGACGATCACGCTCGAGCCGAACGTGCCGGTACTGGCCCGGAGGTCCTAGGCAACGAGTGCCGCTTTGTTTTGTCTCGCGTGTTACATACAATGGCCGCACGCGACACAGCCGCAACAACGGAGTAGCGCATGATGCCGCAGGAAGAAGCCAACTTCATCGCCTACGACATTCAGACGTGGCGTCGCGCGAAGACGGCGCCGGGAGAACTTGTCTATCGGCCGTCGTCGTCTACACTGATCTACAGGCTCATTCTGACGGTTCTCACGGCGTTCATCATCTACGGCCTCTACCGCTCCGGTGGGGTCGACGCCTGGCGAACCATCTCGCACGGCCCGCCGCGCCCGGCGTCACCGGTGGCCGTAACGCCGCCAGGTTCCGACTCGGACGGCGCATCGACCGGACTCTCGACGGAGCGCCTGGCGCAGTTGCAGCAAGAGCGAACCGAGCGCATGGAACGCCAACGCCAATCGCTCGAGCAGATCGATTATGCGATAGCATGGATCTTGTGCGTTGCAGCGATCCTCTGCGCTCTCGTTGGTCTCCTTGCGCCGGCGAGCACGCTCTGGCAAAGCGTTCGCGTGCGACGCGATCCGCGCGGCGATATCGAGTTCCGCAGGCGAGGATTCACAGGACTCGTGTCGTCGAGATCGTGCCCAAGAGACCAGCTCGCTTTCATCGGCACGTCCGTGCACGAGTCCTTCGCGGGCCGCCGGCCTCGACGCCCACTCGGCTGGCGTTGGCGCGTGACGGTGTATTCGCGCAAAGACGCGCCGGGCCTGACGCCATTTGCCGTCGATTTTCTCTGTCTTCTCGAAAGAGAGCGTCCGTCTCAGCATGGCCGATTGCCGGCCGTCGTCGAGCAGCTCGTCGACGGCCTCGAAGGCGTCACCGGACTGACCTGCGATCGCACCTACGGCGTGGCCGAGGCCCGAGGCCCGAGGCTCCGACGCGGTGTCATCACGACGCACGCCGTGGCCACCTCCGAGCCCCACGTGACGCGGACAACCCGCACGTTCCGTTCGCTGGACGAGATTCCGGAAGACCTGCGCGAGCGTTTCGGCGCGCAACTCGAACAGATGCGAGTCGACGTCGAGCGAACCGGCCAACCGCAGCAACGCGAGGTTTCGTCTCGCACGATTACCGTCCGAGACTCGAGTGGACAGACGCGAACGTATCACTCGATTGAAGAAATGCCGCCGGAGTTGCGCGCGCGATACGAGCAGTTCGTTCGCCAGCGACGCCAACGTCCGAGCCGTGAGAGGGACTCGAACAACTGAGGCCTGCACAAGGCCGTTCAAAGGAGAAGCACCTGATGACGATTCGGGGAGCGTGTTGGTTTGTGGCGGCGGCGTGCGCATGCGGGTCGACGTGGGCCGGTGTTTCCGACACCGCCTTTGTTCAGGAGTATCGCGACGAGTACCGTCTGGGCGATGCGGCCGAGGCGAACGATGTTGTCGCCATTGTCGTGGACGACACCGATACCGTCTACGCCAAGACAACGGCCGGCGTCTTCGCCCTGAAGAAGGGCGAGGCCGCATGGGCGCCAGCCGCGCAGGCGCCCGATTTCGCCGCCGATGCGAAGCGCAAGCGTGCGAATGCCTACACGCCGCCGGAGCGCATTCCGAACACCGATATCCGCTGCGTCGTCGACGGGCCGGACGGCCGCGCGTGGGTCGGCACGGCGCTGGGCGTGGCGCGGCACGACGGCACCCGGTGGTCCTTGCGCCACAGTCGGCGCTGGCTGCCGAGCGACGACGTGCGTGACCTCGCCTTCGACAGCGACGGCACGGCCTGGGTGGCGACGGCCGGCGGAGTCAGTGCCATCCGACGCCGGATGATGAGGCTCGAGGAAAAGGCCGACTTCTTCCTCAAGGCATGCATCGAGCGCCATGTGCGTCCGCCGTACCTCGTCGAGCGCTGTCGCCTCGAGTCGCCCGGCGACATCAGCGCGTGGACGCCCGAGGACGATGACAATGACGGCGAGTACACATCCATGTACATCGCCATGGAAAGCTTCCGCTATGCCGTGACGAAGGAGCCGGAAGCGCGCGCGAACGCCGACAAGGCCTTCGATGCCTTGCGATTCCTCCAGACGGTCACCGAGACGCCCGGCTTCATCGCGCGAAGCGTGGTTCCGAGCGATTGGACACGCATGCACGATGGGAACCGCACGTACACGGAGGAAGAACGCGCCGAAATCAGCGCGCGCGATCCGAGGTACAAATTCGTCGAGACGCGCTGGCGGCCGTCGAAGGACGGCCAATGGCTTTGGAAAGGCGACACCAGTAGCGATGAGGTCACCGGCCACTTCTACGGTTTTCTGCACTACTACGATCTCGCCGCCGACGAGGCGCACCGCGAAGCCGTCCGCGACCACGTTCGCAAGATCATGGACTACATCATCGACAACGGCTACGTATTGCTCGACATCGACGGCACGCACACGCGCTGGGGCGTCTGGGCGCCCGAGCGGTTGAACGACGATCCGCTCTGGCGGCCCGAACGCTACGTGAACTCGATCGAAATCCTGGCGTATCTGAAGACGGCCCATCACATCACCGGCGACGAGAAGTACGCCCTCGAATACGATACGCTCCTCCATAAGCACGGCTACATCGAGAACATTCAGCATCCGAAAGGCCACTCGGCCCTCTTCCGCTCGCACGTGGACGACGAGCTGCTCTCGCTGACGTGGGAGGCACTGGTCGGACTTGAGACCGATCCGGAACTCAAGGCGCTCTACCGCAGGTGCCTCGACAGTTGGTATGCGGACATCGGCGAGGATGATAGCCCCTTCTTCAACTTCCTGTACGGCAGCTTGACCGGCAAAGATCCCATGCTCGACCGCTCGATCTTCTTCCTCCGCGACGCGCCCCTCGATCTCGTGAGCTGGACGGTCGACAATACGACGCGCGAAGACATCGAGCTCATGCGCCGGCCGGAGATCGAGTGTCTCCAAACCCATCCATTGCCGCCGCCCAGCGAGCGGTTCGTGCTCCGGTGGGACAAGAATCCGTGGATGGCGGTTAGCGGCGACGCCGGACAGACGGAGTGGTGTCCCGTGTACTGGCTCCTGCCGTACTGGATGGGCCGCTACCACGGCTTCATCGAATGAAACGCCAAACAAGGTTCATACGTGGGCAAATCCTGGCGGCGCTGCTCGCTGCGGCGCTATCCGGGTGCGCGGCCCTGCCAAAGCCCGCCACGCCTGCGGTGGCGTGGCGCATCGACCGAGGGTGGCCTGTTGCCGCCGGCGCAGCCAAGGTCGGTGAAGGGTGGCCCGTCGATGTTGTGCTCGCCGACTCGGGCTCGGTGTTCAGCGGTTTCACCGGCACCCCAGACGTGACGAAACGGCCGGACGGAAGCGTCGAGGTCCTCTGGCAGACGCCCCTCGGCGAAGTTGTCGATCGTTTCGAGCCTTTTCCGCGCCTCGGCGCGTCTGCGTGGCGTCGATCACTGCGCTATACGAACACGTCCGCCGCCGTTCAGGACACCGACACGGCGCAATTCGGGATACGGCCGCGGGCAGAGGCGGAGGCCGTGTTCTGGGAACAGCCGTGGTTCCACATGGTCGAAGCGGAAAATGGCCGTACGGTCTGTACGGCCTACTGGAGCAACGGCGATACTTACTGGCTCCGCCGTATGGGAAGCGACTGGACGATCACCGTGTATGCCAGATGGCGCCTTGCGCCCGGCCAGACGGCCGAGATCGGCCATCAGGACCTCTGGATCGGCGACGGGGGCGCGGCCACTTTCCGCGCCGAAGCACAGCGCTGGTACGGTGCCCACGGATTCACGGAGCCGATCCGCTATCCGGAGTGGATACGCTCGGCCATCCTCTACGAGGCGTCCGCCGGCGGCCACATCGATTCGCGGTTCAGCAACACCGGAGGTTTCGCCAACTTCGCCCACCAGATTCCTTACCTCGCGGATCTCGGCGCCAACGCGCTGTGGCTGAACGCCGTGCAATCGCACAAGACGCCGCCGAACCCGGTCGACGGCGGCTGGAATCACTACGATCCGCGCGATTTCGCCGCCGTGGACTCGATTCTCGGAGGCGCCGAGGGCCTTGACGTGCTGGCCGATGCGATGCGCGCGCACGACATCCATTTCGTCAGCGAGGTGGTGCCGCACGGGGGCCATTCCGTGCAGGCTGGGGCGCTCGAGGCATGGTGGACGCGCGATCGAACCGGCGAGGCGAGGCAGAACTGGGGCGGCTACGGCATGGACAACGCGGGCCCGCCGTGGCAGCAGGTTTTGGGTGACTCGATGGCCATGCTTGCCGCTCGCTACGGCATCGAAGGCGCGCGCATCGATGTCGGCGATGGCCAGGACGCCAACTGGACCTCGCCGCGCACGAACCACGCCTCGTTCTCGACGTTGGGTGCCGGCATCGAAGTGATCGAGACGCTCCGCGATGCCATCACGAAGGGCCCAGTCACCGTGCCGGTGCTGATTCCCGAGTGCAGCCATCGGCCCGAGTATTTCGCCGTGTCCGGTGCGGCTGTGATGGGCTACGGATTCCCGGTGGTCGAGTTGCTTCGCAAACACCTGCCTCACGATCTCCGCGATGCTGCGCAGATGAATCGCACGCTCACCGAGTTCTTCGAAGATGAGCGCGGCTCGCTGCCGCCGGGCGCGCTGACCATACGCACGCTGAACAACCACGACACGGTGTGCAGTGACGGCCGTGCTCAGTACCGGTTTGGCGCCGGATTGGCCCGGGCGCTCTACGCAGTGTGCCTGTCGGTCCCGGGCGTTCCCATGATGTATCAGGAAGAAGAAGTGGGCCAATTCTTCGAGCTCCAGCAACTTAATTGGGCGCGGCGCAGCCTTGTCGAGCTTTGCGATGGCGACGCCGACTACCGCGCCGTGAACTTCGCGCCCGAGGTCTTCACGGTCTTGCGCACCGACCACCGCCATTCCACCATTTGCCTCGTCAATCTGTCCGGAAACCGTGTCGAAACGATGGCCACGGTTAGCCTTCGCGATGGCACCGTCCTGAACGACGCCGTCTCGGGCGCGGCCGCCTACGTGGGCGAGGGCTGCTTCTGGTGGACACTCGAGGCGTACGGCGCCGCATTTCTTCGCGTCGGTGGATTGCCCGACACTACGCCCCCTCCCCTCGCCTTCTCGGGCGAGCCCGCCACCGTCGAAACGGTCCTTTCCGCGTTTCGCATCGAGCCGCACGCGGACGGTCTCCGTGTAAAGATGGGCGGTGTCGTGGCCGAACTTGGTATGGACGGCGTATCGTGGCAAACGAACGATACAGGCGTGGGAACATTCACGCTGCGGTCATGCAACGGCGAGATTCACGTAGCACGCGAGGAGGATGCCTACCGAATCAAGTGCAGCGTCGCCGAGGGCGCCGGCCAAGCCCTGCGATGGCGCCTGTTCAACGTCGACGCATGGTACGTGTCGTGCCGGACGGCTCTCCTCCATGACCGCGTTCTGCGCCGCACATTGCCTTACTCAGCAAGTAGCGATTACGTTTGGAGACGCAACCACTGCTGGGGCGCCATGCCGTGGCAGTTCTACAACGGCGTCGCGCCGATGGGCCGCGTGTGGCAATCCATCATCGAACCGTTGCATCCGGAGTACCCGGCGGTGGCCTTTCTCGCGCGCGCTGAAGCCGGCCTCTCGCTGGACAGTATCGAGACGGATGCCATGAATATCGTCCTGACGGATTGCACCGACGAGGAATGCTCGGAGCCGTATCGTCTCGAGCTCCGATTCCACGCCATCGACCCCGACCTCGCACCCAACGTGCAACACTTTGGCCGGAACCAGCCGTGGCAACTCGAGGAGGCTGTCGGAATCGCGCCGCGCGCCCTGACCGCGTCCTTCATGGTGCGCAGGGCGTCGCCCGAAACGGAGATCGATAACGTGGCGGCGGAACGCCTGCCCGTCGAGCCGACCGGAGGCGTCGAGACGCGTGAAGACTCCTCCGCGCAGGACGGCCCGTCCGGTTCGATCTTTCTGCCGGAGCCAGGCCGGCTGGCGTGGTCACAGTTGGCGCCCGTCGACGGGACGTTCCGCATCGGTTTCGAACTGCGGCATAGCGAGAGTGGCCCGGAGGGCGTGGACCTCGCCGATGCGTACGAGGTCGAGGTCGACGGCATCGCGCAGGCTCTCGAGTGGACGACGTTGAACACCTGGACGTATGGCAACGCGTATTTCGGCTATGCCTTCACTCCCGCCATCGACCTCCGTCATGGCGAGCACACCATCGCGATCACGACGCGGCACACGTGGTGCGCCGTCCGGCCGCCCTTCCGACTACGACAGCCGTAGGCCGGTAAATAGAACGGAGGCCGACACGCCTTGTCTTGCGCGCCGGCCCCCGCATGGATCGCTCTCGACAGACCTACAGGCTCCAGCCCTTGCGGTACTCGCGCTTCACGTACTGATTCGCCTCGGGAACATTGGTGCACTTCATGTTCTCACCGTCCCAATCGAGGGGTTGCCCCGCACGAATGGCCAGATTGCCGAGCAACACCATCTCGGAGAACGGTCCGGCATAGTCGAAGTTCCCGCCGGCCGGTGCGCCGCCCTTGCAGGCCTGAATCCATTCCTCGTAGTGACCGGGAGACTTCTCGAGGAACCGCTCGACTTCCGGCTTCTCGTAGGGGACCAAGCGTGGACTGCCCGCGTACTCGCCGCAGGTCAACATGCCCTTGTCGCCAATGAAGAGCGAACCGTTGTCGCCATCGCCCAGCTTCGTGTCGGGCGCCAGGCCTTCCGGCATCGGGGGCTTCTTGCCCCCGTCGTACCAGACGACCTTCACCGCAGGAAAATCCTTCTTTCCCTTCACGCCGGTGAGTTCGAGCTTCTTGCGCTCCGGGAACTGATAGGTCACGATGCTCCACGTGGGGCCGGTTTCCTCGTTGCTGCCTTCCTGCTCGGCCGAGACGGATGTCGGATAACCCAGCTTCAGCGAAGTGAAGGCGGCGTCCATGATGTGACAGCCCATGTCGCCGAGGGCGCCGCAACCGAAGTCCCACCAGCCGCGCCACTTGAACGGCACGTAGGCCGGATTGTAGGGGCGCTCGGGCGCCGGGCCCAACCACACGTCCCAATCCAAGCCTTCCGGTACGGGCGGCGTGTCTGTCGGCCGCGGAATGCCTTGGGGCCAGACCGGCCGATTCGTCCAGATATGCACTTCCTTGACGTCGCCGATGCGTCCGGCCCACACCCATTCGCACACGCGGCGAATACCCATGTCCGAGTGGCCCTGGTTACCCATCTGGGTGGCCACCTTGTACTTGCGGGCGCCCTCGGTAAGCATCCGCGCCTCGTAGATGTCGTGGGTCAGCGGTTTCTGAACGTACACGTGTTTTCCGAGCTGCATGCACGCCATGGCCGCGACGGCATGGACGTTGTCCGGCGTCGAAATGGTGACCGCGTCGATATTCTGATGCTCCTTGTCGAGCATCTCGCGGAAATCTTTGTAGCGCTTGGCATCCGGGAACCGTTCGAAGCTTTCGGCGGCTTGCCGCCAGTCGGCGTCGCATAGCGCCACCACGTTGTTTCCCTCGCCCGCGCCTCGGATGTCACTGCTGCCCTTGCCCCCGGCGCCAATGGCCGCAACGTTCAGCTTCTCGCTCGGCGGCGTCACCGGAGGCTTGGCCTCGGGCCGTGGAACCTTGGCAGGCGCGCCGGGCCGGCCGGCCGCCGTAGCATTGGTCATCGTGCCTGCCGCGAGGGCGGCCGAACTCATGATGAACCAGCGTCGGGTGACTCTCTCTTTCTCCATGTGCATGCCTCTCTCCGTGATTCGTTCCATTCCGCAACACGTGTCTAAAGGCGCCAGCCCTTGCGGTACTCGCGCCGTATGTACTGATTCGCCTCCGGGCAGTTCGTCACGTTCAAAGACTCGGCGTCGTATTCGATGCGCTTTCCGACGCGAATGGCCAGGTTTCCGAGCAACACCATCTCGGAGAACGGAGCCGCGTAGTCGAAGTTCCCGCCGGCCGGCGGCCCGCCTTTGCAGGCGTTGACCCACTGCTCATAATGGCCGACCAACTCCGGTGGCTCGACGGATGTCTCCACCTTCTTGTACGGAATCACGCGCGCACTGTCGCCGTAGCAGCCGCAGGTCAGCATGGCGTCATCGCCAATGAAGAGCGTGCCGTTCGTGCCGCCATCACCGAGCGTCACGTCGTCGGGCAGGCCTTCGGGACGCGCCGGCATCTTTCCGCCATCGTACCAGGTTAGCGTGCACGGCGGCATGTCGCCGCGCGCCGGGAACTCGTATCGGACCACCGACCACGCCGGGTAGGTTTCGCCATTGTGGCCGCTGGTTTCGGCCTCGACGGCCGTGGGGTAGCCGAGATTCAGCGCCGTGTAGGGCGGATCCATGATGTGACAGCCCATATCGCCGAGGGCGCCGCAGCCGAAATCCCACCAGCCGCGCCATTCGTCCGGAAGGTAGCAGGGGTGGTACGGCCGAACCGGCGCCGGGCCCAGCCAGAGATCCCAGCTCAAGGTGTCCGGAACGGGCGGCGTCTCGGTAGGGTGCGGCGCGGGCTGCGTCCAGAAATGCCCTGGGCGATCCGTGAAGCAGTGCACTTCTCGAACAGGGCCGATAGCGCCGTTTCGGATCCAGTCGGTCACCATCCAGAGTCCCATGCTCGCATGGCCCTGGTTGCCCATCTGTGTGGCCACCTTGTAACGCCGGGCCGCCTTCATGAGCTCCCGCGCCTCGTAGATATCATGCGTCAACGGCTTCTGAACGTAGACATGCTTGCCGAGTTCCATGCAGGCCATGGCCGCCACGGCGTGGACATTGTCCGGTGTGGAGACGTGCACCGCGTCGATGTTGTTGTATTCCTTTTCGAGCATGACGCGGAAATCGCGGTAGGTGCGCGCGTCCGGGAACTTCTTGAAGGTTCCGCGCGCCTGGCGGTCGTCCACGTCGCATAAGGCAATGACATTGTTGCCCTTGCAGATCTCGCCGATGTCGACCGATCCCTTTCCGCCAACGCCGATGCCCGCCACGTTCAGCTTGTCGTTGGGCGAGATCGGCCTGGGCGCATGACGCGGGCCCTTCGCACATCCCGCAGCAAGTAACGCGGTACTCATAATAAAATGACGTCGGTTGATCCTGGACTCCTGCATGGATTTGCCCTCCGAGCTTGGCGGGATTATCCGGCAACCCCGTTGCAGAAACGTGGCGAGACCTCGGCCGGAAACATGACGAAAAGGATAGCGCAAAGGACTGGCCGCTTCAATCCCGGACGTGCGGCGATACTACGAATATTGCTGTTTACTCTTCTCGATGCATGTGCTATCCTAAGCCTCGATGGGGCGCGTCAGATGGGCTTAATGAAGTGGCCAACTTACTGGGATGCAGGTCAGCGGGATGCCCTCCCTCGTTCTCTCAAAGGGAAAGCGATGTTCGTGGCCTGCGGAAATGGAGGTTTGCGATGCGTGATACACGGCTACTCGCGATGGTGATGATTGCGTTCGTACTGGCCTTTCCTGTGTTGGCCGGAGGCCCCCTCGCACCGCCTGGAGCGCCCGCGGATGGCGTGATGAAGACACTCAGCGAAGTCGAGCCGCGAACGCCCATCTCGTCGATTCCGATCACAATCACCCAGGAAGGCTCGTACTACCTCACGCAGAATCTTTCACTGGCCACACCAGACACCCACGGGATCACCGTCGAGGCGAGCCACGTGACCATCGACCTTTGCGGTTTCACGCTGCGTGGCCCCGGGAAAGAGGTGGGGACTGCAGGCTCCGGCATCTACGGCTCGTCGTCAAACACGAATCTCGTTGTGCGGAACGGAACCGTCACTGAGTGGCGGTACAACGGCATTTGCGCGTACAACAGAACTGGAATCATTGAGAATGTCCGGGCCACCAATAATGGGAACACGGGCATTTTTGTCAACGCCTCCTATGTTGTGCACGATAACGTGTGCATAGGAAATGGCCAAGCGGGTATTAATTCAGCCATCGGCAATTCCGTGATAGATAATATATGCAGTTCAAATGATAACCATGGCATTGTTACAGATGATGCCAATACCATTACTGGTAATACGTGTTTTGACAACGACTATAACGGAATCCAGGCTCAGGGCGGCTCCACAATTATCGGTAATTCCTGCACCCTGAACCATGTTGACGGCATTTATGTGGGCGATAACTACGCGCCCCGGAGCACGGGCTGCACGATTCGCAACAATTCGTGCAACGAAAACACCGGGAACGGCATTAACGGCGACGTAGGTTCGCTCGTCGAGCAGAACACGTGTACCGAGAACGGCCTGGATGGAATCAAGGCCTGGTCGAACTGCCGCATCGTCGATAACCTGTGTGATCGCAATGGGCGTTCCGTCGCCGCCTCGGCCGGCATTCATGTGCAGTCTGGCGGAAACACCATCGAGGGCAACACGGTTGCGGATGCCGGCAAAGGCGTCCTGGTCGACGCGGCAGGCAACTACATTGCCTCGAATCGGGCCCGAGGCAACACGACGAATTACAGTATTGCTGCCAGCAACACGCAGGGATCGGGCGATTTAGCTAACGTTTCCTACTGAGCGCTGAGAACCATGCGCAAAGACGGAAAGCCGCAACGGAACAGATGAGGAAACGAGTCATGATGGCACCTATGAGAACGACCGGCCTTGTCCTCGTTGCTTTGGTCGCCGGGGTCGGCGCCCACGCGCTATCGAGCGTGGACGCGTCGACGCCCTACGCCTGGGGTCAGAACATCGGCTGGTGCAACACCTACGCAGACGATAGCGGCCTTGCCATGACGCCGGCCATCCTCTCGGGATACCTATGGTGTCAGAACGTCGGCTGGCTCAACCTCGGCGATGGCTCGCCCGATACACCGCCCCACTACTCGAACACAACCGCCTCGGATTTCGGCGTGAACCACGACGGCGCTGGCGGCTTGTCCGGCTACGCCTGGGGCCAGAACATCGGCTGGATCAACTTCGACACCACCGGCGATGGGGGATCGCAAGTAACCGTGTCGCCGGAAGGCGCTTTCTCCGGTTATGCCTGGGCGCAAAACGTTGGTTGGATCAACTTCGACAGCGGCTACGGCACGCAGCTCGTAGATACCGACGGCGACACGGTTCCTGACGCCTTCGAGACCGACACGGGCATTTTCGTCAGCGCGTACGAAACCGGCACGCTGGCCAGCGACCCGGACACCGATGGCGATACCTATTCGGACGGTGAGGAAATCGACGAAGGTACCGATCCCACCGATCCGCTTGACTATCCGGTGGGCCCCATCGTGGTCACCGCGCCCAACGGCGGTGAAGAATGGTCCTGCGGAACGACGGTAACGATCACCTGGGATTGTAATGATCAGGGTGCGGTGGGCGACAGCGTACGTATCGGCCTGCACAAAGGCACCAACCTCGTCGACTGGATCATTCGCCAAACCGATAATGATGGATTGTATGACTGGATCGTATGGACAGACGTGGATCCGGACTCCGACTACACGATCCGCGTTCAGTCCTATACCGACAACGCCGTGCGCGACTTCAGCGATGGGTCCTTCAGCATTATTCCCGTTGGTGTGATCACACCCAACGGCGGCGAGACCTGGACCATGGGCAACGTGTACACGATCCGCTGGGGGTCGCACGACACGGCGGTTGGCGCCGAGGTGCGTATCGGCTTGCACTACGGTGTCGATCTTCTCGATTGGATCAACCGCCGCACGGCCAATGACGGCACATACTTGTGGAAAGTTCCGGCCGAGCTGACGCCGGGTTACGGTTACCGCGTGCGTGTCCAGTCCTATACCGACAGCTCGGCGCGCGATCTCAGCGATGTCCCGTTCACCCTCGAGTTGCCACCGCTGCTGTGGACATCCCCGGATCTTCAGGACACCTTGGTCATGGGCCAGACCTATGCGGTCACGTGGAACTGCAACGACGTGGGCGCCGTGGGCGCCGACGTGCGTATCGGCCTACACCGGGGCGGCGCGTTCATCGACTGGATGATCCGCAAGACCGAGAACGATGGTTCATGGAACTGGCCCGTCCCGGTGAGCCTGACGCCAGCGTCGAGCTACCGGCTGCGCGTGCAATCCTACACCGACAGCGACCTTCGCGCCATGAGTCCGGCGTTCACGATTGCATCGCCGTAAGCGACGTGGCCCACCCTACAGGCCAGAGCCAATCGGACGGATCGGACGGATCGGTCGGATCCGTCCGATCAATCTCCACGGCGGCTTGAAACGCCCTCCCTGCCGTCGTACACTTGCGCCGATTCAACGCGGGCAACGCAACAGGAGAACAGCACCGTGGCTACGAGGGCTTTCTATTGTGTCGGAACGCATTGGGATCGCGAGTGGTACGAGCCGTTTCAGGAGTTCCGGATGTGGCTCGTCGAGCTGATCGACGCACTGATGGATCTCATGGAGCGCGATCCGGCGTACACCTGCTTCCATCTCGATGGCCAGGCCGTCGTCCTCAAGGACTACCTCGAGGTCCGGCCTGAGCGCCGCGAACGCTTCGTCGGAATGCTCCGCGAACGCCGTCTTGTGGCTGGCCCGTGGTACGTGCTGCCGGATGAGTGGCTGGTATCCGGCGAGAGCTACGTTCGCAACATCATGATCGGCATGAAGACGTGCCGCGAACTGGGCGTGGAACCGATGAACTTCGCCTACACGCCGGATCAGTTCGGCCATATCGCCGCGTTGCCGATGATCATGCGCGGATTCGACTTGCCGGCCGGCATCTGCTGGCGCGGCACGCAAGACGAGCACTTCCCGGCACAATTCGTGTGGATCGGGCCGGACGGTAGCCGGATGCCCACGCACAAACTGCTGGATCGCGGTAGCTACAGCCCCTTCGGCATGCTCGCACGCGATCCGCTCAAGCGCGACGGGCTCACCGACGAGGCGTTCAAGGAGCATTTCGAGCCGCTGTTCAACGATGAGCGCGACCGCGCCAAGACGCCCCTGGTACTGTTGCTTGACGCCATCGATCACCAAGGCCCCGATCCGAAGATGCCGGGGATCTTAGCCGAACTGGCCCGACGGTACTCCGATGTCGACTTCGTCTGGTGCACACTCGAAGACTACGGCCGCGAAATGGCCGCCCATGCCGAGGCCATGCCGGAGTACCGTGGCGAACTCCGGGAACCGTGTCGCGCGGTCGGCCGAGGCGGCCAATACCTCATCGTGCACACCATCTCGTCACGCTATACCATCAAGAGGCGCAATGACCAGTGCCAGGCCGTCCTCGAGAAGTGGGCCGAGCCCATGGCGCTCTTCCAGGCCATGGCCGGCGGCGGTCCGATCACGCGTTACCTCGACCTGGCTTGGGACTACCTCATCAAGAACCACCCCCACGACTCGATCTGCGGCTGCAGCATCGATCAGGTCCACCGCGACATGCTGTACCGCTTTGACCAGAGCGAGCTCATCGCGGACGGCGTCGTCCGGCGCGCCATGGCCCACACCGGACACGCCGCCGCAACCGACGAGGCCCTGAGCAACATCGTCGTATACAATCCGCTGCCCTTCACCCGTCACGGCGTGTTCGAGATCGACCTTCCCTTCCCCGGCCAGTGGCCCAAGACCTTCGTCGACGGCCTGGCCTCCGGCGAACGCGTCAACAAATTCGTGCTCAGGAAGAAGAACGGGGACACCGTTCCGTTCCAGATCGCGCAGATCGATCGCGGCGTCGTCCAGAAACGGCTGTGTCCCAACGGGCGCAAGCAGACGTCCGGCGGCGACATCTACCGCCTCGCGGTCGAACTGGATCTTCCCTCGGCCGGCTTCACCGGTCTCTCGGTTCAACCGACGGACGATGCGACGCGGAATTTCGGCTCGCTCATGACGGGCCCGCTCAACGCCTCTAACGGCATCCTCGACGTTGCGCTGAGTCCGGACGGCACGGCTTCGCTCACCCACCGTGCATCCGGGCGAACCTACTCGCGCCTGTTTTTGTATGACGACAGCGGCGACACCGGCGATGGCTGGACGCGCGGCCAACTCGTGAAGGACATTGTGTTTCGCAGTCCCGGTACCCGCGTCCGCACGGCCATCGACGAAGACGGCCCCCTCCGGACCGTGTTCCGCGCCGAGCGCGAGTTCGGCCTGCCCTGCATGGCCGATCGCCGCACCGGACGCCGCGTTGATGAACGGACGTCCGTTCGCGTCACGGATCTCATCTACATCGAAAAAGGGGCATCCTACCTGCGGGTCCGCACACGCGTCGAGAACACGGCGATGGACCACCGGTTCCGGGTGCTCTTCCCCACGGATCTCGACGCCAGCACATCCTTCGCGGAGACGCCTTTCGCCGTTGTCGAGCGCGACATCGATGTCGCCGATGAGACGAAGATCTGGCACGAGCGCGTGAATCCGGAGAAGGCCTTCTCGAACTTCTTCGGCGTCGCCTCCGAAGAAGGCGGACTGGCCATCCTGGCGCCGTTCGGCCTGCACGAGTACGAGGTACTGCAGACGCCTGATCGCTCGCTGGCGCTCACGCTGTTCCGCGCCACCGTCAGAACCGTCGGTACCGACGGTGAGCCGGACGGCGAACTGCTCGGTGCACGCGATTTTGAGTACGCGATCATGCCGTTTGCGGGCGCCTTCGATGCTGCGGTCGCCTTGCGTGCCGTGGCCGCGCTGCAAACCGGCGTTCGAACGCATGCGAGCGCCCAACTGCCCGACGATACGTCCTTCGTGCGTTTGCGGGACAATGCTGCCGTTGTCACGGCGATCAAGCTGGCCGCCGACGGCCACGGCGGCGTGATCCGGTTGTGGAATCCGTGCACCAAGAGCGTCACCGACGAGATCGCGTTATCCAGGCCAGCCCGATCGGCCGAGCTATGTAACCTGAACGAGGAACCGCGCGAGGTTCTCGAGGTCGATGCTCATGGACGCATCGCGATTGCCGTGCCGGCGCATGGCCTGGCCACCATACGATTCGGATGGAAGTAACGCAGTCTTCGGATCACGGGCGGCGATAGCGCAGCCACACGCCGAAGATGCTTTGTTCGTGCCGTGTCTGTTCCGAGAATGGGCGCAGCGTCGTGCGGCACAAATCGGGGAACCCCCCATGGCGGTAATCCGCGCGAAAGTGGGCGCAGTCCACGGCAAGCGGATCCCCATGGCCGACCGGTTCAACAGGCATCAGCGCATGCGGCAGGCAAATCGCGTTCTCCTGCCACGGCTCGCCGTAGAATAGCGGATCGAAAGCCGAATCGACCCCGAGTAGCCAAGGGCCGTAGAACAACGCCGCCTCGACCGGCTCGGCACTCAGGTCGTCCAGCCGCAGCGTCTTGCCATCGCGGGACACGAGGCGCGCTGCATACGTGAACGCGACACGCACGGTGTCGCCTCTCGCCCACTCTCGCACGATCTCGATATAATCGCCGGATGGCTGAGGAATGACGGACTCGTCGTTGACCTCGATCCGGATCTCATCCGCCCACGATGGGCGGCGAATCGCCAAGGTGTGCTCCGTCGCGGCCGGCACGTCAACCGCCGCCGAAAACGAACCGTCGGGTTCTCCGCACACACGCCACGACGTCATGCCATCCGTCCATACACCATCGACGAACAAGTTGATCCGCACCCCTTCGTCGCTGGACGTGACGGAACAGTCCAGCACATCGCAGAACGCCCGTAGTCCGTGCATCGTGCAGCACCACCAGGCGCGTCCGACACCCTCGCACGGCGCGATGCCGTGCGGCGAAAGCACGTGATGACCGAAATCGCCGGTGTCGAACTGGTTTCCGTAGAGGTGATTGACGAGGCAGCGCTCGGCGTATTCGAGGTAGGCCAACTTGCCGGTGGCGCGCCACAGTTGGAGGCTGAGGCGCACGAAATCCGCCTCGGAACAGCCTTCGTCGCGGTGGTTGGTGTTGCTGAAAAGCTCGGGCACACCGCCGAAAATCAGGTAGTCCGGCGAGGCCACAAGCTCGGCGAAGGCACCCTCTACCGTGTCGAGATACTCGGCCTTCTCCGTAATCTCGTGCAGCATCATGATGCCGCGCAGCGTCGTCAGGTGGCCGTGCGAATGCTGGACGCCTCGGGGCCGCTGGAACCACGCCGCGATATCCTCAGCCGCATCGAGGTAGCGCGTATCCTGCGTGGCCCGATAGAGCATGGCGAGGCCTTCGATATTCTGTGTGAAGCAGATATAGCCGTTCGCCGCCGCGCCCTCGAGCCGTTGGGTCACATCGGCCGTCGAGCATGCGGCCTTGATTTCGATGATGAAATCGCCCAGTCGCCTGGATGCGCCGAGCGCCTCGGCATCCCCCGTGGCCACGTGGTACTCCATGAGCCCGATAAGCATCCGGCCGTTGCCCCACAACAAGGCCATCTGGTCGGGACCGATATCCTCGGACGCGTAGGACAGCGCCCTGTCGCCGAACCGGCCGTCCGCACACTGGCACGCAATGGCCTTACGTACGAGCCGCGCGAGGCCGGCGTCCTGCTGGGGCGGCAAGAGCGCCATCGCGCCGATGTAGCGGCCGGAAACATCGCCGCTGAACTCCGCGAAGCGTCGCGGGTAGTCCGGCCTCAACTCGACATCGGCGAGGATGAAATCATCTGTATACGCCGGGTCTTGGCCATCCAGGAATCGCGCGTGAACCATCGCGATCCGCGCCGCCAACTCGCCCGTAGGACGGAACGCCGCCTTGGCGGAAACCGTCATCAGTCTATCCTCCACCACGCCGAGACACGATCCCCCATTGACCATGGCGCGGCAACGCTGGTCGCACGTCATCAGATATCGTAGGACGAAGCGCCCCGATCCTCGACACGCCAAATGAAACTCTTCCCGACGAGCGCCCAGAAGATCTCGAGCGGCATGATGAGCAACACGTACAGAATGCCCAGCGCCGTGCAGCCAAACGATCCCGGATTATCGCAGTAGAAACCGTCCATGACACGTCTCCTTGCCTTTGTCATTTTGGAACCAACGGAACACTAATCCGCCGCTGGGCCGAAGTCAAGCGTCTGATCGGCTCACGGATGCACCTTGTCCGCTCTTCTTGAATTTCACTTGACTCAGTTACTGCAAGTGCCGCATATTGCGGTGCCATAAGTAACCTAACCAGAATCGAACCAGGCCGACAGGATATGACGCAGTCATCGCTGATTCACAAGGCTCTGCAGGACTTCGCGGCGAGTGTCACGGCCAAGACGGGCCAAATCACACCGGGTGAACCTGAGGATCAACTACGCGGCCCTTTCGAGAACTTCATGCAGGCCGCGGCCGCGGCCCTCGGCTGGAACGTCGTGTGCAAAGGCGAAACGCCCCTCGGTGACCACGTCGGGTGCCCTGACTACGCCGTCCATCTCAGGAAAATCCTCGCCGGGTTTGTCGAACTCAAGGCCCCCGGCACCGGCGTAACCGCGAGCCGCTTCAAAGGGCACAACCGGAACCAGTTCAAGCGATTCTCGGCTATTCCGAACATCCTGTACACCGACGGCAACGAATGGGCGATCTACCGTAGCGGCGAGCTTGAGGGTAGGTTGATTCGGCTCTCGGGTGATGTCGCGAACGATGGTAAGAGAGCGGTCTCCATTGAAGACTCCCACGCCATCGAGAGTCTCCTCCGCGTCTTCCTCACTTGGGAGCCCATCATACCGAGAGATCGCGAAGGCAATATCGACCTGCGAGGGTTCGCGGCGCTCATCGCGCCAATCTGCCGCATGCTGCGCGACGATGTCACCGACGCGCTGAAGAATCCGGATTCGCCGCTTGTCACCCTTGCGCGCGATTGGCGGCAACTCCTTTTCCCCGAAGCATCGGATGGGCAATTTGCCGACGCCTATGCGCAAACCGTTACTTTCGCGCTCCTCCTCGGCCGTAGTGAGGGGGCAAATCCATTGAGCTTGTCCAGAGCGGAGGAAACCCTCGCCGCGCAGCACAACCTTCTCTCTCGGGCGCTTCAGGTGTTGACGGATAAGCGCGCGCAGGCCGACATGGCTGCATCTCTCGAACTGCTGACCAGCATCATCGCCGTGGTGCCGCCCGCTACATTCGTCGGTCCCAAAGATCCCTGGCTGTACTTTTACGAGGATTTCCTTGCTGCCTACGATCCCAAACTCCGCAAGGACGCCGGTGCTTACTACACGCCCGTCGAAGTCGTCCGCGCCCAGGTGCGGCTCGTTGACGATCTCCTCGTAAACCAATTGGGCAAGACCCTCGGATTTGCCGACCCCGACGTCGTGACGCTCGATCCCGCTGCCGGCACAGGCACCTACCTCCTTGGTGTCATCGAGCACGCTCTTGGTCGTATCACGACTGAACAGGGCCCAGGCGCCGTCGCCGGACAGGCAACCGCTCTCGCCAATAACCTCTATGGTTTTGAACTCATGGTGGGCCCCTACGCTGTAACCGAACTCCGCGTGAGCCGTGCCTTGCGCGACCGAGGTGCGGAACTCCCGGGGGATGGTACGCACGTCTACCTGACCGACACGCTCGAAAGCCCGAACGCCCATCCGCCAGACTTGCCTTTCTACCTAAAACCTATCTCTGAACAACATGAAAAGGCCCTCAGAGTCAAGAAAATTGTACCTGTCATTGTGTGTTTGGGAAATCCGCCCTACGACCGACACGGGGCAGCTACGCAACACAACAAGGCCCGCACGGGCGGCTGGGTCCGCTGGGGAGATACCGGAGAAGGCCAGAGGTTCGCCGCTGGAGTGGACGGCGAACCTGTGGCTCTTCCGGCCCTTCTCCGCAGTTTCTCCGAGCCTGCCGTGGCCGCCGGCCACGGCATCCATCTCAAGAACTTGTACAATCTCTACATCTACTTCTGGCGCTGGGCATTGTGGAAAGTCTTCGAGCATCAGGCGGCACAGAGTCCTGGAGTGGTGAGTTTCATCAGCGCATCGAGCTATCTTGATGGCGACGCTTTCTGCGGTATGCGCGAACACATGCGCCGGGTGTGCGACGAGATCTGGATTCTCGACCTCGGAGGCGAAGGCCGCGGCACGCGCAAGACCGATAATGTCTTCGCTATCCAGACGCCGGTGGCTATTGCTGTTGCCCTGAGGACAGGTAGACGAGGTGGCACGGCCTTCCAGGCCGTGGCTGGAGTTTCTCCATTATTAGGCGGCAGCGGCGTCGGCCATTCGAGTTCTGGACGTGATTATGCCGAGGGGTTCGATGATTTCGGGGTGTTCGTCCATCTCTTTTCGCAATAGGGCGATGAGATCGA
>Ga0209097_10000522_pt1 | contig 38265 bp, 33 predicted proteins | sample AD_UKC052_MetaG_FD_184419 | JGI IMG/M metagenome (GOLD analysis project Ga0209097, IMG submission 184419) | Active sludge microbial communities of municipal wastewater-treating anaerobic digesters from USA - AD_UKC052_MetaG (SPAdes) (version 2) | ecosystem: Engineered > Bioreactor > Anaerobic >... | reverse complement strand
GCCCAACGGCTCAAAACTCTTAAAACCAAAACCATCATCCACCATAGTCCACTGGTCGAGGCAGCCTCCCCTGATGTTTTTTTCGCATACCAGTTCGGTGATTACAGGTTCTGGTTCATCAATATATTTTCTGCACGAAGGCAATAAAATACCCGTGCATGATAAGGCTGTCAATAATAAAAGAGCTTTATAAGATAACTTTTTCATAGACGTTATACTTTGTAAACTATCTGAATGGAAGTAACACGCGGTGGCTCCACAGAAATGGGGCGCAACGAGTATTCTGTGTTCAGAATATTGGTCATCAATACAGTAAATTTGAAGTGTTTTTTTAATTCGTAGCTAACCCTTGCGTCAAAAACAAAATCTCCGTTATGGTGTTCTTTGCGGTAGTCTTTAATACCCGTATTGAATAAGCCGGGGCGGTCGTTCTGCATAAAGAAATTATCAATATTGTACATAAACCCGTAATAACGTGCACCCACGCCCCAGGCAAAATTTTTATAGGTAAATTGTATGTCTAATTTCGCCAATTGCTCGAAGCGGTATTTCAATATGTGTTCTCTGGTGTCCGATGACGTGTTCATATAGGTAAAGTCCTGGCTCGACAACGTATCTTTGCCGCTGATAAAGTAATCCGTATAATACACCTTTTCGGGATCCAGGCAGGTAGGTCTTGAGAAAGTATATCCTCCCATTACCTGCATCGAAAAATCTTTTGTAAACTGGCCTTCGCCCATCAGAGAAACGTCTATACCCCATACGCGAGCATCGGCAGTGTTTAAAAACTTATAACCGAGGTTTTTTGTGATGTCCCATCCCGAACTGTCGGGTTTGAGGTTTCTTCCCCAGAGGCCGGCGTTAAACTCAATATAGTTTTGGTATTCCTGCCAGAACCCGCAAATATCAATGAATCCCACGAACTTGCTGATTTTAAACAACTGTTTCAGCCCCACTTCGGCATTCCAGCTGGTTTCCGATTTCAGGTCGGGATTAGGATAAATGCCAAAGTTTCCTGCCGAAGTGGAGATATACCGTTCGCCAATACTTGGAAAACGAAACCCTTGTCCGTAGGAAGCCCTGATATAAGTTCCCTGGGCTGCACGTATATTGACACCCGCCCTGAAAATCGGCTTGTTTTCTTTGTACTCGCCCATTTGATAAAACTCCCAGCGGGCGCCTCCCGAAAGTGTTAATATCTTCAGAAATTTCATTTCGGCCTGTACATATACCGCACCATTGTCCGATGATTTGGAACCGGGTTCGTCGAAGCTGCCCGAAAACACCCTGCCGTAAGAATACGAATACATGTTCATGATGCCCGCATTGATTACGGGGTTTCCTATACGTGTCTTGAACATTTTTGAGAATTGGTATTCATTATAAATAAAGTACGACATGGTGGACTGGTTGTTGTCGCCGCCGTTGTTACTATAATACACTCTGTTTTTCAGCGAATGTGCAGCCCCTTTGGGCCCGAAATATTTGATGAATGGGTCGATATAAAATTGGAAATCGGCAAAGTTGGTTATAGCTCCGGGATAGGCCCTGAAAATGTTAGAGTCGGCATCCATCCAGAAAAAAGACTGGGTGTTTTTGGAATACATGAAGTTGCCGTTTAACCCGTATGTTAGGCCTTCCAGCTTGTTGGAACGGACTCGTGTGCCAAAGTTCAGCCGGAAATTTTTTTCAAATTCCCCTTTGTCGTAGTCACCGGTAGTGTCGTTAGGGGGAGCTCCTATGCAACCGGGGTCCGACAAAAAGTTGCCGCCAATCACATAATCAAAGTTTTTAACCCTGCGGGAGTGAATGAAATTAGCCCCGAGAATAATGGGATTAAAACCTTCCCATGATTTGGTGTAACGGCGTGGCGGCGTGCTGTATATCCCGCTGTGTATGGTTACCTGGGTCAGCGGTTTTTCTTTTGGATAAGCGGTGCGGATGTTGATGGCGCCGTTCAGTGCCGAGGAACCGTACATTACCGAAGATGCTCCTTTAACAACTTCAATTTGTTCTACATCTTCCACCGGCAAAAAACTCCATACCGGCCTGCCGGCATCAGCCCTGAGCATGGGTATGTCATCAATAAGGATCATTACACGGCTGCCAAGTCCTGAACTGTATCCGCTGCCTCCGCGAATCTGCGGCTCGTTGTCAACAATAGCAACCCCCGGAACAGATTCTACGGCTTTGTCGAGGGTAAGGATGTTTTTGTTTTCAATCATCGTTGGCTTAAGTACCTCAACGGAGTTGGTGGCATCTTCCTGCCGTTGCTCATATTTTGAAGCCGAAACAACGGTGGTGTTCAACTCCAGAACGGAAATTTTCATGGCAACATTAATTACCAGTGTTTTCCCTGCTTTGGCGCTGATTTTTTGGGTATATTTTTCGTAGCCAACACAGGAAAACATCAGCGTATAATCGCCGGGTATAACTTCCAGCAGATAATTGCCATCCATATCACTTAAGGTGCCTTTTTGCTGGTCTTTAACTCCAATGCTGGCGTACGGAATGGGGTTGCCCTCGCCATCCTCGGTTACTACACCCTTGATAATGGCTTTTTGTGAAAAAACCACAGCAGGAAAATTCAATCCTGCTGTGAAAATTAAAAATAGAAAACAATATTTTATCTTGCGAAATCTCATGGGTAAAAATTTAGTTTTTCTTTCGCCTGCAAATACCCAACCCAACCGTTGCATTTTTTATTTTATGAATACTTTTTGGCTGAACTTTCGTCCATCATCCGTATTGGCCGTTATAACATAAATGCCGCTTTTAAACTGATTTATCCCGACAAAATGTTGTACGGACTGAGCTGTGATTTGTGTCTTGTAAACTAATTGCCCGCTCATGTTATACATTTCTATTTTTGAAGTACGGAGTTGATTAAAAGATAAATCGATGATGATGTCGTTGTCGTCGGTAAATACAAAGAAATTTTCCGAGGGATCAATGTTTGAATTTACTATTGAAGAGGAACCGCTGTAAACAAGTGAGAGGTCATCTATATACAGGCTGTCTCCTCCTGAGCCGCCACCAGGGGTTTTATTTGTGGTAAAAGTAATCAGCATGTAATCGGGAGATGTTGCTGGACCAGTGTAGTTGAAAGGAATGCTAATGCGTACCCATTGGTTGTTAGTTGAAGGAAAATTAAGCGTGGCATCACCAACCACATGTGGCTGAGAAGCAGCGTCCAGGGGGTCTTTCGCATCATAGCTGTCATGGATAAGTGCCCTTACGCGGCCAGAGTCTGAACCAGCGGTGTTGGATGGTTTAAATTTTGTCCAGAAAACCAGGGAATCAGGATGGGCATTAAGAGCTTCGCTGAAAGTGGTGTCTGCAGTACGGGAAATGTTGTAATTGGCCGGATCTGTGGCCGTTGCACTACCCATATTGATCTGGCCTGTGGTTACATTGCCGTTGGCAACAACCGAAAGGATGGTTCTTGACCAGATGAGGCAACTATAGTTTCCGGTGGACCCTGGCCTGGTTAACGTCGAACGCTTTATCTGTTGCTGCGCAAAAGTCAGTAAGAAAGCATCTCCAGAGGCTGATTTAAAAGAATTCCATTGCGCCGGCTCTTCGGTACTGATGCCAACATCTTTCCAGGTCTCAAAACCGGAATTGTTAAGTTGAGTTTGTGCTTTGGCCGATGATGATGCGCCAAAAACAAATAATCCTGCAAATAATAATGCTATTAAACTTATTTTTCTCATAGTTGTATTGATTTATTATGGTTGTTAAAAATCGGGGGCAAAATTACAAAAAAATCAAATACGCACAACCGCGCCGAACTTGTTAAATGGTTCGCCCCGGTAATACGCTCGTAAAACATTGTAAATTATGTGTTTTGATTAGGTGAAGCGTAAAAAAAATAAAATATTTAACAAAACAGTACAGCATGATAATAAATGAAATATATTTGTTATCGCCATTAAAAATACCACCATGCTAATAAAAACTTATGGAAGTGCCATCCTGGGAATTGATGCGATTACGATTACCGTTGAGGTTAATATCGATGCCGGGGTTCAGTTCTTTATGGTTGGCCTGCCCGACAGTGCGGTGAAAGAGAGCCAGCACCGCATCGTTGCATCGTTCAAAAACAGCGGTTTTAACTACCCGGGGAAAAGGATTGTCATCAATATGGCTCCTGCCGATATTAAGAAAGAAGGCTCTGCCTACGACCTGACCATCGCTCTTGGCATACTGGCGGCTTCCGATCAGTTAAAATCCGATGAGTTAGGAAAGTATATTATTATGGGTGAACTTTCGCTCGATGGCAGCCTGCAACCAATAAAAGGCGCTTTATCCATCGCCATAGAAGCCAGAAAACAAGGTTTTAAAGGTTTTATTCTGCCTGAAGAAAATGCCAGAGAAGCCGCCATTGTTAACAACCTGGAGGTGATAGGAGTGAAATCGTTGCGGCAAGTGGTGGATTTTTTGAATGGCGATATCGGGATAGAGCCAATAGCCATTAACACCCGTGACGAGTTTTTTACCCGGCTGAATGAGTATGAATTCGATTTTGCCGATGTCAAAGGACAGGAGAACATTAAACGCGCTCTCGAGATTGCAGCAGCCGGTGGCCATAATGTCATTTTTATCGGTCCTCCGGGCGCGGGCAAAACCATGCTGGCAAAACGATTGCCCTCCATCCTGCCTCCCCTGAACCTTCACGAAGCACTGGAGACCACCAAGATACATTCCGTTTCCGGAAAACTAGCAAAAAATGCTTCCCTGATTTCGGTGCGTCCTTTCCGGTCGCCGCATCATACCATCAGTGACGTGGCTTTGGTGGGGGGCGGCAGTTTTCCCCAACCGGGCGAGATCTCTCTTGCCCATAATGGCGTGTTGTTTCTTGACGAGCTGCCCGAATTTAAAAGAACGGTGCTGGAAGTGTTGCGACAGCCCGTGGAAGACCGAGTGGTAACAATATCAAGGGCAAAATTTTCGGTGGAATACCCTGCCAGCTTTATGCTGGTGGCGGCCATGAATCCATGTCCCTGCGGATACTATAATCATCCGGAAAAAGAATGTGTCTGCGGACCGGGCATTGTGCAAAAATATCTTAACAAGGTGTCGGGGCCTTTACTGGACCGCATCGACATCCATGTGGAGGTTACTCCCGTACCCTTCAAAGAACTGAGCAAAGCCCAGGCCTCCGAAAAAAGTGCTGTTATAAGAGAACGCGTGGTAATGGCCCGTCGGATACAGGAAACGCGCTTTGGCGAAATTCAGGGTGTGTATTGTAATGCACAAATGAAAACAAAACACCTGCAAACATATTGCGCTATTGGCGAAACCGGATTAACCTTGTTGAAAAATGCTATGGAAAAACTGAGTTTATCAGCAAGGGCCTATGATCGTATCCTGAAGGTTGCCCGCACCATTGCCGATTTGGATAATTCGGCTGAAATACAAAACCATCACCTGGCCGAAGCCATACAGTACCGAAGTCTTGACAGGGAGAATTGGGCGGGATAAAAGCGGCAGGAAAGACTGCTGTTTATTCTAAAAAGGAGTTGTTTTTGAATAATCCTTATTCTTATTTACCGGTAACCGTGGTCAGTGCTTCGTTACCTTCGTATTTGCCATCTTTAAAGTTGCCGACATATTTATCCCCGTTGGGATAAACCATGGTGCCATAACCTTCTATTTTGTCATTTTTAAAGTCGCCATGGTATTCGCGGCCATCCGGATACTTAATATATCCATTGCCATGTTTAAGTCCCTTCCTGAAATTGCCGACAAATATTTCGCTGTTCGGATAAGTAAGTGTTCCAAAACCGGTGACAGTAGTGTCAACCACAAAACCATATAATGGAGGATCATTGCTGATAATTAATTCTTCAGCACTAATAGTTGTATAGGTGTTTATTGTACCGGCCTGGCTATTTAAGGTAAATAAGGCGCAAATAATAATTAACAGTATGTTTTTCATCGATTTAGGTTTTAATTTTGAAAAGGCCGGCAAAGGTACACATTTTTTTGAAACAAAAAACATTTTCAAAAAAAATTTTAATCTGAAAGATTTACAAGAAAAATTCACCCTTCGGGCCGAAAAAAGAAAATGTGGTAATCTGCCAATCGAACATCTATTGTCAAAATTTGTACATCATTTAATTCATTTCAATGTCGAACATCGATAACGAATGATGATGGTGCAGCAGTTCGAAAAGCTAACCGAAACTGCATTCCGTGTTGTCCGCACCCATTCATCAATATCACTGCGTTTATTGGTGATTAGACCAGGTCAAAAACGGGCGCAATTTTTGATAGAAAACATCCAAAAAAAATAATGCGACAGCCTTCAAGAATTAAATTATTTCTTTTCAACCTGATATTTTGGACATGGTGTTTGCCTCAGTCATTAGTGGGCCTGGCTATATTCCTTTATGTAAAAGTCAGCGGCCGTCTGCTCGAAAAAAGCCGGTTTAACTATGTATGCCTGGTCAGGTCGGAAAATTTGTTTTTGATAGGCGGTATTTCACTTGGTAAGTTTATCATTGTTTCCGATAGAATATTTGAAAAGAATACGATTCTTCATGAGTATGGACACACTATACAGGGTTATTTGCTGGGGCCTCTGTATTTATTTGTAATTGGGGTTCCTTCCCTGCAGCTTTCTATACTCTCCAGGATTTCAACCAGGGTAAGCAACCGTTATTTCAGGTATTTTCCTGAACGCTGGGCCGATAAATTGGGAAACAGATATAAGGCCTGATTTTATTCAGTCAGGATTTTTTTTTATTTGTTGTACTCGTCAAAAAAGTCATTGCCTTTGTCATCGGTAAGTATAAAGGCAGGCATATTTTCCACCCTGATCTTTCTGATTGCTTCCATGCCAAGGTCTTCAAAGGCTACCACTTCCACCGATTTTATATTTTCAGCAGCAAGCAGGGCAGCCGGGCCACCTATTGAACCGAGGAAAAAACCTCCGTATTTTTTGCAGGCGTCAATCACCGCCCTGTTCCTGTTTCCTTTGGCAACCATGATCAGCGAGCCGCCCAGACTCTGAAAGAGGTCCACATAAGAGTCCATCCGCCCCGCCGTGGTTGGCCCGAAGCTTCCTGATGGCATGCCTTGCGGAATTTTTGCCGGCCCGGCATAATAAATAGGGTGATTTTTAAAATACTCCGGCATGGGTTTTCCCTCGTCAAGAAGTTTTTTTATCTGTGCATGGGCAATGTCCCGCGCAACAATTAGTGTTCCTGTCAGGCTCAATCGCGTTTTTACAGGATATTTTGTAAGCTCGGCAAGCACTTCTTTTATGGGCCTGTCCAGGTTTATTTCAACAGCTTTTTCCAGTTCCGGGGCTTTAGCAGGCATGAAACGTTCAGGATTCTTTTCGAGTTCTTCAATAAAAATGCCGTTTTCGTTTATATAGGCTTTTAAATTTCTGTCGGCGCTACAGCTAACGCCCATTCCTAAAGGACAAGAAGCCGCATGGCGCGGCATCCGGATGACACGCACATCGTGGGCAAAGTATTTACCGCCAAACTGCGCACCAACACCATAATCACGACAAATGTTTTCAATCTTTTTTTCCCATTCGATATCGCGGAAAGCCCTTCCGCTGGCATTTCCCATGGTAGGGAGGAGATCATAATAGCCGGCGGAAGCCTTTTTGACGGCTGTGAGCGTGGCTTCTGCAGAGGTACCGCCAATGACAAAGGCCAGGTGATAAGGAGGACAGGCAGAGGTGCCCAGGTCGCGTATTTTTTCACGTATAAATTTTTCCAGCGATTCTTCATTGAGCAGCGATTTGCTTTGTTGGTAAAGGAAGGTTTTGTTTGCCGAGCCACCGCCTTTTGTGATAAAAAGAAACTTGTAAGAAATGCCTTCAGTGGCATAAATATCTATCTGCGCGGGCATATTGGTACCGCTGTTTTTTTCTTCAAACATAGTGAAGGGCACCACCTGTGAATACCTCAGATTTTTTTCCTGGTATGTAGCATGGATGCCTTTCGAAAGCGATTCGGCATCGTGGCCGCAGGTCCACACCTGCTCGCCTTTTTCTCCGACAACAATTGCCGTTCCTGTATCCTGGCACCAGGGAAGTTCTCCTCCGGCCGAAATGACGGTATTTTTCAGCATGGTATAAGCCACAAAACGGTCGTTGTCGGTGGCTTCGGGATCATCAAGGATTTTGGCTAGCTTTTCCAGATGGGAAGTGCGAAGAAAAAATGAAAGATCAAAGATTGCTTCTTTGGCAAGTAACTCTAGGCCTTTTGGATCAACTTTGAGTATTTTTCTTCCGCCGGCATCAACAAGCTCAACATAATCTTTTGTCAATAGCCTGTATCGGGTGGTGTCTTTTTCAGTCTGAAAAGGTTTTTCATAAATAAATGCGGCCATAATTCAGTGATTTATAAAACAATTTATTGAATATTAAAATATTAATAAAAAATTAACGACAGCTCAAACATAAAAAAATTTTTAACAATAAAAAAATATTCCGGCCAAATTATTTTTCATGAATTTTTCTTTTTGATAAATGTCAGGAAAGTAAGTCTATACGGCGGCTCATGAATATCTGGTACGTGTTAGATGATTATACTCCTCGGATTGAAAGATTGAAAAAAGTCGTATTCAATTAAAAAAAATTACTAATATTACATTTTGTTCAATTTTTAAATGAAAAAAGGGGTAAGAGTATTTAGAAATGAAGATTAGGTATTAAAAAAATGGCTTTCAATGAAAAATTATTTAATTGTTTTAATTGCAGTTTTGTCGATTCATACTTTGTCAAAAGCCCAGCCATTTTTGCCGGAAGAAACGGTTGTGGTTTTTCAGACATCAACTCCAGCTCCGGGCATGACGAACAAGTGCTTACTATTTAAAGCAGGGAATGATTTTGGGTGGATTGATCCTAATGGTGTTTTACACAAATCCAAAATTTTAAAAATCACTGCCGGTTTTTTACTGGTAGATTCAGATACTGTTTTTCCCGCCGATATAAAGAGCCTGGCATTATCAGGGCCGGCTGCTTTTTTTCTTTCTAAAAACCAGGAGAGGTTCGTTCCTGTTAAATCCGACAGCACGGGACTCTTTCGCGTTATGAGCTTTCAGGAATTCGAAAAACATTCCAAAACGGAATTTCTCAAAGAAGCGAAGGAACATAACGATCCGTTTTATAAACATATTCCTGCAGAAAAATATGCTGCCGATATGGATAAAAAAATGAAACGGAGAAAAAATATGTTTGCGGCACTCGATACCTGTCCGTTACGTTACGGCTTAAGTACAAATCTTGTCAGAGACCTAACCAACGAAATCAACCTGAATTTTGAATTACCGGTTAAGCGTAATTTCTGTATTGAATTCGGTGCAGGTATACTCTATGCAAAGCCAGACGCCAGCCGTTATGACTTTGCATATTTTTTAACAACACTCACAAATATCAGGGGACGACACATTACCATGTTTGATCAGTCTTATCTTTATCGCAAAGGATTTTCCCTTGAAGCTATTCCCAAATTTTTTCTTTCGAAAAAGAAACATTTGTATTTAGGCCCGCAGCTTGGTTTTCGCTACTATTACTATACTGACAAATTGATCTTTCTGGATGCCGATGGTTCAGATTATTACCACATATCTTCTTATGCGATTCAAAGTGAAAAAAGCGCTGCGGTTAATCTCAATATGATTCTGGGTGTTCAAACTCCACAGATAAAAAGGTTTTTATTCAATGCTTTTTTTTCAATAGGCATGATGTACAGAGGTGGTGTTGTCAGCAGAAGCGAGCATATAGAATATCATCATGAAGGTTCTGTTAAAGAGTATTATGATCCGCCTATTAAGCTCAAAGACGGGGGGATATTTTTATCGGTGCAACTGGGATTTAAGATTGGCTGGCGTTTTGGGAAGGCAAAACTTTATGGATGAAAAAAACATTTTTTCACAAAGACCTCATTCTGAAGAATGTCCCCAGCGGAAGTCTTTTTCCACTATGGTCGGCGAAAAACAATTCCCCGAATTCTTTTGTCTTTATATTCTTTACATAATCGCAGATGAGGTTTTCTGCAACAAGGGCTGAAAACCCCATGGAGTAAAGGTTCAGGATCAGGAAGTTTTTTTCTTCGGATAATAATTCGGAACAGTTTTTTATCAATTCGTTGATCTGTTCCTCGAGCACCCATTTTTCGCCGTCAGGTCCGCGGCCGTAAGCCGGTGGGTCAAGGATGATCCCGTGGTATTTGTTTCCGCGCCGTACCTCACGTTTTACAAACTTCATGGCATCATCCACCAGCCATCGTATGCCGTCAAGCCCGCTTGCCTCCATATTTTCGCGCGACCAGTTGACAACCTGCCTCACCGAATCCACATGAGCCACATCGGCCCCTGCAGCCCGTGCCGCAAGCGAAGCGCCGCCTGTATAAGCGAATAAATTCAGGACCCTGGGATGAATTTCTTTTATTTCGGAAACCGAATCAAAAATATAATTCCAGTTATCGGCCTGTTCGGGAAACAAGCCCACATGCTTGAATGCGGTCAATCCAAGACGGAACCTTAATTTCATTGATTTGTACACATAACCCACCCACCATTGTTCGTCCATTTTTTTTAGGAAATGCCATTGTCCTTTTTCTCCAAGACTTTCTTTGCCTGCGGTTTTAACAAATTTTGCATGGGCCAGTTTTTCCCATTCGGCTTGTTTTAAAGATTTGTTCCAACAGGCCTGGGGTTCCGGGCGCGATAAAAAATAGTTCCCGAAACGTTCCAGTTTCTCATAGCTGCCTGTGTCAATAAGTTCGTAGTCACTCCAGCCGGTGGTTTGTATGAGTGTGCACTCCGCCATGGTGTTATTTTGCCGGATTAAAAATGTTGCCCATAAATAGGATGCGGTTTTGCGTGTTTTCTTTGATGATGAATAGGAAGGGATGATCAGCCTTAAATTCAGGTTGGTTCACAGGCATGGATTTTACCCGCATCACCACGGCTGTGGCAGCGGCAGCTTCGGTGCCGGCTTCGTTGACTTCAACAAAAGCTTTGTGAATTACTTTGCTGATTTTAAGATCCTTTTTGCCGGTCATGCCCGAAAAATCAGCATTATCGGTAAAGGCATCCTTCATGCCCATTTGTTGAAGCATTTCACTTAATTCAAATTCAGAAGTAGTCTTGAATTTTGGCAGCCAAAGTTTAACTTTTTTCATAGCCAGGCCGCTGTTAATCTTATTGTACCAGTCGAGGCCGGTTTCTTTTGTCAGACCGAAGATGCCGTTTATATCTTTGGGTAGTATCACAAGCATCGACATTTTTCCTTTAGAATAGGGTACTTCAATGGCTTTGAGTCCGTCTTCCTGTTCGTAAAATTTGAAATCTCTTTCAGCAAACATAAAATCGCATAACTCCTGTTTGGTTTCATCCTGGAAAAAAGGCATTTTTTTGGTAAGCGTTCCATCAAAAGCTGTTTCCCAATCGGCTTTAAAATAAATGGCATTCACCAAAACCATTCTGGTAAGATAATCGATAAGGCCAGGTTGTATCAGGTCTTTAATTTTTTCTTTGGTCTCTGTTTCCACCCACTTATTGATCAATAAGCGGCTTTGTTCCGTTTCTTTAATAAAATCCACGGTATGCAACGATGACAGGTAGCTGTCTTTTAGCGCCCCGATGAAATTTTCTTTGAATTTAAAATCTTTTTGGGCCCAGATAGAGTTTGCGGTGTAAGTGTTTAGCGCGTTGCCGTCGTTCAGTGCGTTGATTTCTTTGAGCCCGGCGTTGTTTTGGTTGTTAAAATCCATGCTGTTCGGTGGAAAGTGCATGACGGCACCCATTTGTTTTTCGGTGTTTCCGCGGGCTCCCGTATAAGTCATGGCCATGGCCGTGGAAATGCTGTAGGGCGAATAAAACATGTTTTCGGGCTTGGTGCTGATATTTTTGTAAAGGTCAAAGGCAAACCGGTTGTGGCTCTCGGCGATGCTGAAGGCAGGGGAGTTTTCTTCTGATGGGGTGGAGGTGGTGCTCATATTGTTTTTGTTGGTTTTGCAGGCGCACAGCAAAACAAGGGATACCAAGCCTGCCGTAAAAAATAGATTCAATGTTTTCATATCCGGTTATGTTAAAATATTGTACAAAGTAACATCAATATTCGGTGACTGCAAATATCAATCCTTTTTATTGAAATATTCAGTAATAATTTTTGCTTTTTGTGCTCCTACCACCGGCTGCAGGTCTTCGAACGATGCTTTTTTAATATTAGCAACCGATTTGAATTTCCGTAAAAGTTTTTGTGTGGTTTCGTATCCAATGCCTTCGATATCTGATAAAACGGACTTGACGGTTGCTTTTTGTCTTTTTTGCCGGTGGTGCGTGATACCAAAACGGTGTGCCTCATCGCGCAGTTGTTGTATCAGTTTCAGCGTTTCTGATTTTTTGTCGATATACAGCGGGATGCTGTCTCCGGGAAAATATATTTCTTCCAGTTTTTTGGCGATGCCTATGATAGCAATTTTTCCGCGTAAGCCCAGTTTTTCAAGGCTGTGGAGGGCCGAGCTTAGTTGCCCTTTTCCGCCGTCCACCACGATGAGTTTGGGCAGGGCTTTGTTCTCGTCGAGCAGTCTTTTATAACGTCTGAAGACCACCTCTTCCATGGAAGCAAAATCGTTGGGGCCTTCCACGGTTTTGATGTTATAATGTCGGTATTCGCTTTTTTCGGGGCGGCCATGTTTAAAAACCACCATCGAGGCTACCGGAAAACTTCCCTGCGTATTCGAATTGTCAAAACACTCAATATGGTCGGGCAGTTCGTTCAGGTGCAAATCTTTCATTGCCTGCTCCATGATGCGGGTAACATGCCTGTCGGGATCGACAAGTTCTTTTTGTTTTTCTTTGTCGAGCTTGTAGTATTTTGCATTGTTTACCGATAGGTCGAGCAGCTTTTTTTTGTCGCCTTTTTGCGGGACGGTTATTTTTGTTCCCGGGAAATCAATGCTTAAAGCAATAGGGACAATTATTTCAGCGGAGTTGCTTTTCATTCGTTCCCGCAGGTCGGTGATGGCGTATTCGAGCAACTGAACCGGTGTTTCGTCAAGGTGTTTGCGCAGCTCCACGGTATGGGCCTGGACGATGGCGCCATCCACCACTTTTAAAAAATTGATATAAGCTGTATTATCGTCATCAATGATGCTGAACACATCCACATTGCTGATGGCGGGATTTACCACGGTAGATTTGCTCTGGTATCTTTGGAGTAATTCTATTTTTTCTTTTACAATCTGTGCTTTTTCAAACTCATACCCATCGGCAAAAGTGCTCATGGTTTTTTTTAGCTGTTGTTGCACGGCATTGATGTTCCCCTTGATAATCTCTTTGATGCCGGCGATGGTCTCGTTGTAGTCTTCTTCGTTTTGATGGCCGTCGCAGGGGCCCTTACAGTTGCCAATGTGATATTTGAGACACACCTTGTACTTTCGGCGTTTTATGTTTTCTTCGGTAAGGTTGTAGTTGCAGGTACGCACCTGGAAAATTTGAAATATCAGCTCCAGCAAGGTATTCATCATGCGCCCGGAAGCATATGGTCCAAAGTATTCAGAGCCGTCCCTGATAATGTTGCGGGTATAAAATATCCGTGGAAATCGTTCCTTTTTGATGCATATCCAGGGATAGGTCTTATCGTCTTTCAGTAATACATTGTAGCGGGGCTGATATTTTTTTATCAGGTTGTTTTCGAGCAGCAGGGCTTCGTATTCATTGTCAACTACAATGTATTTTATGTCGGCAATTTTTTTTACGAGCACAATGAGTTTGCCCGTCATCGACGACTCATCCTTAAAGTAACTCCTGACGCGCTTGTTCAGTTTTTTGGCTTTGCCCACATAGATGATAGTCCCGGTACTGTTAAAAAACTGATATACTCCGGGCTTGTCGGGTAGTGCGGCGAGGATGTTTTTTATATGGTCATTCAGTTGTTTCAATCTTTTTTTTCGATTTTCGCACTATAAGGCCCACGTCCATGATATCAGGCGTTGTCATCAGGGGCATCACATTCTGGACTTCGAAAACATAAGTGCCCTTAAAAGGAAAGCTTACCCCTTCAAGTGCCGGGTGAGTAACATCCCACAGGTCGCCGGCGCCGTCGCCAAAAAAGGAACCATCGGTATTTCTGACAAGGATGTTGTAGTCCTTAACGCGCATATCCCCTGTAGGATAGTTGATCATCATGTTTACGCGGATATTGGCATAGGCGTAATATGATGTGTGCCGGATAGCCAGCGTTACGTTGTAGAGGCTCACAGTGTCTTCAACCGGCACTTCAAATTTGATAATCTGGTCGCGTTTCCAGTTCCGGTTTTCTATTTTTATGTATTTTTCATAGATTTTATTGTGCGAGCATGACATGAGTCCCAACAGCAATAATAGAATGATATATTTTTGTTTTCCCATTACAGATAAATATTTAGAGTAAATTTACATTGTTTTTTAAAAACGCAATACGGCAGAGCAAAATTATGAAAAAACCTAAATGTTATGTGGTGTGGCATGGCCGAAAACCCGGCATTTACATGAATTGGGCTGATTGCTTAGAGCAGGTGGACAAATTTGAAGGCGCCGCCTACAAGGGTTTCGATGATATGAAGGAAGCCAAAACCGCCTTTGCTGGAGATTATAAAAAATATATTTACAACAAAAAAAAGAATACGGCACCAGGTAACAACAACGGCGCCGTTATGCCGCCCGAATGGGTTTCTGTAAGCGTGGATGCCGCATGGAATACCGTTACCGGGGTTATGGAGTATCGTGGTGTTGATACGGCCACAAAACAACAATTATTTATTCAGGGACCTTTTCGTGATGCCACCAATAACATCGGCGAATTTCTGGCCATTGTTCACGCCCTTGCCCTGCTGAAACAGCAAAACAGTACCCTTCCGATATACAGCGATAGCATGACGGCAATAAAATGGGTTAAGGATCATCACGCCAAAACCAAACTGGCCCCAACGCCTGAAAACACCGTATTGTTTGATTTGATAAGCCGTGCAGAACAATGGCTGAAGGCTAATTCTTATCCAAACAGGGTATTGAAATGGTGCACAGATATCTGGGGCGAGATTCCTGCCGACTTCGGAAGAAAATAAACCAGGACAATGCTTTTCAGGAGCAGAGCTCAATACATTCAATAATCCTGGCCACCGCATCTTCTCTGATCGAATAATAGGTCTTTTTTCCCGACCTGCGTGATTCAAGTATGCCGCGGATCTTAAGGATATTCAGATGATGCGACGCTGAGGCCTGCTCAATCTTTAGTTTTTTATAGATTTCGGTAACATTCATTTTTTTGTGAGTGTGCAGCATTTGAATGATTTCCACTCTCATGGGATGTGCCAGCGAACGTAATTTGTCAGCAGCATTGTCCAATTTTTCCAAATTAATTTTCTCTATTTTCAGCATAGTTGTTTTTTTATACAAATATATATAAAAATTATGTAGCAAACAAGTAAATTATTTGTTTTCACTACTTTATACCTAGTAGGTTACCAGAGAAAATACTTCTATATCGTCATCAATAATAGATTTGCCATTTAAAAATCCAAGTTCACAGATAAAGTTAATTTTTAATTTTTTTATTGGGAAAAGGCGTATGAGTTCCGATGCAGCCCGGGCCGAACCTCCGGTGGCAAGCAAATCATCGTGTAAGAGCACCACATCGTCCTTTTCAAGGGCGTCCTGGTGTATATGCAGAATGTTTTCGCCGTATTCCAGGGTATATGATTTTGAAAATGTAGGGGCGGGGAGTTTCCCGGGTTTGCGGATAGGCACAAAACCGGCGTTAAGCCTGGCGGCCAGCGCTCCTGCCATAATAAAGCCACGCGACTCTATCCCCACTACTTTGGTAATACCTGAATTCTTGTAATAGCCGGCGATAGTATCCACTATGTAATTGAAAATGTCAGGATCTTTCAGCGCGGTGGTTATATCTTTGAAAAGTATTCCCGGCTTGGGAAAATCAGGTACATTTCTGATGGAGTCCTTGACTTGCTGTAACGTGATTTCTTTTTTCATAATTTATTTTTGTTTTTATTCATGGCCAGTTGGCCGCAGGCAGCCATAATGTCGTTGCCTTTGCTGGCACGTAAATTTACAATAATATTTTTGTTTTTCAGGAAATTTATAAAGGCGGTTGTTGCTGCTGCTTTGCTTTTACGGTAAATGTTTCCTGCAGTGGCATTGTAGGAAATGATATTGATTTTTACCGGAACATTCCGGCAAAATGCCGCCAGGGCTTCCGCGTCTTCAAGAGTATCATTGAGTTTGTCAAACAAAATGTACTCAATAGTGATTCTGTTGTTGGTTTTGCTGTGATAATATCTCAATGCTTCTATCAGTTGTTCCAGCGTGTATTTTCTGGCTATGGGCATCATCGATTTTCTTTTGTGTTCGATGGCCGAATGCAGCGACAGGGCCAGATGGAAAGGACTGTTTTCGTCGGCCATTTGCTTTATGCCTTCTACGATACCGGCTGTGGACAGGGTGATACGTTGCGGGGAAAAATTCAGAAGGTTTTTGTCTGAAATTTTTCCGAGGGCTGACATCACGTTGTTATAATTCAGCAGTGGCTCTCCCATGCCCATAACCACAATATTATCCAGTTCGGTTTGGTATTTTTCTTTTGAGAAATTCATCAGCAACATTATCTGATCATGGATTTCGCTGGTGTCGAGGCTTCTGCTGAAGCCGAGTTGTCCGGTAGCGCAAAATTCGCATGCCAGCGGGCATCCTGCCTGGCTTGAGATGCAGGCTGTTACCCGGGTATCGGAAGGGATAAGCACACATTCGATGATGTTGCCGTCAGTGAGGAGCAGGGTATATTTTCGGGTGCCGTCGGCTGACACATACTCGTCAAAAGATTGAATGGAGCTGCAAATGAACGCCTCTTTCAGTTGTTCGCGAAGCGAGGCGGAAATGTTTGTCATCTCGTCAAACGATACACAACGGTTACGCCAGAGCCATTCCGAAATTTGTTTAGCCCGGAAGGCTTGTTCCCCGGCGTTTTTAATAAAAACAACCAGCTCCTCCTGGGAGAGATTTTTAATATGTTTTTTGTTATTTGTCAGGAAAATCAGTTGTTAACAAATTCTGCTACGAAATTATCCACCGATTGCAGGTATTTTTCTTTTTGCTCATCGCTGATAAAGGAAGCTTCAAAAGAGTTTTTTACCAGGGTTACGATATCGTCGTGGGTGAGGTCAAGCGCTTGTTGGATGGCGATCAGGTTTTCGTTGAGGTAGCCCCCAAAATAAGCGGGGTCGTCGGAGTTAATGGTAACAGCAATATTTTTGTCAAGAAACTTTTTGAGGGGGTGGTCTTTCAGGTCTTTTACTACGGCTAGTTTGAGGTTTGACAGGGGGCACATCGTCAGGGGTATTCGTCTTTCAGCAATTTCATTCATCAACAGTTCGCAGTCTTTGGAGTTGTTGCCGTGGTCGATACGATCTATTTTCAACAAGTCCAGCGCCTCTCTGATGTATGCCGCCGGGCCTTCTTCACCGGCATGGGCCACGGTTAAGAATCCCAGGTCACGGGCTTTGGCAAATACACGGCTGAATTTTTCGGGAGGATTTCCTACTTCCGAGCTGTCCAATCCCACTCCGAGAATTTTATCTTTAAATGGCAACGACAGGTCTAAGGTGTTGAATGCGGACTCTTCGCTTAAATGGCGCAGAAAACACATGATGATACCTGTATGTATGCCGTGCATTTTTTCAGCGTCTGTTACAGCTTTGCAAATTCCGTTGAAAAACACTTCGAATGGAATGCCGTTGTGCAAATGTGTCTGCGGGTCGAAAAATATTTCGGTATGTACGATGTTTTGTCCGGCAGCTTTTTTCAGGTATGCCATCGTCATCTCGTAAAAGTCCTGTTCGCTGCGCAATACGTAAGCACCGGTATAATAAATATCAAGGAACTCCTGCAGGTTGCTGAACTGATAAGCGTTTCGGAGCTCTTCAATGTTGTGGTATTCGAGCGTGATATAATTACGGGCGGCAAACTCAAACATTTGTTCAGGTTCAAAAGTGCCTTCGATGTGCAGATGAAGTTCTGCCTTGGGGATATTGCGAATAAATTCAGAGATATTGTTCATAGGTCTTAGTTTGTACAAAGATAAAAAAAGCGGATGTAAAATCCGCTAAGTACTGACAAAAAATATGAAAAATCACCACTCATCAACCTTCGTCACCTTGGGAACCATACCTTTTTTGAGGCTTTTAATAATTCCGTTAACGGTGGTATCTACCTGATAAAGATAATTATCGCAGGCCGGAGTGTATTGGGGGTCTTTTTTGTCGAGCCAGCGTTCCAGGGGATATTTTGATACGGCCTGAAGGTTGAAGTCGGTAAAAACATAACGATATCTGTTGGGTTTAAATTCAAGCTTTAACGTGTATTTGATGATTCCACCGTCGGTTTGCACACCTTTTTTGTCCACATTAAATATCTTAAAACGCGGGTTTAGCACCAGTTTGCCGTTTTCGGGCTCCCGCACGGAGGTAACCTCGTTGGGGTTTTTGTAATTGGCGTTTATCCAGGAAATGGCGGTAGTATATAACTTCGCAGATTCGCCTTCCTGCCACACGACTTCTTTATAGGTAATCAATTTGGTGTCCTCATCAATAGGCATGGTGGCGGTTTGCGAAATGGCGGGCATTACAAAAAATGCCGAAAGAATAACAAATACAGAAATGAAAGCCGATTTTTTCATGATGTCAAATTTTAAAACAAAAATAAATTTTCCTGGAGTATTCGCAATAATCAAACCAAATTTTTAATAACAGAATTCGACGGGAATTTTTCTATTACGTAATTCGGGCTAAAAAAGCAGGGTTGTTTTAAATACGGTTTTATTGTTGAGGTTGTCGGTAACATTGAGTTCAAGATTGTTTATGCCTGATGTAAAGTGTTGCGGGTCGGCAATATAGGTCAACAGATTCTTCTTCGGGTCGTATTCGGCAAGCACCCACGCGCTGTTAATGGTGAGGGTGTAGGTATTGATGCCTGAAAAATCATCAGAAATTTTAAAGGAAATTGTTGCGCCCGATAAAATTTTTCTGTCCTTCAGGTTGCCGATGGGATTAATTACAGGGGCAGTGGTGTCGGCCACAATGGCGTAATTGCCGAACTGGCGTATTTTGGCAGAAAAATATCCATTAGTTTGTTTACTTTTTACATAAGAAAAATAATTACTGTTTACACGGGCAAGAGTGAGTTTTGAAAAAACGGTATCGCCGGGGATGCTGTCGGGTTTTATCATCAGTGTGGCGGCAGTGTGCAGGGGCGCATAAGAATTATGTACCTGATGAATACCCGAATAGGTGTTTTTGGTGCGGGGTTTCAGGTAGTATTCAAAATAAAGTGAATCATACAGGGCGGTGGAGGGTATGTCGAGTATGATATTTTTGTTTTCAAAATGATTTTTAAGTCCAAAACGGAATAGGGGCAGGGTGCTTTCCGGAGTTTGTGGTTCGCTGTCAGCCGGCGCGACAGATTTGACCGGGAATGTGAGTGATGACGCATTTTTATTAAAATCTGATGCGATTATCCTGACGGTATGGAGCAGGGTGTCGGAAAAAAAATAAATGCCGCGGTTATCGCCGGAGGCATACATTTTAAGCCTGTTTCCCCGGGAGATATAAGTTTGTATTATTCTTTTACGGCTGGCCACATATTCAGGATAATCAATCAGGGTGTTGATGTAGCGGCCTTCGCTGAAATCTATGGAATCAAAAGAAACTTTGAAAAAAGGAGTGCTGTCGATCAGGATTTCCAGCGAATAAATGCCATTTTTTCCATACGAATACTGCTGATCATAGGTTTCTACACCAAACGAGATGCCGCCCGATACCCGCAGTGTATCACTATGGGCAAGCTGATATGAACTCCCCTTTTTTTCCACGGTTAAGCAAACTTTTTGTTTGTTGTTATCCACGCTGCTGCCTGGTGATTTGGGGTACAAACAAACGGTAAATATACCGGGACTTGTTTCGTCGGGGATGGGATAGCCGAAAAGTCTCGGATTTATAGGCCGTTCGGTGATTTCGTTGCGTATTTCAAAATGCAGATGCGGGCCGGATGAAGAGCCTGTATTCCCTGAATAGCCGACAATATCACCTTTTTTGAAATGAAACAGAGAACGGTTGGGAAAAAGTTCTATTTCAAAGGATTTTTTTTCATATTGTTTGCGTTTTACGTAATCTTCAACCACTACATTGAACTCGTTGAGGTGGGCATAAACCGATACATAACCATTCGGATGGGTGATGTAAATAACTTTTCCGTAGCCGCCGGCAGCAACTTTTATCCGTGAAACATAGCCATCGGCGATGCAATAAACATTAAGTCCGGTTTTGTTTTGTGTGGCAAAATCAAGGCCCGAGTGAAAATGATCGGGGCGGAGTTCACCGAAAGTGCCCGACACATAAGGTTTGATATCGAGTGGCGGGATAAAATAGTTTTTAGGAATAATTTTTTGGGAAAATGCAAACCATGTGCTGTTCAGCAGGAAGATAATCAGAAAAAAAAGCCGTTTGCCATCCACAGGAATAAAAGATTTTTTGGTCGGAACTATGATAATGATCTTTTATAAACGGCAGTAAATTGTTTTTTATTTCATTTTTTCCAGGTCGCAGAAATTTTCGAGCAATTTGAAGGCGGGGTTATAACCTTTTTCGAAAGATTGCCACCAGTCGTCGCATGCGCCGTCTATATCGCCCAGTTCTGCCTTGCAAAGGCCGCGCAGGTCGTATGCTTCGGCAAACTCGGGCTGCAAAATGATGGCTTTGTTAAAATCTTCCATAGCATCGTTGTATTGCATAAGCATATATTTAGCCTGCCCTCTGAAAACCATGGCGTCGGCATCATTTGGGCTTATGCGGATTACCATATTGTATTTTTCAATGGCGCCTTTATAATCTCTGTTTTTGTACCTCAGCAAGCCCTGATCCAAAAATTCTTTTACTGCCACACTTTTGTCTCCATTGGTCACGGAGCGCGTTTTAATATCTTCATAAAGGGGCATTAGCAGTATGAGTTTTTTTAATTCATCCTGTGAGGCTAATAGTTTTTCTATTTTTTCGGCTGGTATAGAGAAGTTGATTCCCGGGTTATCTACTATTGGCATTACAGACATCCCGATGACATTACCCGAAAGCGCAAAAACCGGCATGCCGCAAATTTTTATTTGATCAGCGGCTTGCACTGATAATAGCTTTACATAGCCGAAATCTTTAATATCCTGCAAGGTGGCATCCACCAATTCAAGGAGGTTCTCATTGGTTTTGTTTACCAGAAAAACCTTTTGACCAATTACCGGATTCAGGGAGTTTAATATGACGGGACTGGCACTGTCGTAATTTATTTTTAGAAGCACCAGATCATAATCAATATCTGAGGCGGTATATCCGAGAATATCATAGTACTTTCCGTTGTTTAACAATACCTGCGCATTTTTGAAGCGGCCAATAGTATTGATGGTGGTAACTAAAATGTTGTTGGTAACAAAAAAACCGTAACCTACCGGCACGGCATCAGATACGATAACAGCAATGGACGGAGAATATTTATTCAGTACCGATGTTTTGTCTTGTGATAGTGCCGGCAAGGTCAGCAACAGCATTATTAAGGCGCTTAAAACATATTTTTTCATAAAATTTCACACAAAATTATATTAAATAAATAAAACTATGAAAAACACAAGTTAATAATTACTGACAAATTTAATTAAAAAAGAAGCACGGCTGTGTTTTTTTTGAGTTGGAAGCGAAAAAGATGAAAAATGTGGAACAAGTTTATATGAATTCAGTTTTTTAAGTTGTCTTGTTTGAGAGAGATTCTATTAGCAGGTATTAATTTTTTTTTGCATAATAAACCTAAAAAAAACCGTTTTGTTATATAAGCAAGTATTAATTTTGTAAAAAGATTATTGTGATCCCCCTGAAACAGCGGCTTGAAGACCCGAAATTAAAAAAACGTTTAAAGAAAACAATAGTGACGCTATTGGTCACGCTATCCGTGTTGGGCGCTGCAGGGGTTTTTGTGGGGTTTTTTTATGAAGATACGGTAAAACGTATTATCATCACAGAATTAAACAAGCGACTTAATACCGAGATTGTGGTGCAGGATGTTGAAAACGATATTCAATTTTCGATTTTCAGGAAGTTTCCCTATGCGTCGGTAAGTTTTAGTAATGTGAAAGTGATGGATGCCATAAAAACGCAGAAGCCTAAGGGTATTCTGCTGGAGGCATCGTCGCTGAGCCTGCAGTTCAGCATACTGGATATACTTTTTGGGAGGTATAAAATAAAAAAAATTGAGGCCGAAGAGGGAAATGTTAGCATAAAGATATATAAAAACCGCAGTGACAATTATCATTTCTGGAAGCCATCCGCTGACACTTCGGCAAGTGATTTTGCCCTCGACCTTCAAAAAATCGCACTGGACGATATGGGTCTTAGTTACGTGGATTATGGCCGAAAGCAAGATTATAAAGTATTTGCCAGAGATGTTATCCTGAAGGGCAAATTTTCAGATACGGAATATACCTTGAATATTGACGGCCGCGTGTTTGTGTATCTTATAAAACTGGAGCAGGATATCTACCTGGCAAATCAGCCGGCCGACCTTGATGTAATCCTTTATGTGAATTCCGGCAACGATTATGTAACATTCAAAGAAGGAGGCATTGATATCGGCAAACTGGTGTTTGATATCACGGGCACTATCAATTACGCCGAAAGCAACACCCTTTTGGATTTGCGCGTGGAAGGTAAAAAGATGAAAATTCAATCGCTCATTAACCAGTTGCCGTCACGGTACCGTGAGTTGTTGGGCGATTATGAATTTAAGGGCGATTTTAACTTCATCGCATTGGTAAAAGGATATACCGGGGAAAAAACCAATCCACTGGTGTCCGTTGCCTTTGGCTTAAAAGACGGAGACATCATACAAAAACAAAATTCCATTACGCTAAGCCATGTTTGTTTCGATGCGGAATTCACCAACGGATCCGGCCACCAGAAAGCCACGACAACCCTGTCCGTCAGGGGCTTTAAATCACAATTAAATGATGGCAACATTGCGGGCAGCATCCAGATAAAAAATTTTATCAAGCCAGAGATAGCCCTGAAACTTGCAGCCAGCCTTGATCTTAAAGATATTTTCCTTTTTGTGAAAACTGATACGGTGCAGTCGGCTTCGGGAAAAATCCTTTTGAATACAGATATCAAAGGTGTTATCGAACGCCCCGACGGTTTCACGGTAAGGGATTTTATAGCCAGTACTTCTACAGGAACTCTCGAAGTACAGGATGCCGGCATTGAACTTAAAGGCGGAAGGCACAATTTTTCGGGGCTTAACGGCCTGTTTACCTTCAGCAATAATGATATTGAAACCGGGCAATTCAGTGGCAAATATATGGCTACGGATTTCACGATGAGGGGCAAGTTCAAAAATATCATTCCTTATCTTTTTATCGAAAATCAAAGCCTGTTAATTGATGCCGGTTTTCATTCCGATTTCATTGATTTGGGCGAAATTCTTGAATATTCTTCGGGGAAAAAAGATACGGTTTATCGAATGGAGATGCCCGAAAATGTTGATTTCAGCCTGGGGATTGACATTGGGAAATTGACCTTTAAAAAGTTTACTGCCACCAACATCACGGGCAAAGTAACTATGAAAGACAAGCAGTTTGTGGCACATGATATTTCGTTGAAGGCGATGAACGGGAACATAATTTTTTCAGGTCTGGTGGATGGTGCCGCTCCGGATAAGCTTCTTATCAGTTGCGATGCTTCTATAAAAAAAGTGGACATTCGGAGACTTTTCGGAGAGTTGGAGAATTTCGGGCAGACCAGCCTGCAGGAACGAAACCTTAAAGGCCAGCTTTCTGCCACATTGCAGTTTGCTTCGGTGTGGTCTTCGACATTTAAGGTGGAAAAACCCACTATTTATGCCAAGGCTGATATTGTTATTGAAAACGGAGCCCTCATTGATTATGAACCTCTCAGCGGTTTGTCGAAATACCTCAAAGGCCGCGACCTGAAAAATGTTTCATTTGAAACTATGAAAAACACCATAGAAATTAAAAATGAGGTCATCCAGATTCCCACAATGGAGATCAACAGCAACGCCATTGATTTTCAGGTGAACGGAACACACGGTTTTGATCAGAAGATAGATTATCATCTGAGCGTGTTGTTGTCGGATCTGGGTACGGTGAAGGAGAAAAACATGCAGGCTGAAGATATCGGGGTTATTACCGATGACGGATTGCATAATGAAAGGTATTTTTTCCGCATAACCGGCACTGTCGATGAGCCCGTGTATCATACCATTGACAAGGAAGGGTACAAGGCCAATATAAAGACCAACCTGGCAAAAGAAAAAGAATCACTGAAAGAAATACTCAACCGCGAATTCGGGTGGTTTAAAAAAGACACGGTTATTACCAAAGAAAAAGGTCAGAAACCAAAGGAAAAATACGAGTTCAATGTGGTGTGGGACGAAGATGAGGATAGTAATAAAAAGGAAGTGGAATAACATCAGGCAGGGCATTGCCCTTTCGGAGTTTTTTTTCAGATTGTTTTTTTTAGCGGAAGGTAACCAACAAATTCAGGGCAAAGTTCCATATCATTACCACACCGATGGCAAAGAGTTTTGACAGGTAAAAATTCATTTTAAATTTGCTTACCAGCAGCCAAAGTATGAGTGTGTTGATGCCTAAGCCAACCAGGGAAACACTGAAAAACCGGAAAAATTCCCAGGCTATTTCGGGGTTTTTGCTTTCAAAGGTCCATATCCTGTTAAAGATATAATTCCAGGTAGCAGCCACTGTAAAACCCATGGCGTTGGAGATATATTTCGGTATTTTCAACCATTCTTTGCACACATAAGTAGTGCCGAAATCCACCAAAACCCCGGAGCCGCCCACCACACCGAATTTGATGAATTTCAGGAAAAAAACTTTATCGAAAAAATTAAACATAACGTGAAAGTCTTCGTCTGCAAAAATAGGTTGTTTTTACGGTTTGTGAAACAAAAACTTTTTCGTGTTCTGCTCCAAAAAGAAATTTTTATTTGAGTACTTCCAGGGCTTTTTTAAAGGTAATGTCATCTTGTAAATATACCGGATAAAATGCCGGATCATCAAAAATATTACGGCCTATATTGGCCTTAAGCAGGACTTTCAGCCGGGGTGCCGCAGGCTTTATTCCCTCGTCGTCACGCGCAACACCTTTTGATGCTGCATAAGCAACAAAGTCGTTAAAAAGGTCATCAGATATCTGGAAGAGGGCAACAAAGTTTTTGGCATTTTGATATTGTCTCAGTTTTTTGCGGTTTTGGTCGGCATAGTCGAAGGCAAAATCGCTGAGCAGGCTGCTCTTACTGAGAATTTTTCGATAATATGCCGAAACAAATTCGGATTTGTTGGGGATATAAATGTCGGGCATGATGCCACCGCCGCCATACACTATTTTTCCTTTTGGTGTTTTATACCTCACGGTATCATTAAAGTTCAGGCTGTCGCTTGCCTCGGAGTCTTCATCGAGCAGGCTTTTATAGAAATCCATATAATATTCGTAAATATCGGAGGAATAAGGCTTTTGTATGCAGCGGCCGGTAGGGGTATAATAGCGTGCAACAGTCAGGCGTATGGCTGATCCGTCGCGGAGTTTGATTTGTTCCTGAACCAGTCCTTTGCCAAAAGACCGCCTGCCGATGATGGTTCCTCTGTCGTTGTCCTGAACGGCGCCGGCCAATATTTCGCTGGCTGAGGCTGAAAATTCGTTGATAAGTATCACCAGACTGCCGTTTTCGAAGAGGCCACCGTTTTTCGAGTAATTATTTTTGCGTGCCCGGTGTGATCCTTCGGTGTACACTATCATATTCTTGTCGGGCAAAAACTGGTCGGCAATGTTGATGGCCGCATCGAGGTATCCTCCACCGTTGTCGCGAACATCAAAAATCAACTTTTTCATTCCCTGAGAAAGTAAGGATGAGATGGCATCATAGACTTCGTCAGTTGTTGTTGCCGAAAATGTATTCAATTTAATATAACCAATATTTCCGTTTACCATATAAGCTACATCTACGGAATACGTGGGAATGACATTCCGGGTAATCATAAAATCCATCATTTTGTGTTCATCTCTGCGGAAGATGCCCACCTTAACCTTGGTGCCGCGCGGGCCTTTTAGTTTTTTCATTACCTCATCGTTGGTAATTTTTTTTCCGGCTACATTTTTTCCGTCAATTTTGACGATACGGTCACCGGCATGGATTCCTTCTTTTTCTGATGGGCCGCCAGCTACTGTGTTTATCACCACAATCGTGTCGCGGATCAGGCGAAACTGCACGCCTATGCCGTCGAAATTGCCTGCCAGCGGAGCGTTGGCCTCATTAAATTCTTCGGCAGGGATATAAACAGAATGAGGGTCGAGTGTTTCGAGCAATCCCGAGATGGCATTTTCAAGCAGCTTGCTTTTGTTGATGGTATCTACATAATCGTTTTCGATGTAATTCATCACATCATTGAGTTTATTGTAATGGCTCCCGCTGAAAAGCGATGTGGCATTGCCGGCGCCGGGGAGTAGATATTTCCCGGCCAGAATACCCGCGATGAGTGTGAGTGCAAAGAATAATGGGAGGATTATTGCAAAACGTTTATTCATTTAAGAATTGTTCTTTAGAATTAAAAGATGCGGTGGATTGTGAATGCAAAATTATGCTTTTTGGTGTTAATAGTTCCGGATTAATTCACGATCCAATCATTTTTTTGAAGTGCCGGCAGAGATTATTTTATTGTAAATAAACAACTTTCGCAATTCAAACAAAAAAACCGTTTCAAAACTTATACTTCCACCCGCTACGCCCCAGTTCACTGCCTTTCTATTGCGTAATTTGTGATTAATACTATATTTGCATGAAATATAAGGCGCTATGTTTCAGTTGCTTTTCGACAAGGAGATTTACGATAAATTTATTCTGGAAAAAATTTCTTCCGCAAAAAAATTTATCTGGATCGGCACCGCCGACATCAAGGACATGTACATAGCCCGCCGAACGGATATGGTGCCCTTTCTTGAGATATTGGCTGCATTGATAAGAAAAAAAGTGGAGGTGCGTCTTATCCATGCCAAAGAGCCGGGACCGGCATTTCGTAAAGACTTTGACAAATACCCCGAATTGTTTTCAGGACTGGAGAGGGTCTTGTGTCCGCGTGTACATTTCAAAATGATTATCATCGATGGTGTGGTTGCCTATTGTGGTAGCGCCAATCTTACCGGTGCCGGTATGGGTGCAAAAAGCGAACATAACCGAAATTTTGAAAACGGATTTATGACCGATGATGTAAAACTGATAGGTCCTTTAATGGAGCAGTTTGATAGTGTGTGGCGCGGAGCACATTGCAAAAAATGCGGCAGGAAAGAATTTTGCCTGGATTGTCCTTTGGAGTGAATTCTTTTATAGTGTGCGGAGAGAAAGCCTCAACTATTTACTTGTTAATTTTATTACTGAAAAGAATGTACAGAAACCCTTGCATCAGAGCCACTAATGGGACTCGAACCCACGACCTTCCCGACACTTAGGTGTCGGGATGCTCTACCTCTGGTTTCACATAATTTTCGATGTATGTTCTGCTTTTGCATTTTTTAATTCGTCGTTCTTCATGTCTGGCGCTTTCAAGGGAGTCAAAAGATTTAGAAAAAACCAGGGACCATGGTATTCCCGTTTTGGTAAAGACCGAATGCCCAATGTTATGCTCGTACAAACGTCTTTCCAGATCGTTAGTAGAGCCCACATAATACTTGTTAATTTTATTGCTGAAAAGAATGTAGAGAAACCCTTGCATCAGAGCCACTAATGGGACTCGAACCCACGACCTTCCCGACACTTAGGTGTCGGGATGCTCAACCGCGGAGTTCACATAATTTTCGATGTATCTTCTGCTTTTACACTTTTTAATTCGTCGTTCTTCTTGTCTGGCGTTTTCAAGAGTGTCAAAGGGTTTAGAAAAAACCAGTGTCCATGGTATTCCCGTTTTGGTAAATACAGAATGCCCAATGTTATGCTCATACAAACGTCTTTCCAGGTCGTTTGTAGACCCCACATAATACTTGTTAATTTTATTACTGAAAAGAATGTACAGAAACCCTTGCATCAGAGCCACTAATGGGACTCGAACCCACGACCTACGCATTACGAATGCGTTGCTCTACCAACTGAGCTAAAGTGGCAAGAAAAAATAACAGAACGTTGATGCAAAAGTAGAAAAAATTTTTTAAAAAAACTGTTACTTGAGCAAATATCAGTCATATTTTGTTCCGGGGGTATCAAATGGATCATTTTCCTTGCCATTCAATGTGAGCCTGGTTTAGTCCGCGTTTCGGTTTTCTTTTTTATTGCCGGCTTTGAGTTTATTGTTATTATCGGGCGAGATTTTAGCTATCCAGATTACCCACAGCATAAAGGTAAATCCCAAAATGATAAAGTTGAAGACATAATTATGATTAAAATACATCCATTCGGGGCGGTAGATTTTAGTAAGGCATAAGGCAGAAATCCTTAACACGTTCATCAAATGAATAGAAGCCAATCCCACAGGCAGGAACCATAGTTTTTTCTTCCAGGGCCCGGGATAAGCAACAACAAAGGCGACGAGCAACATCATAACATCGGCACAAAGGCATGGCCGTCCGATTGACAGAGAGCCGTAGCCGCCCAGATAAATGACACGATAAGATGTGGTGATAGCAACATCGGTGAACAATGAAGTAAGATGGATGCTCAAAAACATCAGACTTTTTAACAACAAGTGGTATGCAAAAAACCATGCGTTAACAAAGATAGGCCCGTAATGAGCCATTTGCATATAATCGTCAATAAAATGCCAGGGAAGGAAAATGAGAAGAAAGACAATGATAAACCGGGCAATCTTGTTTTCTGGTATTATTTTTTTAAAAAAACTTGTAACCCTTGATGCCATTGGTAGTTATTGTTTTTTTTCAATGATAAACATCAGATCGAGTCCGAAACGGGTTTTGCCCCTGAGCACTAACTCAATTTTACCGAGGTGATAGAAAATGTTTCTCAATAAAATTCTTTTCCAGTCCAGAATAACGGGTGAGGGGTATTGATAATAATGTCCCACTAAGTTAGCCCATACGGGAGAGTGAATAGGCAGCGGAATAAAACATTTTTTTATTTTGTATCCGCAACTTTCTGCCATTTTGCTGAAAGTGGCCGGTGTATAGTGTACCACGTGTTCGTAGCAATCCCAGATATCCATTTTTTTGTCCTTTCCTGTGAGCTGGCCTAACTTCATTTTAAAATGGTTGTAATCGCCGTTGGGCACTTTGATGGCCATTATTCCATCAGATTTCAGCAGGGAGTAATTTTTTTTTAGCAGTTCTTTGGGGTTGGTAACGTGTTCAAAAACATCGATCAGTGTAATGACATCATAATTGTTTTCGGGCAGTGTAGCTTGTTCCAGAAAAGAATTATGAATTTTCAGCCCCCAGTTTTCGGTGGCGATTTTAGCTAAGGCAGGACTGGGTTCAACGCCCTCGGTTTCAAAACCGGCCTCCCTGGCTTTTCTCAGGAAAAATCCCATGTTGGTGCCAACGTCAAGGAGTTTTCCACCATTTTTATATTTTTTGATTTTTTTAACTTCATACTCATAATTGCGGTCGCGGTGATGAACTTTTTTTCCTTTAAAAATCAAGCGGGCTTCATTATAAAAAGTATCGGCATCACCGAAATAGTTTTCCTGTGCATTATTGGCGCGGGGGTTGGTATATATTAATTTGCAGCTGTTGCATTTAACCACAGAAAGTCCTCTTTCGGTGCCCAATATAGTGTAATCATCGGCGTCGCACAAGGGACACCGGCAAGCCTCACGTTGGTTTTCATCATAGAAATCTTTTTGAGTTCCTCCATGAATGTAATCGTCTTTTTTAAGTTTTTCGATACTCATTTTTTGGGATTTTAAGATGCACAGCCAATTTCAGGTAACAACATGAGCAAACAGAAAACGATCTGCTTGTCGTTGTCAATGAATTTGCTTTTACAAAAATAATGAAATATGCCAAGCCAAAATAAAGACTGTAATAATTCAAAAAAATTATTGATGTAGCGAGGGATACATTATGGTTGTCTGAAGGGGATTTCTTCAAAGGAAGGCTCTTAAGGCAGCCGGCGTTAAAATAAGATGTTTTGAGCAGAAAAAAATGTTTATTTTTGTTGGTAAACAACCAAACGACAGGCATCAAGGAATATGGTAATATTGAAGTTGATTGACGGTATTGACTGGGTGATTTTCGACCTGGGTGATTATTTCTATACTCCTGTGTTAATAATTCTGATTTTGGCTTTTGGTTTTATGCACCAAAAGAAAAAGATTGAAGATAACCCTGCATACAAATATTATTTTGCGGGACTGGCGACAAAAATATTGTTTTCACTGATTTTTTTATTGATTTTTACCGAATACTATGGTTGGGGCGACACCTGTGATTATATAACAAGTAGTATGGCGGTGTCAAAATTGTATTTTAAAGATTCTGAACAATGGTGGATGGTAATATTGGAAAAAGTAGAATGGGAACAGTCATTATATTACTTTTTTAATAATGATACCGGTTTTCCTGCATTTCATATGTGGAGGGGTGAAGAGACAAGGTTTGTAATTTATATTTCAAGTATTTTCAGCACTTTGGGTATGAATTCATATATGCCTACAACCGTTTTGGTTGCAGCCTTTTCTTATCTGGGTGTCTGGAAGTTATATTTGTTTTTTACCGATTATTTTCCTCATCTCATGAAACAGATGGCTATTGCGGTACTTTTCTTTCCTTCTTTGCTTTTCTGGGGTTCGGGAGTGATGAAAGATACATATACTTTTGCTGCTTCGGGCTGGCTGGTGTATAATATTTATATGATTTTTTTCCGAAAGAAAAAGATTCCGGTCAATATTATCCTGTCTTTATTAAATGGCTTAATCATCCTTTCCATCAAGCCATATATTTTTGTTGCCCTGTTTCCGGGTATTGTGGTATGGGCGCTGTTCCGCAAAGTAAAAGATATCAAGAATAAAGTGCTGGCCTCTATTGCTATGCCGGCCATGATTATTATCGGGTTTGGGATCACTATGTTTGTATTTTCTTCGCTGGAGAGTGAAATGGGACGCTATGGCAACGTGGATAGTGCTGTAAAGCAGGCGCAGACGATACAGCAGGACCTTAGCCGCTCGGAGCAATACGGAGAAAATTCTTATAGTATTGGAACAATAGATGGAACATTTTCAGGTATGTTGAAAATTTTTCCCATGGCCATCATTGCAGGGATGTACAGGCCTTTTCTCTGGGAGGCGCGAAACCCGGTTATGCTCATTTCAGGACTGGAAAATTTTATCTTGCTGATGATGACACTATGGCTTTTATTAAAACTAAAGGTTATCAGGTTTTTTCAATATATTTTTTCCGACCCTATTTTGTTGTTTTCAATGATTTTTACCATCTTTTTTATGTTTGCGGTGGGGATGGCTTCAGCCAACTTTGGGGCTCTGGTAAGGTACCGGATACCCGCTATGCCTTTTTTTGCTGCCAGCGTATTTATAATGCTCGACAAATATAATCAATACAAAAAAGCACAGGAATTACCTGAAAAAGAAGAGGACGAGGAAGAAGAAAGAGAAGAAGAGTGATTGTCCCTCTTGATAAAGCACACCGATCAGACGAATTCTATCAGTCTTATTTTGTTTCCCGCGATGGTTATTTTTTTTGTAAAAACAATAGCCGGCAAAATGGAAAGTTCGCTTTTTATTTTTACAGACAGCTTGTTTTTCAGTTCCATCTCATTGATTTTTTCTCCTTTTTGCTTTTCGCAAATCAGGGTTATTTTTTCGATAATGTCATTTTGTTTGCATACCTGCAATTGGTATAATCCTGTCAGTTCGTTAAATTTGCTGATGATGGAACGGAATTGTTCAGGGAATACGTTGATGCCTTTGTAAATTAGCATGTCGTCGGTACGGCCCAGAATTTCAAAAAACAAGTTTTTATGGTCTTTTTTTACAATGCGTAGAATTTCTCTCGTGTTGTAGCGAAATAAGGGCTGACTTTCTTTTATGGGGGTTGTAACAATCATTTCGCCCTCATCACCTTCTTTCAGGCTTTCAAAATGTTTTATTCCGCCTTTTGAATCCCGTAATTCGATATAATACTTTTGTGTAAATAAAGGCGCAAAGCGCAAAATATTTTCATCGTTTGCGGAGGCAAGGGCAGAACAAATTTCGCTCAGTCCATAATTTGCATTGATGATCTTTGAGCTCCACTTTTCAATCAACGTCTTGCGGAAATAGTTGTTTTGAATTCCCGATTCGCCGCCAAGGTAAAAAGAATAGACGTTTAAATCCTGCGGCAACATTCCATATTCAGTTTCCAGCCTGGATGCGATATGGGGCAGATAGGACGGGGTGCAGTGCAACGAAATTTTGTTTCTTTTCGAAAGCCCCAGTTCCTTGATGAGTCTGATTAGCTCGGAAGTGTTTCCGGCACCAAAATTTATTACCTGTACCCCTGTTTTACTTATCGACTGGGAGTCCAGCACTCCGCCAACCCACATGGACAGGTTCAGGCAGTTGATAACAATTTCGTTGTTGCCCAACTTTCCCATGCCTGCATATCTCAAACATTCGTTGCCAATATCTGTTATAAAATCTATATCCTTTTTGCTGAATGTTAGCAGGAGGGGGTTGGAGGAGGTCCCGCTGGTCCGGTATATCTGGTTGATGGCAACTTTTTTATTGGTAAAATTACCAAAAGGAGGTTGCTTTTTTTGAGAGGAAAGCAATTCGTGCTTGCTTGTCAGGGGTGCATGGTTGAAGTCGCCGGCACCATTTAATTTCCTTGAATAAAACGGGGTGAGTTTTTTGAAGTTGTCAAGAATTTTGTTTTTTTTAAAAACTGTCATGACAAAGGGGTATTATTTCCCAGCATTTGGGATCCTTGATTTTTTCATAGGTGTCATCATCGCAATAAATCATAAAAGGAATATTGTATCCCAGGGGACCAAGGCCCATTTTATTATTTATAAATCCATTTTTTTTGAGCTGATTATAATAAGGGACGTTTTCCTGGGAGAAAGTTACTATGGCTGTATATTTGTTTTTTACCACCTGTTGATCGAGCCATAGAAATAATTTTTTTTCAAAAATGGATTTACTTTCCATAAAACGCATATCGAAAAGCATGATTTTGTTGTTTTGTATGTAAAATACAACATAGCCTTTTATGTTTTTTTGAGTATCATAAATACCAAAAACCTGATAGTTAAAGCGAGGATTGGCAATTTTCCATGAATACACTTCTTCGGAGATAACTTTATGCACTGCTGTGGTTTTGCAAGCCTTCAGCACGGGCATTATTTCGCTAATGTGGTCAATTTTCTGAATGTAAAAATCTTTTGTTCTGACCCTTTTTGAAAAGAATAAGTTGTTGAAAAAGGATTGAATATAAGTCTTGAAATAAAAACGGATAAAGCATATTGTTCTCCATCCGAATTTTTGTATAATCGGTGTAGACATGGCTCCTCCAAAGCCTAATTCAAAGAGGTTGCCTTCCTGGCGGAGGTAGTCAAAGCCGGCATTGGCAATTTTAGTGTACAGGCCTTTTCCCCGGTGTTCCGAATGTGTCATGGTGTCGGTAGAGTGGAATACGATTTTTTGTTCGTCGTTTAAACTGTAGAGCTCGGGCATCAGGCCTTCAAAGGCAACTATTTCGCCGTTGGCAGTTTTGGCTACAAAGCCGATGGATGCCCCGGCAGGATTTTTAAAATATTTCCAGTCAAAATATTCAGCAGGCACTTCCTGGTTGAAACAATTTTTCATCAGCAGGACAAGTTGTTCATTGTCCTGATGGGTAAATTTTTCTATCCTGTATGTGTCCTTCATGTTTACCATAACATATTAATCTTCACCATCAAGATATTCGGCTACCACAAAACCCTTGCTATTTACATAATGCCGTTCGGGCAGTTCTGTCAGATTGTTTATTTTCAGAAAATCCTTAGCCTTATAAGGCATGGTTAAAACTACGTATTTTTTTCCATCTTCGGTTTTATATTTCAGCTTGCTGTCGCCCGAAAGCTGTACTTTGCCTGCAGCGGGGATGACTATATAAATCGGGCGTTCATGTCCAGAAAACCGTTCCATATATCGCATCAGTTTTATGCCTTTGGCCACCGAGGTTCTGAAATGGGCGGTCCCGGTCATAGGCATCGCGTGGATAAGGTAATATGGTATAATGCCGTTTGAACGCAGTGCGCTGCTAAGGGCTGCAATAGTTTTTTCGTTGTCGTTGACACCTTTCAGCAAGGTGGACTGGTTCCAGATTGTAATGCCTTTCAGTGTCAGTTTTTTCAGTGCTGCTATTACTTCTTTTGTGAGTTCATCGGGGTGATTGATGTGTACGGTGCAGGCAATATTTTTGTTTACCAGTTTGTTGTTGATGCCGGTAATCATTTTTACAAAGTCGTCGCTGATGATGGATGGCTCCATGATAGGCCGGCCTAAAGCAAAATAAACCTGGTTAATATGGTCTATTTTTATTACTTCAGAGATTACTTTTTTGATTTTTTCAACCCCCAGAACAATCGGAAATCCCCCGGTAAGCAATACACTGCGGATGCTGTTGTCAGCTTTTATTATATTAATTGCCTTGTCTAACTCTGCCTTGTTTATCATTTTTTCATCGCCGAAAACGTAGCCCCGCCTATAACAAAAGCGGCAATGCGAAGGACATATGCTGGTCAGTTTAAGCACCACCCTGTCTTCGTAAAGCCTTTCGAAGGTTTTTATTTCTGTTTTCAGCAAGCCCTTGAAGGGTTCTGTTATGGTGATATTTTGATTCAATTCATTCAGGGAGGGGAAAAACTGTTTTGCTATAAATTCGCTTCGCTGAATTTGCTCAGAAATATATTTTGAAATCTTTATTGGGTATTGCTTGTTTATTTTTTCGAAATCTTCTTTTGATAACTCAGTGGAATTTTTTGTCATTTTCATCTTTTTCTGTTATTAAGCCGCTATTTTTCTTGACGGCAAAGTTAAGTAAAACCGTTTATCTTATATTAATTTGTATGTGTTTGTCTGTTACTTTTGAGTTATTGCGTCTATTTTGTTTTTTTAAAACTATAATATAATAAACTTATATTTATGCGGATTATTAATTTTTTTGTTTGATTAATACCAGCTTAATGTAATTTTTCCACCATTCCTTATTATAAATGCAGTACCTTGGAAGCACGGATGACGTGCTATTGCCAACAAAATTTGTCTGTTCGGCGCTGAGCAGGTAATGGTACCCCGCATCTTTGGCCGCAGTTACCACCTGGTCGTTGTACTTTCCGTTAGGAAAGGCTAGTGACAGGCATTCCGACGAGGGTATTTGCTGTCTGATAAGATTTCGCGAGTGTTCAAGCTCAAAATTCAGGTCGGTATTGTTCAAATTGGTGAGGGTGGCGTGGTTATGCGTATGCGAGCCCATAGTAACGCCCGATTTTGCACATTCATTCAGTTCGCGCCAACCCATCATGCGGGTATAGGTTACTTCGTCGCCCATCCTGGTCTGCAGATTATTCAGAATTTCGTCGCGGCTGGTGTTGCCCAGTAGCCGGAGGTACACGTCAAGGGCCGTTTTTTCCACGTCCTTTTCATTGGCAAGCATCTTGTCTATTGCCAGTTCAGGTATTTCAAGCCGCAATTTTTTATGAAAGCAGGCTTCCGTCATTTTGTTCAGGCGTTGTGTCCAGAAACTTTCGCCGGTTGCTGCCGACTGCGTGATAATGTGCTGCGTGGCGCGAAATTTATACTTATTCAGCAAGGGGAGTGCGTTTTCATAAAAATCATAATACGCATCGTCAAAGGTTATTATCAGCCTGGTCTTAGTGGTATTATGTTTTTGAAATACCTCTTCAAGGGGAATAACAAAGTAATGCCTGTTGATGTATGACAATATTTTATCAAAAACTCTGATGGGTATTGGCGGATACGCAGGCGAATTTTCGTCTGAGATACGATGAAAACAAAATATTTGTGTTTTAGATTCCATCGGTACAAATTAAATTAAACTCCCAGTTAAACTCGTTTCTCACATCCATGCCGTCAATCATAAAATCACTTTCTTTATATTCAGGAATGCAGGGTCTTACCAAAACAGGAGAGGGGATTTCTTTTTTTAATAATCGCAACAGGGTGACATAAGGTCTGAATCCGATAGCATGCAAAAAATCAAGTTCCCGGCTGTCTTTTGAAATGGTCCAAAGCTGCAACATCCGGCATTTTTCATTTTTTATAAGAAATTTTACAAGCGACCTGAAAATTTCCGGTTCGGTGTAAGCATAATCCAAAATAAAAAATCTATAGCCTGATATGATGTAATATGAAATGAAAGCCACCAAAGTATTGTCTTTATAAACAAAGGCAAAACCATAACGGGAGTGTGGGTTATTATAACGCCAGGCCAGGTATTCCTTGGTTTTGTTAAGGCTTAATACGTTTTCGTTTCGCAGTTTTTTGCATAATCCGGCCATATCTTCCGGCCTTGGCTCTTTTGTGCATATGAATGAATACTGTTTGCCGGGATGTTTAAAGCGATCGCAGAGCGAGGTCTTATAAAAGATTTTTTTTTCGGCCACAGGAATGCTGCCAAGCTTTATCAATCCTTGGTTTGCCGGATAATTCCCCGACAATGCATTGCATAAAAAAACGCCATGGTTTTCGCGGACAAAATCCATCCCGAAACGTATCAGTTTGTCGTAAATGCCTTGTCTTCGGTATTCGTGATGTATCACGCCATCCGAAATTGTAGCAATATTCACGGGCTGACCCTTCAGGCGGTATTGCACTATCAGGAAACCAAGCACACCGACCACTTTTTGTCTGGCATCATCAATGGCTGTAAAATATAACACATCTTTGGCCCATGGGTTGTCAAGGTATTTCCATTTGAAATAGGTCTCCCGCTTTTCAGGGCTCATGTGTCCCCAGAGAGGTAATAGCAGGTCGAGTACCTGTTGTTTATATGTCACATCGTATTTAGTTACTACGACCATTTACCTGCCTTATATCAGTGTGTTTAAAGCTTCAGCCAGTTTTTTTGTCTGGTTAATTCGCGAATAATTTGTTATTGCCTTCATGTCTCTTTGATCGGATATTTTCCCCGTGGAAATGTATTCGTCAAAAAGAGCCTGCAAAATTAGTAAAGTTTTTTCAGAATTCTCACATACAAATCCCGAATGTGTGGTGTGGATGATTTCTTCCAAAATCTCTTTATCACCAGGGCTTAGTATCACCGGTTTCCCGAGGGCCAGATAGTCGAATATTTTGCTGGAGGTAACACCTTTGATATTGGTATGCGAAAACATCAGAAATACATGGGCGGCTGCCATAATTTCAAGGGCTTTTTTCTTTTCCACGCGGCCTGTAATCTGGTAATAGGGTTCTAAGCCCTGCAGTAGCCCGCGTACACGGTCGGCCTGTTGTTTTTCAAAGTCAAGTCCGAGAAACAGCAGCTTAATGTCGCCTTTGGAGGCTGCCGTGTGAACAAATTTCCGGAATGCTTCGGTGAAAATTTCCACTGGTTGCGATTCATACAGTGTGCCGTTGAATATTATAGTAAATGCCTTATTGCCGGTTGTTTCGGGCAGGCCGGCATAATCATCGGGATCAAAGCCGTTCATTATGGAAAAACCTGGTTTTTTAATGAACCCGGTGATAAGGTCAACGTAAGCCGGCGAAATGGTGGTAAACCCGCTGGCGCTGGCAAGCCATTTCAGCTCGCTTCTTTTCTCAAGGTTGGCGATTAGCCTGTCGCGAAACGATAAATTAGTCAGCCACTGGCTGGTGCTCCAGTCGTCGCGGTAGTCGGACACCCAGGGGATATGGTGTTTTTTCGACAGTTTGTGGCAAAAAGAAAATAAAACGTATGGCTTGCCGGAGGTGATCATACATTTGATGTCGGGATCTTTTTTTAATAGATCGTCCGAAAATATGTACAAATTTCTGAACGGGACCACCCGTGTAGTAAAATTCTGACCTATTACTTCAAAAAACGATAGCATCTTGCGGAATGTTACCATTTTTCTTTCGCCGTATTTTTCGTGCAGGCGGTCACGGAGGTTGCCCTTGTATGGCAGCGAATAAACCTCATACCCATCAAACTGCTGATGCAGGATTTCGGAAGAGGTGGTGGCCGACATATCTTT
>Ga0209097_10000518_pt1 | contig 38393 bp, 20 predicted proteins | sample AD_UKC052_MetaG_FD_184419 | JGI IMG/M metagenome (GOLD analysis project Ga0209097, IMG submission 184419) | Active sludge microbial communities of municipal wastewater-treating anaerobic digesters from USA - AD_UKC052_MetaG (SPAdes) (version 2) | ecosystem: Engineered > Bioreactor > Anaerobic >... | reverse complement strand
AACTGGAGTGAAATTCCGGCCGGGAAGCCTTCAGGATGTTGTGTTGCAGCCCCGCTTTGAAGTTACTGTATTTCATCAGGTCGATGGCCGTGACGAAACCTGTCGAATCGGCATCGAGCGCCACTTCCAGGTATTTATCATCTTTCTCGATCTTGGTGAGCGCCACCAAAGGAATGGTGTACCGGAACCATTCGTAGGTGTGGATTTTTTTATAGCGGCTCGCTTTCAGCCACTGCCAGGAGTCTGCATCGGGTGTTTTTTTACGCTTCGTATCCTGTCGGGAGGAGATGTCGAAAAAGGAATAAGTCGTTGCGGACGTGGTGGAATCCTGAGGGATCAGCCCTTTCCGGACAGGCTTTTTTTCCACACCGCTTTTACGGATGCTCGTTTTCAGGTTGATCGTTTTGGAAAACTCCACCTGCACCAGTCCGTTGGGCTGATCGCCGCCGTATCCGATGAAATCGCTGTACACACGGGCCTGCAAAATATCGGTGGCGCGTTCCCTGAAAATCACGCGTCCCACTTCGAAAGGTTTCAGCAAAATGACCGTATCGATCGGGCTGTAGTTATTCGTGTAATTGCTCAACTGGTAATCATTGTAGATCACTTCGTCGAGGTCGACGTGGTAGCCGTCCAGGATATTGTCTTTGCAATAGATTTCGATATTCCTGACAATGTAATAGTCCTGGGAAACGTCGAATTTGGTGGAAAATGAAATCGGCACCCGGTTGTGAAAAGTCAGCACCTTGTTCCCGAAGTCGTCGAGGTAGCCCTTGATAGCGATCCCGGCAATTTGCCCCGATTCGAATTTGATCTGCACCTCCCGGATTGTCAGAACCGAATCTTTCAGCGGCAACTTGCCCGGTTCTTTATCATTGTACCAGTATATCGGCGCCTGGTCGTACACGTACACAACGCCCACTTTGGAGCCTTCCTGGGTTCGTTTTTGCAGGATATCCAGCACGTTATTCAGGAAGATCCGGCCATTGGTTTCGAGGGCTTTTTCTTCGTTCGTTTGTTTTTCCCTCCGAACCGTATTCAGTTCGACGATTTTTTCCGCCAGCCAGGTCTGGTCATCGTTATTCGTGGTCTTGCTTTTTATCCGATCCACCAGTGAATTGATCTTCGTATTATCGTAATTCCCATCACCCAGCGCTTGCAGGGTTTCCTGTATTTCCATCCGGTTGGCGACAGACAGCGGCGTATTGGAGTCTACTTTTTGGGCGCTTTGGTCCACCTTTTTCTCCAGCGGTACGCCTACGGGTACGGGCTGATTCAGGTGGTCGTACGCGGATTTCAGCCGGGTGAGGAACAGTTTTTCCAGGTATTCGCCTTTTACAAAGTCGGAGGCGGGAATCTGGAAAGAGTCTGTTGTTCCGTCCATCCTGCACTCGAAGTAGTAGGTAAGTTCCTTGCTCCGGTAAATTTCTTTCACCCCCATCCGCACCACTTGGCGGCCTACCACCAGGTCCGAATAGTGCAGCCAGTTGATATCGGAAACGGTTTGTGCAAAATTTGTATGAATAAAAAACAAAGGGAGCAGAAGCGAAAAAAAACGTTTCATAAGGAGGCGCTGTTTCATGCGTGACGTGATAAATTGCATGCGAATATATTTTTTATTTTTCCAATATATTGCAACGATTTGCACTGATCTTCCTCATGTTCCTGAATTAACTTTATCGGGTGCCCGGCCGTTTGCAAATGCGGGCAATCCAGTATCGGCATGAATTCCCCTTTGCCATAAAAAAATCATCCCCAACACTTTCCCTACCTTAAAATTATTCTTACACTTGCACGTCCCCCGCGTGCTCAGCCAATCAATTTCCGTTTTCAAATGTGCTAATCCATGGCCAATCCCGCCTACTCTCTGGTGACTGAACTCATTCCGATGCTCCTCGGACTAAAAACACTGGAAACACCCCCTGCCGGCGTCACCAGCGGCAACGCTTACTGGCTGGAGCCCGACAAGAGCGATCCGAAAAAGACCAAACCCCGTTCCCTTCAGTGGAATTGGGATTTTTTCAACGACGGCAAAAAAGCCTGGGAAGCCGTACCCTATCGCGGCTGGATTATTGCCCAAATCGTGCAAAGCATCGGCAAGGACAATGCCTTCATCGCCATTCCCGGCCCGGTGACCGCTTCGGTCGACATACCGGTCATCGGCACCGATATTTCTCCCGACAACAGTCGGATGCCGGCCTACAAGGCACTCACCAAAAGCGACGGCTACCTCCGCTCCTTCCAAACCAAACTGGCTTTCACCCTCACCCAATGGAGCCATGACGGGCAGCCGTTGATCGTGCTGGGCGGCGGACTTCATTCCACCACCCAGGTGTGGAAAGAAAACGGAGATAAAAGTCAGTCGCTGCGGGCCGATCTGGAAATTTTTGCCCCCATTTACGGCTGCCGCGACGACCTCACCGCGCTGCAAAAAGCCGATACCGACAAAATGCACCCCGGTCTGCAAAGCCTGCAAATCGGCCTGCAAATCAGCCGGCAATCCGGCGCCCTGGCGGAAAACCTCAACCTCTCGGCCCTGCGCTTTCATGCCCGGGTGCCGCTGCGCGCCGAACCGGGAAAAGACGCCACTCATTTTCTGGAAACAGGTCTCGGACAACCGCTTATAACTGCGGAAAAAAGGGCGCCGGGCGCCGACACCTGGACGGAGATCGGCCCGACCGACTGGCAGGCGTACATCCCGCTGCTGTTAAAGAACGAGGATGCCGGACAACTCCTGAAGTCGCCCATCGGCCCCATCACCGAGGGCCAGTTGGACCCCAACGATACCCTGGCCATTATCAAAGGCGCCGGCAAACCCTTGTACAAAGACGTGAAATCAGATCTGTACAAGTTGAAAGACGATGGCAAAATCCTGGGACAACTGCTCTGGAAGCACAAAATGCCCAACGAATGGGATAACGACGAAAAAGAATGGAAAATACCGAATCTGACTTTCCAGTCGTTGAGCGGCTACCTGAAAACGCTGGGCTTTATCGAAAAAAAAGGCGACGAGTGGGCGCTGAAAGATGGCAAGGAACTGGACAAACTGAAATTCTGGGATGTACTAAGCGGCTGGACCAGTCTGCTCGACGGCCTCCCGATCTACGCGCGCAGCGTAGAGGCGCCGAAAGCAGGTGAAGAACCCCTGGAAGGCGAGCCCGACAGCCGGGCAGCGCTTCAGTTTGCCTTCGTGGACGATCTGAAAAAACCCGGTAAAAAGTACTTCGGCGGCCGAGGCCTCGCTTACAATATTCCCCTCTACCGCACTCCGGAAAGCGACCAGGACGACGACGATAACACCGCCGGCACGGAACGCAAACACGAATTAATGTTTCATCTGGGTAAATGGCTGAGCGGCGAAACCCTGGAAGACAACTGGGTGCGCCGCCTCCTGCCCATGGATGAAAACGAGCCCACCCGGCGTTCGGGGTTGCCGGGCATCGGTTTGTATCCGGTTTCCATCCAGCGCACCGGCGAACAAACGACTTTCCGGCAGGAGTGGCGTACCGAATTGGTGAGTTTCGGTTTCGATGCGCGCGGCCTTTCCAAAAACGGCCTCCTGGGTACTCCTGCCGTTAACATCGGCGGCGTACAGATCCGCGGACTGGCCGTGGTGGACATAGATATGCCCGAGCGGCTACAACGCGGTTTCGGCGGATTTGCCGTCAAACTGAACAACGTCCGGCTTCTGCTGGGATTGCCCGATGAAAGCGAGGACCTGGACGATGACGACCGCCTGCGCAGCCGCCTGAACTACACGGAAAAAGAACTGAAAGCACTCAAAGCGGGTTTCGGCTTTTCCGTGGGTTACCTGTTCGGTGTGGGGCAGAACAAAAAAGGCAGCCTCGACTTCCAGTTGTGGGATGGCGACGATAAACCCGCCAAGGCCGTGTGGATTCCCGTCGACCGTACCCTGAAATCAGGCTGGCTGGTGAAGGCGCTCGGTGATGCGGGCAAATTCGGCGATGCCGTCTACATCAAAAGTATCGGCCTGGCCCTGAAAAATGCCGATCGTATCTCGCTGGACGCCGACTGGAGTAAAAACAAGGTAAAACTGGGACTTTTGCTGACGGGCGGGCTTCGTTTTTCTCAATTCGAACTGGGTCTGATCAATGCGGGCGTCCTCTTCGCGCTGAAAGACGGCACTCCGGAGTTCAGTATGGACGGCCTGGATATCGCTTTCAAAAACGACACCTTCAACGTATCGGGCAGTTTTCTGCGCGTGCACGAGGACGAGGAAAACGGCAAATCCGCACTGACCGAATATGCCGGCGCCCTGCGGATCCAACTACCTATCCTCACCATTGCAGCCATGGGAGCGTACGGCCGGCGCGGCGACGTCCATACCTTCTTTATTTACGGCGCCTTCAGCGCTCCCTCCGGCGGCGGTATTATGCTGTCGGGTTTTGCCCGGCTCACCGGCCTGGCACTGGGTTTCGGCCTGAACCGCCGGGTGAAAATACCTGCCCTTGAAAAGGTAGCCGGCTTCTCCCTCGTTAAAATGGTGATGGGCGAAGGAGGCATTCAAAAGGATTACAACGAAAATGACCGCGACAACCGCGGCGAACTGGGAAAACCTGCCGACCAGCCTTTCAAAATCCTCGCTTCGATGCGCGAGGATTTGTACGACGACCCCGGCCAGTATTTCGTTTGTGCGGGTATCCGGCTGAGCCTGTTCGAAAACGTCGACTGTTTCCTGCTGGCCATCGTGCAATGGGGTAACGACCTGGAAGTGAGCGTGTTAGGCCTGGGCCGAATCCGGCTGCCCCGTACGGGCGACAAGATTTTGTGCTTCGCCGAACTCCAGTTGCTGGCCACCGTCAAACCCTCCGAGGGGTACGTAAAAATCATGGCCGCCCTCACGGATAAGAGTTGGGTATTCAGTCCGAATTGCCGGCTAACCGGTGGTTTCGCGCTCTGCGTGTGGTATGGAGGGGCGCACAAGGGCGATTTTGTGGTTACCCTCGGCGGGTATCATCCGCGTTTCAAACGACCCGACCATTTCCCGGTAGTGCCGCGGCTGGGCATCAACTGGCAACTCAGTCCGGATATTCAGGTGAAAGGCGGGCTCTATCTCGCTATTACCCCTTCCTGCATCATGGCGGGCGGGCGCCTCGAAGCGGTTTTCCGGACACCGCACGTATCCGCCTGGTTCACTGCCTATCTGGACGTGCTGGTGGAATGGGCGCCGGTTCATTATGAAGTCGATATCGGTATCGTGCTGCGGGTGGAAGCCGACCTGATCATTCCCATCAGCCTCACCCTGGGCATTTCGCTCAGTTTGTGGGGGCCACCGCTGGGCGGTGTGGCGGTGGTCGATCTGGTGCTTTTCTCCTTCCCCATCGAATTTGGCGTGAAACGCGAGAACGCCCGGCCCGAACCCATCGAAACCTGGGAGGAATTTGCAAAAACCTACCTGGTCAAAACGACGAAAGAAAAGGAAACGCCGGCAGCGCGACGCTCCCTGGCCCAGCCGCCAACAAGCGCCAGGGGCGCCTCCGGCTTTACATCCGGTCCGGGCGTCATCGAACCCAGCCTCCGCAAAGGACTGATTCCACGGCCCGATGACGCGGCTGTAAACGGGGCGCTGTGGGTAGTGCGGGCCGACGAACTGGAACTCGCCGGGTCTACGGTCATCCCTGCCACCGAACTGCAAATCGGCACCCTGAAAACGTCCGATGCTTTCCTGTCCGACGAAACCCTGATCGGCAAACCCTTGATGGCCCCCGCCCGCCTGCCGCTGCAACCCGAAGCGAGCCTGAAATACAAAAGCGCTCAGACGTTGGGCGTACGGCCGATGCTGAAAAAAATACAGTCGCGCCTCGACGTAGCGGTTTGCCGGGAAATCGACGGCCGCCCGGAAACGCTGAACTTGTCCGGCTGGACCCTGGAAGCCGCCGTGGATACCAAGCCCAAAGCGCTGTGGAGCCCCGACCAGGCGCCCTTGTCGCAACCCGGCGCGGAAACCCTGCCCGATTGTATCACCGGCATAAAAAGCCTGAAACCGCCGCCCGGGCGTGCGGATGGAAACAAATTCGGCCCGTTCCCCATCGATCACCTGGAGCCTTTTCATGCGGCTGTCAGGAAAGCCGCCGGCTCCACAATTCTGCAAAATGCACCCGGGCCGATGACGCGACCAGACGTTCAGGCCGTGGCGCAACAAAAACGGAAACGCCGGCAGGATTTGACAAAAACGTTGGTGGCAAGAGGATTTATACTGCCGAAACCGGAAGAAAAAGAGCAGTTCCGGCCATTATACACCAGCCCGTTGCAAGGGAGCGTAACGAGGGGGAGTTGAGGTTGTTGAGGGGTTGAGGTTGTTGAGGGGTTGAGATTGTTGAGGGGTTGAGAGGGTTGATGAGGTTTATATTTATTTACTCGATAAACCTGACATTCCCTTATCCCGGGCGGTTAAATATCAACCTCATCAACCTTATAAACCTCATCAACCCTCAACATTCCCAACCCCTCAACAACCTCAACCCCTCAACAATCTCAGCCCCTCAACAACCTCAACACACACGTATGGCAAAAGAAAACAACCCTTCCCCCGATCACCAAGGCGCCATGGAGATTTGGGACAACTACCGGCCCAGTCTGGATGCCGGCACATACCGCTTCGTATTCCAGCAAACGGTTCAGGTGGAAAGCGAGGCGGACCGGCATTATTACCGCGACCAGCGGTTTCAGGTGCAGGCGCCGCGGTTTGCCGTGGCCGCTGAAGAATGGCAGGCGCAGTTCCCGCCCGCAGGAGGGCGCGGCGACTACAGCAGGGTGCTACCCCACCTCGTGCTTCGCAGCCGAAGCCTGCCCTGGGAACGTCCGCTTCACTTGTCCACAGCCGGCCGGGCGCCCTGGCTGGCGTTGCTGGTATTTTCACAGGAAGAATATGAGTCTATCGGCGGTGAACGGGCGCTGCGGACGGCAGAACCGAAAGACCTGTTCGGCCCGCCCCCTCCGGGCGTTTTGCGCCCGGTCCTGCACCCCGAAAACGACACCACCGATACCATGCCCCGGGTACAGTTGCTGAATCTGCCCCTGGATGTATTTCGCTCGGTCAGTCCGGCAGCCGAAGACCTGCCGCTGCTGGCACACCTCCGCGCACTGGTTTCCGCTACCGGGACGGCCAAAGCCCAAACCACCGAAGACGGAAGGTTTGCCGTACTCGTGGCCAACCGTTTCCCCAGTGAAGGGGAAAATATCGTCCACCTCGTTTCCCTGGAAGGTTGGGAAAAAATACTGGAAAACCCTTCGGCCCCCAACACCCCCGCAGGCCAGCGCATGGAACTCGTCAGCCTGGCCAACTGGCGCTTCGTGAACGATCCGCAGGGCGCCCACACTTTTTACGGTCTGTCGGCCGCGCTGTCTGCGGGAGCGCTTCGGATAGAAACGGGAACACCCGATACCGCCGATACATACCTCGATGCCGCCTTCCAGCGCGGGTATGTGCCGCTGGCCTACCGCGCCCGGCAAAGCGATGCTGCCTGGAGTTGGTACCGCGGTCCGTTCAGCCCCGTTCGTACCGCCAACCACACCGCCGGTCCGTTCCAGCAGGCTGATGCCGCGCTCATTTTCGATCCCGATACCGGACTGACGGATATTTCCTACGCGGCCGCCTGGCAATGGGGGCGTTTGCAGGCCCTTGCGGCGCCGACATTTTCCGGAGCGCTGCGCAAATTTTGCCGGCCCGATGGTGGCGACCCTGCCCGGCAGATCGCCGATTTCCTGGAATTGCACCGGGGCGAAGCGCCGACGGATGCGCAAGAAAGCGCTCCATTGCGGGGCGATATGGCCGTAGCGCTGGAACTGGCGCGCTGGCTGCAACAACTGGCCCTGCTCGGCTCGCTGCCCATGACTTACATCGCTGCGCACAGCGACCTGCTGCCGGCCGAGTCGCTGCGTTTTTTTTACATCGACAACAACTGGATCAGTGCCTTGCTCGACGGGGCATTGAGCACGCTGCACCGTCGGCAGGCCGATATGCGTCAGCCGGATTTCACCGCTACAGAACGCCGCAAGGCGCTTTCCAGAATTATCACCCAGGAATACCGGCGATTAAAAGGCCTCGCACCCGGCGAAAAGGTGGATAATACTTTTCTGGACGAGCCCAAATCGGGTTTCCTGCTGCGTTCTGCACTCGTTTCCGGATGGCCGGGCATCGAGGTGGAAGTGAAAAGCGAAGGTGCAGCGCCTTCGCCCGACAACGTAATTCCGGCCTTGCTGCGACTGGAACAGGTGGCCGGCGGCGTTTTGGCCGGCCTGGTGCGCGGCACCATCCGGCAGGCAACTTTCCGCGAGCCGCACGAAGGCCTGAGTTTCGGTATCAGCGGCGAAGACACCATCCGAATGCGCGACGGAAACGGCCGGTACCTCGGGCAGGCGGATACAGTGCTGAAAGACATCGGAAAGACGTACAACCGGGCAACAAAAGCCGCCGGCGTATTGAATATCCGGGCGCTGGCAGAAGCATTGGGCAAAAAGTCCGGCAAGCCCACCGCCGGCGCTGCCGCCTTCGCACTGCAAATGATCCAGTCGCCCACCGAACAAACATTTGAATGGAACCCAAAATAGAACGATCATGCCTTCACCGAACGAATACCTTTTAGTGCCCCTCAAAGTGCAGGCCCTGGTCATCGAAAAGGATGTGATCGACCGGGCCACGCCTGCACGGAACGAACAGACCGGCGAAAACAATCCCGTGGCCGGAAAGTGGTCGCCCCGCAGCCGCAACTACAACCGCACCATCCATACCTTCGCACCGGTCGTTCCCGAACCTTTTTTCGATGCGCGCGCGGCACAGGGCGCCAGGCCGGGAAAAGCGCCGGTTTTTGTACAGGAAGATGCGGCGCCGGCCGACAAAGATCGGGGCGTATACCTGCACTGGGTGGTTCCGCAAGGGCTGCGCCAGTCCTACCAGGCAGGCGAACTCCATTTCCCTGCCCTGCCCGATCAATGGCTGGTGGTGCGCTGGGCGCGTGGCAAAGGGGCGGAGAACAATTCCCTGAAAGCGGTGGTGCTCGATTCCAGCGTTATCGGTGGCGATGCACAATCCGCAAGCCTGCTCGTGCCGGGGCGTACCGATGAAAACGCGCCCGCCATCGTATCCCGGCGGATCGGCGCAGCCCGCGCACTTGGCGATTACCGGCCGGAGGAGTTTCGCGACCGGGAACGCACCACGATCACCGCGCTGGGAAATGCCTACACCGGCTCCCAGACGTTTACCGGTTCCATTGCGGAAAACAGGAACGCACTTTCCTGGCACGACGACCTGAACGACCTGCGTAGCAACGGCCAGGTGCCGCCGGAAACCACCCTGACGTATCTGGTGCTCGGCTGGTACCGGCGCCCGGAAGACGAGCCGCTACGCACTATTCCGCCCCTGCTGGCGCCGCCGCCGCCGTTCCGCCTCGACCTGCGTTTTGAAACTGCGCTGACTGCCGGCGACGCCCGGGTGCTGGGCCGCCAGTTTGAAAAAAATGGAGTGCCCGTATCGAAAGAGTGTTTAGCCATTCAGTTCGATGCCGGATTGTCCGGCTGGTGGATTCGGGATGCCGGCGAACCGGGCCGCGTGTTTTTTGCCCGGAAAACCGGTTCCGCCATCGAGGTCGCCATTCACCTGCCTGCCTTCGTGCTGGGCAGCATCGGCTGGAGCCTGGGAACAGCCACGCCGCCGGAAAATACGTTAAATGCTTCCTGCCTTTTGCATGGCATGGTGGCCTATATAAACTACTGGAACCCTGAAACCTACCGGGGCCCCATACTCGGCTACCCCGACGCGCCCGACGCGCAAGGCGGGCTGGGGCGCAGCCCGCTACCCATCAAGGTCGGCTTGGGCTATGCGGCGGAAGATGCGCTGGCAGCCCTGCTGGCCGAAGGAAAAGACCGCGCCGGACCGGAAGCCTGGAAAGCCCTCGAAGCCGTGATGCACCGGCAGGGAGACACGCTGATGAAAGGCTGGGACGAACCCGACCGGGAGTTAGCCGTTCATCAGAACTGGTTTACGGCGCAGGATGCCGGTCGCACCTGGTCGATCGGTCCTCTGAGCGCCGATGACGCTGACATTGATTCGGAAGACCCCAATTCAAAACCCAAACCTGCCCCCGGTCACCTGCAACGCCTGGCCGATATCAATCGGGAACAGTCAACGCTCAACCGCCTGGCCCGCCAGATCGCTGCGCTCCAGCAGGATCTGTACGCCCGGTGGTGGAAATTGTGCCAGTTGAACCGGCTGGACGCCCCGGAAGCCGCTGCGGTGGAAAAACAATACCGGGCCTTGGCAGAAAGGCTGAAAACCCTGCAAGGCCGCCTGAAAACAGGAACCGGAGCACTTACAACCCGGCTGAATGAATTTCGCAGCCAACTGCAAACAGCAGGATGGCAACTCCTCGACCAACCGGCCCCGCGTTTCTGGAAACCTGCCGACCCGGTCGTGGTGGTCCAGAACGCCGGGCGGCTCGGCAAACATCAATTCGACCGGCCTTTGCCCTGCCGCAGGATCGATGCGCTGGTGACTTCCGGAGAAATCATAAAGAACGGGCAGGCTCAGCCACTGGGCGCCGCACTTCCGCCCGAACCGCTGATCGCTTTGATCGGGGAGCGGCTGCCGGGCCAGGCAGAAGTACTCGGCGCCCTGCTGCGGGAAGCCGCACTGGTGGAACGCGGCATGTTGGAACTGGCCGAAACAAGTCTTCCGCCTGCCGGAAAATTTTCCAGCAAGGAAACCTGGGATGCCTGGCGGGAACAACTCGATACCGTGCTGAACCGGGATGAAAACGCGGGAGCAGCACCCGGCACCCGACTGCGCCTGAAGACAGGTGCATCGCCGGTTTCCAACAGGCACCTGGTCGATCTCTGGGGCACACAACCGTGGGCGCCCCTGTTCATCGACTGGGAAATCACCTGGGAACCCACAACAGCGGCCGGACAGGATTTCGGCGCCGACTGGACATTGGAAAATACCGACTACCGACCGCAAACCGCCCGCCCGCCAGTCGGAAAACCGGAACGCTTGCGTGGCCGCAGCCTCGTAGCCCCCATGGCCGGCAATTTTTTCAGGGATGCACTCGACGAACTTCGCCGCCTGATCGGCGACCTCCGCGAGGATGTCGCAGCGGATCCGCCCGAACCCTTGCAGCGATTTCTCAGCCGCTATGGAGACTGGGGGCTCACGCTACGCAAACTCCGGGACAGCGCTTTGCTCGGGCAGGCGTTGAGCGGTATGCAACAAGGCTTCCTCGGCCGGGATATTACACTGCCACACGTTTGGCCCAACCCGCAAGCCCCCTGGAATGCCGGGGTAACAACGGAAAACGGGCACGATGCAGCGGCTGCAAGCCTCCTGCAATCTCCTCGCCCCGGGCCGGATCAATCGCCCCTGACACCCGGCCGGCTCAGTCCGCCCCGGGAATCTGCCGATCCCGATACGTTGTCCTTCGGCCTGTTGCGCGCCGGATCATTCCGCATCAGTCAGTTGTGGCTGGTCGACGATTTCGGCCAGTGGGCCGACCTAATCTACGGAGCCGATGCCAGTTTCACTTCCGGACAGGCCCTGTATCCGCGGGTGCAGTGGGATCAGCAGGCATCCGTCGTGATGCCGCCCCGCATACAGCAGCCGACCCGGCTGAATTTCCGTTTTTCGGCAGCAGCCGACCCGAACGTGGAAGGTATCAACGACCCGACCGACCAACCCATCGCCGGCTGGGTATTTTACCACCACCTCGACCGCGCGCTGGTGCTCGCCGATCCGAAGGGGCGTTTACTGGGTGAAATAGCGCTGATCGATGACAATACGGCAAACGGCCAGATATACTGGGAAAGTTTTGTGACGCCCGGAGCGGGTATGGAGCAGAGCCTGGCAGGGTTCGAGGGCGGACTAAAAGACTTTGCACGCGGCATCGCAGACCCTGTGCGCCTGCGCGACCTCCTGGCACTCACCGACCGGGTACTGGGAAATACCTGCCCTGCAAGCGGTGAACAGCACGTCGACCGCTTGCAGGGCCGGCCATTGGCACTGGTACAGGCCAGTATCGGCCTCGAACTGTTCGGAGATGCCTGGAGCGACCCCGAAAAAGAAACCGCCCGCTCTGGCGGCCCCACCGGCGATCCTGGGCTTGACCGCTTGAAGTTGCCTGTGAAACTCGGAAGCAAAAACGAGCAGGACGGTTTAATCGGCTATTTTACAGGCGGCAGCGAAGGATTTAAACACATTATTCCGACGGAATGGCCCGGCCTTCAAACAGAACTGTCAGCGCTGAAGTCCGGCTACGTCGCCAACCCGCAACAGCAGGGTGTGCGGATCGGATTCGGCGCTCCGGCCCGTCTGACCCTGCTGATGGACCCGTACGGTACGGTTCAGGCCGCTCCGGGTATCGTGCCGGTTAAATCGATCGGTCTGCCGCCGGCGTATCTGGAAGAAACCCTTCAACGGCTGGAACAATCATTCCGGGTAGGCCCGGTCCTGATAGCGGGCGGGCAGTTTAACCTGCCGGTGGCCTCCGGGCAACCCGGCAAATGGTATTTCAACATACCCGACGGGCAAGAAGCACCCATTTATCCTACCGACCCGAAGCAGTTCTCCGACCAGGCTATTGTTACCGCATTCGAAGGACGGATCACCCTGCGGCAGGACGATTAAAAAGTTTACAACAACAAAATTATTATGGCAAATACCACCTTGCAGCAAGCCCCCAACACCCAGGCCGATTCTTTTATCCGCATACAGGTTTTCATTCCGGCGCAGGAACCTGCCGCCCGCCTGTTGATCGATTTCAATTTTTCGGCAGAATCGCTGGACGAAAAAGTGCTGCAAGCCGCCAGAAAAGCGCCCGATAATGACGACCTGATGGAAACACTGAACGGCATCGTTCAGTTAAATGACAACCCCGGCAACTGGAAAGCCTGGGCAATGGCCGGCCGGAAAAACGTGGTAACCGTAAGATTGTCCAACCACCTCGACGCGGACAAAAACAAACTGCCTGCCGACCAATGGAGCCAGGGAAACTTCACTTTGGGAGTTCCCCGTACATCTGTCCAGAAAAACGTCGGATTCAGCCTGAATTACCAGGTCAGAGACGCATCCAACCGGAAAGTTATCCAGGAAGGCCACGTCGATATCGAACTCGCTCCGGCAGGCAGCGGCGCCGACCCGATACCGGTGGTGCGCCTGTGGACCGACCAGAAAAGCCCTACCGCACTCGATCCGGGCACGAAAGTAAAGATCAGTTGGCGGGTGGACGATGCCGTTTCCGGCGTTCTGAAAGGCCCTTTACCGGGCGATGCCCAACAAATGACCTTGCAGGACGGCAACGATTCGAGGTATGACCTGAGCGCCGGCTCGATATACGTCCGGATAGCAGGTTCGCAGATTTACCTGTTGCAGGCTACCGTAAAAACGAAAAGCGGCGCGAAGGTAGACGTAGAGCGAAACCTCGTCCTCGACATCGCTTCGCTTGGCAAAAAAGCATTTCTGCACATTTTCCCGGATTACATCCTTCCGTACGCAAGGGTGCGGGCCTACTGGGCTGCCTGGGGCGTTAGTTCCGCTACCCTGATCGGTCTGGGAAAAAGCCAGCGACTGCTACCGACGGGCGGAAACAGCAACCGTTCTCCCGAAGACGATCAGGAAGGCGAAGGCGATAAATATTTTCGCACCGGCGATCGGGACGCCGACATTTCCCTGCAAATTACCCTGGGCAATAAAGCGCCTGAAACGGCCGGTACCAGCACTATTCACGTCGTTTCCTGGAAAGATATCGAGACCGAAGGCCCGTTTAAACAGATCGGCCCCGTCCCGCTCGGCCTGGCGGTGGCATGGTCGGAAAGCAGGAATACAGGCAAACTCATCGGCTGCAACTACGACGGCATCTGGATGACCGACGTGGGCCTGGGCGATTTCGACACCCGCGAAGCCCGGCCGAAAAGAAGCCTTGCAGCCGAATTCGCGCCCCCGGAAGTCAAATTAAAAAAACGCCTCGAACCCGTTGCTTTGGGCGAGGTAGCGGAATGGTTTGCGGTGACGGCACTCGGCGAAGGGTTCGCTGCCCTCCTCCGCCCGAAAGCGGGCGGCGATCCGGCGCTGGTGCGTTTCGATCTGGAGAAAAAAGAAATCAGTCGCAAAACCCTTCCCGGCAGCCTGCGCACATGGGTGAGCAACCGAACCGCCAGCATCGACCTGATGGTATTGGGCGAGCGGCTGTTCCTGCGCGTTGCCGTTGCGCTGCCGGAGCATGCCTGGCACAGCGAAGCATGGTCGACGAAAGGTCTGGACGACCGCGACGGCTGGCGGGAGGAACCGCTGCCTGCCGGTCTGCCGGGTTTCCGCTTTACCACGATCGGACAAGTCATGTATGCGCTACAGCCCGAAACCGGCCGTCTCCTTCAATTCGGCTTACAACCGGACGGGCGCTTGAGCGACCCGCGCATGGCTGCTCCGGCAGTCGATGGCAAAGGCCGTTCGCTGGTCGCCACCGGGCTGCCGGTAGCGGTCGGGAACGTACTGGCCGTATTGGGCAGCCCCCGGCAGGAAAATGCGCAGGGAGAACAAAAAGAGCCGACCGATTGGGTGTACAATCCGCAAACCGACCGCTGGACCGACGATTGCGGGCAAGGTTTGCCCCTGGAAGGCCGGGCCTGTGCCGCGTACCGCAACACCGAATCCAAACGCCTGTGGGTGGTCGATGGCGCCCGATTGTACACGCTACCCGTTGCCAACGGTGAAAACCTGTTTGCGCATGATTACCTGGAAGGCAACCAGAACCTGGAGTTGCCGGCGTATTTTGACGAAACTGCCCGCTTTGTTTTCACCAACCAGTTGTTGTTCGACCTGCTGCCCCCCGACGCCGTGTGCCAGGCGGCCGGATACTACGATACCGTTTGTTCCGACGCAGCCCGGCATGCTCTATTTCCTTCGGGAAAAACCTGGGAGACGCTCGGCAAAAATGTTTCGGCCATACTCACCCTGCGCTATCGGAAAGACGACCAGCCCGGTTTCCGGCTACACTGGCAAATCGGCCCTTCCGGAGATCCGAATACACGTTCCGTGCTCCAGGTAACGGCCCGGGCGAATAAATCGGGCGGCGCGGTTCAGTGGACCGTCGACACGGCATTTCTTTTTCTAACGCTCGTCGACGGCAAACCTTCGGCGGAGGTGCTGGCGCAAACGAGTATAACGGCCCCGTCTCCCGACCTGAAGTTTTCTTTCCCATTGCCAAGCATCCGTAAAGCCTCCCTGGACCTGGCAATCATCAGCCCGACCGTTTTATCAAAAGACGGGAAATATGCCTATGCCGCCAACGTACAGAACGGCGCGCTTTTGCTTAGTCAGATCGATCTGTCGACGCGGCAAGTAGTGAAAAGCGTGAGCCCCTGGCCTACGGCCTTTGGGGAACATTCACTGGCAATGATCGCCAGAGACAAGACGAGTATTTTTGCGGTTGCCGGCAATGCGCTCCATGCTTTTGATGAGCGCCTGCAGGAAACTCCCCTCACGATGATTGCTCCGCAAGTGGGAAATGTCAGCAACGACGTGGCAGTGGTACAGGATTTCACCATTACCGGCCTCATCGTTTCGACGGATCAAAAAGTGTACCTCGCAGGCGGCATTTTCATCCAGCCCTACCGGGGCGATCGAAACTGGTTGCCTATGGATTACATGGCTCGTATCGACCTGACCAAGCCCGTGAATGGAAACCGGCTGGCCGTACTGCCCAAAAACAATTACAATGAGATGCTGGCCGATTCGCCCGTTCCCATGGCCATTTCCAAAAACAATGCAAAAGTGTACGCCGCGCTGCGCAATCACGACCTGCTCGTGATAGATACCGCCAGTTTTTCCATCAGTTATCCCGACAAACAGGAGCACAAACACCAATGCCTGTACCTTTCCGACGACGGCCAACGCCTGTACAGCATTATCGAAGGCAATCCGGCTATGCAACTCCTGAAACTGAACCCCGGCGATCTGAAAACGGAGAAATCCCTGCCGCTCGATGCACCTTCGCAATACGTGAATTTGTCGGGCTACGGCGCCCCCGCTCCCTACGTCTCTATTGGCGAGTATTTCCGGTATCTTCCCTCCTGCGACCTGCTGGAATCGCCGCAGGGGGAAGACCTGATCGTGGCCTACGGCAACAGCATCCGCGTGGTAGACCTGTCAACCTGGACGATTCGTCAGACCATTGCCCTCGATACCTGTGTACGCCTGCTGCAAGTGCTGGAAGGACCGATGCATACCTGGAAAATCAGGGCCTGGGGAAGAGCGGCCGTAGATCCACAGGGCAGGGTGCTCGATAACAAAACTGTGCTGTATGAGGTGCTGGTGGGGAGAGGGTGAGGTTCACTTTTTATGGTCTGCCGCGCTGTCGTCGTCCCGTTTTCCCGAACCTGTTGAATAAAGTACGTTCCTGTAGGCAGGTCGGTTTTTTTAAAAAATTGTTGGCTAATTTATACCCGAAAAGGTATAAACGCTTCCCATACGCACTTGTTTATACCCGATATGGTATAATCTGCGAACAGGAACCGGGAAAGAAACCCTGCGGCTGGATTATGCCAATCACAGCAGGAACAAATTTTTAGCCGCATGGAGAAAGCAAGAAAAGCGTGGGAGGATATGATAGGAATAAGTTTCCTGAGCGCGGATTTTAAATTGCGGTATCGGGGTTTGTTGAGGGAGCGGTTCGGGAGGTTTTGATTTTCAACTTAGTTTCCAATACAAAAAGTGATTTGTATTGATTGTCAATGAGTTATGAAAATTGGGTACAAATGGGATACAGATTTAACAAAACAGTGGATTTGGAGAGCAAAAATCCATTCAAACCCAGGTATATGGACGCGTTAAAACAAAGCCATTCGGTTTCGTTACGTTATCCGGCAATTGACTTTCACGAAGTTTCTTCTTTCCGATAAGGCCGCTAAAATGTACTACGCTTTCAAGTTGAATTGAGTGCCTGTTGGGAGGAAAATAAAGACCAACCCTTTTTTGAGGTGAAAGCCCTTTTATGGCCTCAATTGGTGGTATCAAATCGGTGTCACCTGAAATCAGAATGGCAACATCAAATTTGTCGGTAAACGCATCCATGAGCATTTGGGTTGCTATGTTCACATCCGTCATTTTTTCCTTCGGGGAAGGCCAATTGCTACCACATCCTCTGCAATTTATAATGTTTGATTGGTACCTGCCATAATAGAAAAGGCAACCTGTTGACGATTTCAAAGCGTCCAAATAAGTACGTTGCCTTTTTTCTTTGTCAGGCTGATTCGTTACCATTGAAGTGAAATATTTGGTTGCTACCAAACTCTGCCCTGGTATCAATAGAGAATTGGAAAGCGCTTCGACATCCAACCAAAGGTACTTATTGTTGTATTGGGCTTTCATGCCAAAATACAGATTAAAACCGTCTATATATGTAATAACTCGTTGCATGGATGAATTCACTTAAAAAGGATGATTGGGATTTTGATCAGATTTCTGTTGAAATTCTTGGTGAAATTTTGGCGGTGGTTTCGATGCGGTTTTTACAGCCGTTTTAAGCCCTCCAAAAAAGTGACGATTTTTAAATTAATTTTGATGAAGATAAAAATTGCATTACCTTTGCCCTACCAAAACAGCACTGGGGGTAGTCCCCCCAGCCGTTCGCCCCGAAAGGGGCGATTCTTTTTTGGGTTGGATTTATTGCAAAAAGTCGAAAAGGGTACATATCACCTTTTCGACTTTTTCTTTGTGTAAAGGTAGCCTTTACTGCTTATGCAAATTGTTGAAAAATTTCCACAAAATGTGGATAACATTTGCAATTAATTGATTATCAGGCGTTACTTCATTTGGGGCATTGGCAAAAAATAAACATTTTTCATTGTTTTTGAAACATTTTTGCCCTTACCACTCCCCCCGAAACGCCTGCTCCAACACCCCCGGAAACAACCCCTCCAATGCCGACAACTGCCCCGCCTGTGCCGCTTTCAGGGCTTCCATTTTGGTTTGAAAGGCTTTGATTTCGGAAACGATGCGGCGTTGTTCGAAAAGGTCAGGCAATGGAATTTGAAAGTTTGAAATATTCCCCATGCTCAAATTTGCCCGCGCTGCGTCCACCTGTTTGTCAAACATATAACCTACACAAACAGGGCTATTGAAAAAGTGCAAAGCATATTCCAAATCAATTTTCGTTTGGTCGAGTCGGATTAAGCAAACCGCTTGGTTAATGTTTGCCACGTCATCCCGATCATAAATTGCAGTTCTACCGATGGATGCTCCAACAATATTCATAAGAATGTCATCCCGGCGTAAAATGGATTTCTTTTCAATCTCATTGAAACGGGCTTCAACAAACTTTTTGGGTTCGAGCCGAATTTTATACTTCCTGACATTTTCACTGGTTATGAACAAAACGCCGTTGTTTTCAACGTAGTCAACCCCTTGCCAATTTGGAGAAGAACCCTTTGTAATCAAAAGAGCAATTTCTGAAACCCTTGCAATTGGATATTCAGAAAGGGCATTTTTGAATTTTTCCCCTATATAATCTCCTTCAACCCTTTCCACCTCCCGCACCTGCTCCCCTCTCAATGCACGCACCGCATCTAATTTCCCTTTTAAAGTCGCCAACCGCCCGGCGATACGCTGTTGCTCGGATAGGGGCGGCAGGGGGATTTCGTAGGTCAACACTTTTGCCCCTCCAGGTGTTCTCCTTCCTCCACTACCCGCCCCAAGCGCCGCGCGTGGTGTTTATTTCAACACCGCGCGCAAACGTATCCCACAATGCCGGCACTCGCCCTACCCCCTGTTTACATCTTTTTTGAGAAGCGTTTAGGTCTTTTACCACATCGTTTAGGTCTTTTTGCGATCCGTTCCGGTTGTTTTGAGAAGTGTTTGGGTAGGTATACCGAAACGTTTGGGTTGTATTGAGAAGTGTTTGGGTCCGGGAGTCAAATCTTTGGGTTCAGGACCCAAACACTTCTCAATACAACCGGAACGCTTCTCAAAACAACCCAAACGCTTCGTTAAACGACCCAAACGGAACCTTCGGGAAGGGAAAAATATGGCTGGCGCACCCAAAAAGATCCTCAGACGACGGAAACCTTCGGAAAGGGAAAAATATGGTTGGTGCACCCAAAAGTATCCTGACACGACCCAAACGGACCTTGACAGAACCGGGTCGGATGGTAGTAGAGTGAAATCCAGGCTCCCCCATTAAGGAGTATTCCCCGAACCAACCGATGATCCCTTACCCCAAAAACCCTCTTTTTTGTACAAATAGAACCCGCCAATCGCCAGAATCATGACCACGAGGTAAAATGCGAAATTCAGGTTTTCATATTCAGGTTCGTAGCCTTTTTCTACCAGGGTTTGCCATATGCCGGGCTCGTTTTTGAGTCCGGTTGCCCATTGTCCGAAATTCCATGCCGCATGAAGCCCAACCGGCAAGGCGATCCCTTTTGATTTCAAAGCGGCGATACCGAAAAGAATTGCCCCGATTCCCGCGCCTAAAAAAGCCTGCTTCAACGTGTAGCCGCCTGCCAGATGCTCCAGCGCAAAAATCAGGGCGATCATTGCCTGTGCTTTCCAGGGGCCGATGGCATATGCAAGACTTCGCAGGGCATAACCACGAAACGCCAACTCTTCCCTCAAAGCCAGTATCAGGTACAAAAAAAGCGTCAGTAGAATGGAAACCCAGGAAGTTTGGGGCGCATACGTCCAGGTAACCTTACCGAAAGTGATTACCAGCAATGCGTGGGTGATCGCCAGAAACAGCCCGATCGCCAAACCGCCGGCAAACAGCGGGATCGTTTGCTTCCGGGGACGTACGCCGATATCGTTTAAGGTCAGTTTTTCCCAACGGGAAAACACTACGGTTAATCCAAAAACGCCTGTGGCGGCCACAATTCCCAGAAGAATATCCGACCAGGGCTTGGGCAAATCCTTGGTAAGCGGCGCACATATGATCAGGATCAATGCGCAGCAGAGACAAAAAAGCAGCACCTTTAAAACACTGCTTTTCCAATTTACTGTTACCTGAGTTGTTATCATCACACCTTCAAATTCTCCAGATCATCCAGATCTTTCGGACGTCCTGCCGATCGCTTCGCTTCCAGCAAATCCGAAAGATGCAGCGAACGGACGGACAAGTTTTCGCTGAATTCAAACCATTCCGAGCGTTCGAATGCAGCATTAAAATCAACGCCTTTCATCTGCGTTAAAATATCTATGCCAACCGGCGGGCGACCAAAAGTAAAAACGTCATAATGTTCTGAGGCAAGGAAACGCTCCGCTACAAGTCGTGTTGACGAATGGAAAACTGCATGCGATCCATCCTTTGCGGAACCGCAGTATCCAGGTTCCAGGCCGCACAAACAAGATACCATGCCGCTGCGAGGCGTTCGGCCGGCGATTTGCTTAGCCAATATGCGCGTTGATTTGCAGCAGATTCCACACTTTGAATGGTAAAAGCCTTGCGATCTAAACGATACATATGCGGATTTGATTTGTAGCTAAATTACAACTTACTTTCCAATACAGAACTTCCCAAAAATATTCCCCAGCAAATCCTCTACCCCGATCTCCCCGGTGATCTCCCCCAGGTACGCCAGCGCATGCCTTATATCCTGCGCCACAAAATCGCCCGTCACATTGGATTCCAGGCCTTGCAGCACTTCTGCCAGCGCCCCGTCGGCTCTGCGCAGGGCGTCGTGGTGGCGGGCGTTGGTCACGATGGTATGGTCCGTGCCGAGTTCGCTGCCGACAGCCAGGTCGTACAACTTCTCTTTCAGGTACTCGATGTTCATCTGGTTTTTCGCGGAAACGGCAATGAGCGATGAATGATGAATGATGAATGATGAATGGGGGGGTGTGAGTTGTGAGTGGTGAGTGGTGAGTGGGTCAGTGGAATCGGGCAGGAGGTATGGGTGGATGCCCGGCAGCGTCGGGTCTGCGAGCCATTCGGTTTGGAACAGGGGATTCCGGTCCATTTTATTGCACACCACGAGCAGGTGTTCGGTGCCGTCGGGGGCGAGTTGGCGGAGGTCGTGGTGCACTTCGGCGAGGGTCATGCCGCCGGCTACGTCCCACACGTACACGAGGATGGCGGCCTGTCCGATTTTTTCCATGGTTTTGGCTACGCCGATGGCTTCAATGGTATCCTGCGCTTCGCGAATACCCGCCGTGTCGATGAGGCGGAATTGCACGCCTTTAATGTTGAGCACCTCTTCGATGGTATCGCGGGTGGTACCGGGAATATCGCTCACGATGGCGCGCTCCTCATTGAGCAGGGCATTCAGCAGGGTGCTTTTCCCGGCATTGGGGCGGCCGGCGATGACCGTGCTGACGCCCGTTTTCAGGGCATTGCCGAGTGCGAACGACTGAATGAGCGGGCGCAGGTGTTCGCGGATTTTCAGTACCAGATTTTTCAGGTCGTCGCGGTCGGCAAATTCCACGTCTTCTTCGCCGAAGTCGAGTTCGAGTTCCACCAGGCTGGCGAAGTCGATCAGTTCGGCGCGCAACTGCTGAATTTCCGTTCTGAAACCGCCGCGCAACTGCCGCAACGCCACCGTATGGCTCGCTTCGCTTTGGCTGGCGATCAGGTCGGCCACGGCTTCGGCCTGACTCAGGTCCATACGGCCGTTGAGGAACGCGCGCAGGGTGTACTCGCCAGGTTCGGCCAGGCGCGCGCCTTCGCGCAAACACAACTGGATGATTTCCTGTTGAATGTACGGCGAACCGTGGCAACTGATCTCGGCCGTGGGCTGGCCGGTGTACGAGCGTTGTCCGTGAAAAATGGTGATCAGCACCTCGTCGAGCGTACGGCCCGATTCCGCTTCGATGCGGCCGAAATGCGCCGTGTGGCTGGGTTGCTCCGCCAGTTGTTTGCCTTTGAATATCCGGTCAGCGATGGCGATGGCTTCCGGGCCGGAAAGCCGGATGACGCCGATGGCGCCGATGCCCGGCGGGGTGGCGAGGGCGACGATGGTGTCGGAGATGTCTGGAATACGCATGGCGCAAAGATCGACCGCTGATTTAAATTATGTGATTATATCTCTTTGGTTTTGAGCGGCTCCGCCGCTCGTAGAGGAATGGAGACGCAGATTTAGCGAATTGTGCGGATTAAAACGGATTTTTTGTGGCCTGTCGGCCACGATTTTTGATTTTCATGGATCAACATCCGCATTCGGCTGCCGGATACTGGAAATGTATGATCGAATTACAACTAACTGCTTCGTTGATAGAAGTGATCGGTTTAATCTACGCATCGCCGAAGGCGGAGAAAATCCGTAACAAATCTAAAGTGGCCGCAAGGCCACCAAAATCCGCGTAAATCCGCATTATCCGCGTAATCCGCGTTGCAATAATTCCTACGGTGGGCGGAGCCCCCACAAAACAATCCTTTAATTTTAAATCAGCAGTCCGATCTTTGCCGCCATTCTCATCATCACAAAAATCACAGTCGTGAAATATAAAAACCTCATCTTTCTCGCCGTCGCCCTCATCGTCGCATTCGTCTGGTACCGTTACCGGCAGCCGCGTTTCGTGGCCGGCGAAACCGCCCCCGATTTCCAGGTCACCCTGGCCGACGGCAGCAGCGCGCATTTGAGCGATACGAAAGGAAAATACACTGTATTGCAGTTCTGGGGCAGTTGGTGCGGGCCATGCCGGTCCGAAAACCCTTACCTGGCGCAGTTGTACCGCAAATACCACGACCGCGGATTCGAGATTTTCAGCATCGCCCTGGAGCAAAATCCACGCAACTGGCAGCGTGCCATCGCCGAAGACGGTATGGTCTGGCATTACCACACCATGGAATCGGCGGATTTCGGCGGGCCCGTGTCGCGGCATTTCAATATCAAATCCATTCCGGCCATTTTCCTCATCAACCCCGACGGGAATATCATGAGCGTTAATCCTGATCCCGACGACCTGGACAAAATCCTTAACGAACGCCTGCAAGCCGGCCGCTGACAATTTGGCATTCACACACGCAGGGCATGGAAATTGCGGAAAGGATGCGGAATCATCTAAAAACACCCCTTTTGACCCGGTTACATGAAGAACCCTTTCAAAAAAATATTTGATATGACGGAAAAAGAAACGAACGGGACGGAACAGGAAATGGAAGAAACCGTGGAAAACACGCCTGAGCAGCCCGAAAACCCGCGCATTGCCGAACTCGAAAAACAACTGGAAGAAAGCCGGAACAAATACCTGTACCTGTTTTCCGACTTTGAAAACTTCAAACGACACAGCGCACGCGAACGGCTCGAACTGAACCAGACCGCCGGACGTGACATCCTGACATCTTTACTGCCCATTCTGGACGATTTTGACAGGGCCGCCAAAAACGATGCCCTGAGCGAAGGCGCCGGACTTATACACCAGAAACTGGTGCAATTGGCCCGTATGAGAGGCCTGGTGATCGTTGACACCAAACCGGGCGACCCATTCAACGCCGACGTGCATGAGGCAGTAGCGGAAATTCCCGCCGCTTCCGACGAACTAAAAGGCAAAATTGTAGACATCCTCGAACCCGGTTACTCCCTCGGAGAACGTATCATTCGTTTCGCGAAAGTTGTAGTTGGTAAATAAAAAATGGCAAAACGCGATTATTACGAGGTGCTGGACGTAGCCAAAAACGCCAGTGCTGACGACATTAAAAAATCTTACCGGAAGAAAGCCCTCGAATTCCACCCTGACCGGAATCCCGGCGATAAATCGGCCGAGGACAAGTTTAAAGAGGCTGCCGAAGCATACGACGTGCTCAGCGACCAGGATAAACGCGCGCGGTACGACCGGCTGGGCCATGCCGGCGTGGACGGGAATGCCGGTGGCGCCGGCGGTTTCCAGGGTATGGATATGGATGAGATCCTGCGCCGTTTCGGTTTCGACGGCGACGATATTTTCGGCGAATTTTTCGGCGGCGGCCGGCGCAGAGGCGGCGGCGGTGGTGGCCGTGCCCGCGGCGAACGCGGCTCGAACCTGCGTATCCGGGTAAAACTCACGCTGGAAGAAATCGCCACAGGCGTCAATAAAAAGATCAAGGTGCGCAAGCAGGTCACCTGCAATACCTGCCAGGGCTCCGGCGCGCGCGACCCCAATTCCGTAGAAACCTGCGGCACCTGCCGCGGCTCGGGGATGGTCAACCGCGTCACCCAGACTCCGTTCGGGATGATGCAAACCGCCGTGCCCTGCCCTACCTGCAACGGCGCGGGCCAAACCATCAAATCGCCCTGCAACGTGTGCAAAGGCGACGGTCGCGTTTTCGGTGAAGAAACGATCGAAATGGACATCCCAGCAGGAGTACACGAAGGCATCCAGCTCTCTATGGCCGGCAAAGGCAACGCGGGCGCCAAAGGCGGCGCACCCGGCGATCTGCTGATCACCGTGGAGGAAACGCCACACGAGGAGTTTACCCGCGACGGCAGCAACATCATGTACGAGTTGTTCATCAACATCGCCGATGCTTCGCTGGGCACAAAAGTGGAAGTACCTACACTCGACGGCCGCGCACGCATCACGATTCCGCCGGGCACGCAGTCGGGTAAAATTTTCCGCCTGAAAGACAAGGGCCTGCCGGGCCTGCAAACCTACCAGCGCGGCGATGAACTGATCCACGTCAATGTTTGGATCCCGAAGAAATTCAACGACGAGGAAAAGAAGATACTGGAAAAAATGCGCGATATGCCCAATTTCCAACCCAACCCGGGCAAAGAAGACAAGAGTTTTTTTGAGCGGGTGAAGGATATTTTTGGTTGATAAAAAGGTTGATGAGGGTTGATAAAAAGGTTGATGAGGTTGATAAGGTTGATGAGGGTTGATATTCAGCCGCTCGATGAATGTACAAATTCAACTTTTTTCGAGCGGCTGAATATCAACCCTCATCAACCTTATCAACCCTCATTAACCTTTTTATCAACCTTTTTTTCAAAGACATTCGCTTTTTTCCCAAACCCCTTTATCTTTGCCGCCGCTTTTGAAAAGCGTATGGCCACGTGGCGGAATTGGTAGACGCGCCACTTTGAGGGGGTGGTGTCCTTACGGATGTGCTGGTTCGACTCCAGTCGTGGTCACAGATACGATTTGATCCCGGATTTTTCTTCGTGAAAAGTTCGGGATTTTTGTTTTTGGGCGCTGGCGCGCCGTAGTTTTTTAACCACAAGGGGCACAAAGGGTTTTCACAAGGAACACAAGGCAAGTTATTGTTGATTCTGAACTGACTGGAGTTTTTATATAAAAATAAACCACGGAGGCACAAAGGACACAAAGCGCGACGTCACGCTTTGTGTCCTTTGTGCCTCCGTGGTAAAAAAATAAAAACCCGGAGATGCACAGGGCCCGACATCGACGTCATGCATGGTGAACCTTGTGAAAAAACATTTGTGTCCCTTGTGGTTAAAAAATAAAAATTCGGAGCTGCGCAGCACCCGACATCGACGTCATGCATAGTGAACCTTGTGAAAACCCTTCGTGCCCCTTGTGGTTAAAAAACTACGGCGCGCCAGCGCCACTCCAAATCCCACTTTTTGCAGAAAAATAAAAAGCATTCAAAAGATTTCGCCGAAAACAATTCTGACATTTTTACATTTGGCCGTTCTAAATTTCAATCACGAAACATACACACTATACTTGCATGAGCAACATCAACCCTTCGCGGCTTTTTACCGCAAGCCGTATGGCCCTGACTGTAACCTCAATGACCTTTGCTATTCGGGCTGGTATGCTTGGCCCGCTTGGATTAGAATTTAACCTGACGGACTCCGAACTCGGCTGGATTGCCGGCATGGCTTTCTTCGGTTTTCCGGTAGCCACCACCCTTGGCGGCTTTTTTGTCGACTCATTGGGCATGCGGCGGCTGATGTGGGTGGCTTTCGGAGCGCACTTGCTGGGTCTGGTAATGACCATATTCGCAGGGGGCTTCTGGACACTTTTCATATCCACATTTCTGGTAGGTTTTGCCAACGGTATGGTTGAAGCAGTCTGCAACCCGCTTGTAGCCTCCATGTATCCGAATAACAAGACGGTCATGCTCAACAAATTTCACGTCTGGTTTCCGGGCGGGATTGTGATCGGAGCGCTCATTGCAGCAGGTATGAAATACCTCGGTATTGGCTGGGAGGTGCAAGTGGCAATTATCATTATACCTACTTTAATATATGGATGGCTATTCTGGGGTCAGGCATTTCCGCAAACGGAACGCGTCGATTCCGGCGTTTCTACCGCCGCCATGTTCAAGGCAGTAGTTACACCGCTGTTTTTGTTCATGATCTTTTGTATGTTCCTGACGGCTAATACCGAACTGAGTACGACCCAGTGGATCGACAAACTACTGGGCAACGCCGGCGCCAACCCTTTGCTTATTCTGGCACTTGTAAACGGCCTGATGGCAGTCGGACGTTATTTTGGCGAGCCGCTTATCCACAAACTCAGCCCTAAAGGCGTATTGCTGGCATCTTCCGTTATTTCGGTACTGGGCTTGTATTTGTTGCGTACAACGGAGGGCGACATGCTGTATGCCGCCGCTGCAATATTTGCCGTAGGCGTGTGTTATTTCTGGCCTACAATGCTCGGATTTGTAAGTGAAACCATACCGGAAAGCGGTGCGTTGGGCCTTTCATTGATGGGTGGCGCAGGTATGCTCGGCAACTGGGCGTTCCAGACTTTTTTCATCGGGCCCAAACTGGATTCCGAAAAAATCAGCCTTGCAGCGGCGGGAGTAGCGCCCGACAAAATAGAATTGATGGCCGGGCAAAGTGTACTGAGCACCATCAATATTTTGCCGGTTATCCTGGTTGTGGCCTTTACTGCCTTGTGGTTTTATATGCGTGGCAGAAAATAAGATTTACGATTTTCGATTACATGATTTCCGATTTCAGATTGACCGAGACGCCCTCAATCTGAAATCGGAAATCATGTAATCAAAAATCGGATATCTAACTTACCGCACATCCAGCCCCAACTCCCGCCATTCCTCCGCAGAAAGCGTCACATACGCCGGCTTGATCTCATTGATCGCACTTTTCAGATCGGGCCATTTGATACCCGCAGCGTGCAGGTCGCGAAAATCTTTCAACAGCACGTCCCAGTACCTGCCGGAGTGCAGTACATCGAGCAGCAGAAATTCCCGGTAGGTTTCTATGGCTTTTTCCCGGTCGCCCGACCGGTTGCGCAGCAGATAGGCATGCGCCATATTGGTTTTGAGATATTCGGCAGAGCCGTACACGTACAAACCGTCTCCTTCCTGCAACACCTTTTGTTCGGCCGCTTGTGCCGTTTGAATGGCTTGCGTGAGCAGGGAAGTATCTCTTATAGAGTTAAAAACCATGTAGAACGACTGGTTCAGCACCGCGTCGGCCCAGAATTCGCCCCAGCTATAGGCCGTGTTCTTATTCTGGATCAACTGCTGGATGATTTGCAGCGCCTGGGTATTCCATTCCAGCGCCTTGTCGTATTTTTTCAATTCGGCGGCATGGTGCGTTTGCAGGCTCGCGTAGCGGTGATCTACTTCCAGACTGCTCGAACGAAGGTGATTGGCCAGCCAGGCAGTGCGCATACGCGGCATAAATTCGAGAATGGAGTCCCGCCGGCCCGGAAACCTGTCGGCCAGCCGTTGCAGGTCGAACAGTGCGTTGCCGAGTTGTTCGGTGGTGAAAATGCCGCCGTAATTGATCAGGGCGTCTATCTCCTTGCCTTCCATGATATCGACATGGGCGCTGAAATAAGAGTTCAACCCTTGCGACAGGATGTTGTTGGCTTCGTCGAATGCGGTACGGGCTGTTACGAAATCACCTTGCAGCAGGCTTATATTTCCCATCAAAGTCAACTGATTTCCCACCAGTTCATCGGCGTACCGTTGTAGTTCGAACGTATCGGTAGTGGCAGCCCACAGCTTCTCGGAAATGCCATAACCTTTCCTACAGGCTTCATCAGCAGCGTCGAACTGATCCTTGTTAAAAAGATCGGTGGACATAACATGGTACAAATACGCCAGGGATTCCAGGCGTTGTTGTTCCTGCTGATGAAAAGCGCCCGTTTCTTCGAGCAGCGCAATCCCCTGTTTGCACAGCATGTTGACACGGTTGCTATTTTGCTCGAACCTCGCCCAGGCAAGGTATGATTCCGCCATCTGTCTGCTCACTTTTTCGAGTTGAGCGCGGCCCAGGGCGGGTTTCGTGCGGGAAAGTTGGCGGGCATCTTCGCGGGCGCTGTCGAACAACCGAACCTGTTCGGCAAAACGTTCCGTTTGGGAAGCCAGGTAGGCTTTTTTGTAAATCTCCCAGCGCAATTTCATTTCGGCATCGAATGGAACGAGCGCGGCATCCTTGCGGCGGTTGTCGCACAGGCTGAAATTTTTCCATTCGCCGAACATGCCGCAGAGGCAATCGATTTGCTTGTCGCCAATCAATTCGAATTCGGCCAGTTGCACGAATTTATCAAAAATCAGGCGCAGGTTGGGATCGACGTAACTCCCGTAATCGGTGTTTTCACCCATCCGGATGATCCAGTCTCCGTATAGCCTGACGGCGCGGCGCAAATCTTCCGGCGTTCCTTTCACCAGTGCAATATGGGCCTCCGAAAGCAGCATGGCATCGGGTTTGTTGAATTGCCGGTTCACGTACTGTAATACCTGCTGGGCCATTTCGGGCCGGTCGCGGATCAGCCATTTCCAGAGGTAATTTTCATACATGAACAGCATCGTCGGTTTCAGTTCCCGACGGGTTGCCGTATCCAGTTGGGAGTACAGCACGAATGCGCGGTCGCAATATTCGCTCACCCGCTCGATGTTGCTGCTGGCACCAGCCTGCTGGAAGTAATAATTGAAAAAAGAGTTGATGAGCGGGATATCGCCCGAATTGGCGAGGCGCTCGAAGTTGCCTTCGTAATTCAGCGCCTGGTCGAGGCTGTATTTCCGGATCTGGTCGGGCGTAAATGCAATGAGTTGATAGTTATTTGGTTGAATGGCGGCTCTTATGGCGGCCGGGTCGAGCGTACGGATCAGAAGCCCTTCGTGGGGCGCGAGCAGGCACATCAGATTGCCTTCCGGGATCATACGGATGTCGGTAAAAAACATCGACCTGACTTCGGCGGGTAACTTCAGTTTAAAATTCGCCATACCGGTTTCAATATTCCAGGAAACCACGCTCTGGTCGCTGTAAGTCGTTACCAGCGACCTGCCGTCGGGCGCAAACTGAATGGCCAGCACCGAAGCCGACGTCCCCTGCATGCTGCCTTCGCCGGTCGGAAGAATCTGCGCCATTTCATCGGTGAGGTTATCCACGCTGAAAATGCGGATATCCAGGCCGTCGGACAATGCCAGCAAATCTCCCTGCGCGGATACGGCCAACGAATTGATAAAGTATTCGTGCAGGCGCACGGTACGCTGGCGATAGTCGTTTTTGAACGGATGAATAATGCGCAGGATCGTTTTCTGCGTATAATCATAATCGGAAGTGCTGACCTGTAGCAGGATCAGTTCGTCGGTACCCGGCACAAATGCCATTTCCCGGATATCGCCGGTAAATGTGCGTGTCGCGGCCAGCATGCCGGTCGCCAGGTCATATACACGTACCTGTCCGTTCTGATAAGCGGCGGCAAGGTATTTCTCATCGGGTGTAAATGCTACCGGAAAATTGGGCAACAGCGGCATTTCGAAGCGCCATTTCCTGTTCTTGTCCCAGTTCCACACCAGCATCGAATCGCCGAGGCAGGGAGTGGCCATCCAGTGATCGGACATTTTATCGGCAAAAGCGTCGAATGCCACATCGTTGCCGAGCGACAACGAGTGCAGCACTTCGCCCGGCTTCTGGCCGTCGCAGATGCTGAGTCCGGTATCGTTATACGCAACGTAGTAATGCCCGTCCGGGCTGATGTTTGTGACCGATTCCGTGTTATCGGCAAACTTGTAAAAAATATTCTGGCCGTTGTTGTTCAGGCGCCAGCAGTGCAGGACACCCCTGGTGGAAGGCAGCACCAGCCAGTCGCCATCGGGGTCGAGTACGCCTGTCATGTGCGAATAATAATCCTGATCGGGCAGGGCGCCTACGTAGTCCAGGCCGCCGGCGGCGTTGTACACGTGAATTTTGCCGGCATGTAAAAAAGGAGCCTGCTCCAGTGTGGCTACCTGGCCGCTGTTCGAGGGAAACGCCAGCGGAAATCCATCCATCCGTATCGCAACCCGGCCAGCATCGACATTAGAAACACTTAATAAAGTGGCCGAAGTATCGGTTCCATAAAAGGCCTGGCGTGTATCGGGCAACAACTGCAAATAGTGCTGCATGGTTGTCAACCCGCCGGGAGGCGGCACGTGCATAGGTATGTCCTCAACAATTTGCCAGCCTTTTCCGGAACCCGTTTTGCGCAAAACGACCAGGCTGTCGGCATATCCGAGCCATACATCGCCTTCGGACACCGCAAAATCAAGCACACCCGGACCGACACCTGTCATCCAGGGCCGGAAAGTGGGCGGAATGTGTACCTCCTCCAGTTTGCGCTGCTTCTGCTGCACCTTGTTGTTGTTGAGACCCAGGTATACTTCCTTTAATCCCAGCACTTCAATTTTTTTCTCGATCGTATCAAGCATAAAGAACTCATCGCCCCGCTCATCAAAACAGAAATCGTGCATACGCGGCACGTTCAGCCGGTATAGTTCGCGGCCTTTCCGCCAGAAAATCAGCAGGTTTTCGGCATATAGCAGGAAAGTATTGCCATCGGGCGCTACTTCGAAACCTTTCACATTGGGGTCGACGGGCGCAGGATCGTATTGTTCGAGGGTACGCGCATTCCAGCTGTACAAAAAATGCCGGGATGGCGAAAATGCGTATATTTTTTTCTGATTTCCCTTGCCCGCAAAACGAACGATGAGCTGATCGCCCAGATTTTCTCCCAACTGGTAGCAAAAAGGCGTCTGAATGGTATCGTCCTGATCGGCGCCAATGGCTCCCGGCGAGGCGTACCAGGCATCGAACATGGCTTGCTGACAATCGGGATTGTCCTCTCCGGGCGGCGCGATGTAGTAATTGGCAAAATCCGCCATACGGTACGCCAGCGAGCGGTCCGAGTTTCGCAACAGTTCGTGCGAGTCGTCGGCACGGTTGGCAGCAATGGCATGGCGCTCCCGGTTGATGAGTTCCAGTTCGGCTGCAGCACGGCAGGCATCGAGGCGGTCGCTCATTTCCTGGCGACGCTTCTGGTCGGCATCGGCGCAGTTTTTCGCTGCCCGGTACAGCAGGCTGGCATCGTCCCAGCAACGCTGCGCAAAAGCGCGGTCGGCCTCCCGGCGCGTGGCTTCGTAGCAGTTTTCATTGGAATTTTCCAGAAAACTGCGGCTGGGCCGGTAATGCCTGCGGTCCGCATCGGTTTTCTGCGCCGCCAGGGCATAGCCGGAAAGCAGGAAGACGAGAATGGAAAGGTAACGCATGATATTAGAGGGTGAGAAGCCAGAGAATTGAGAGAAGTGAGAGGGTGAGAGAGTGAGAGATGTGAGAGCCGACTTCGATTCCACCGCTTCGCTTCAGGGATTCCAATTGTATAGCGAAGCGGTGGAATCGAAGTCGGCTCTCACATCTCTCACCTTCTCACTTCTCTCACACTTCTTATAAAAAGTCTACGTCGATCGCATACGGGTACGTCATCAAAAACTCCAGGGCTTTTTCAATCGGAAATTTTTCAAACACCACGGCGTACATCATCGAAGTGATGGGTACGTGCAGCTTATGCTGGCGGGCCAGTTGGTGCGCGATCCGCAAGGTGCGGACGCCCTCGGCCAATTCGGGCATATGCTCGCGGATGTGCTCGGTCGTTTCCCCTTTGGCAAGCCGCATACCAAACGAATAATTCCGGCTGTTGGTACTTGTAGCGGTGGTAACCAGGTCGCCGATACCCGCCACACCTACGAAGGCATGACTCGAAGCGCCGAGTGATTTGCCGAAATACACCATTTCCGCCAGCCCGCGGGCAATAAGCAGGCCCTGAATATTGCGCCCGAGCCCGAGGCCGCCGAGCATACCGGAGCCGAGTGCCACGATATTTTTCAGCGCACCGGCCAGTTCGGCGCCCAGGATATCGTACGAGCCGAAAACGTGGAACCGCGAACTGTTCAGCGCCGTTTGCCCGGCCTGGATGACTTCCCGGAAACGGCTGCCGACCACAGTAGCCGCCGGCTGTCCCGCCATGATCTCGGCAGCCAGGTTGGGACCCGAAAGACACCCTACCCGTACGACGCTGCTTTCTTCGCGCACCACTTCGCTCATGGTGCGCACGTTGGCGCGCGTGAGCACGAGACCCGGTTTTTCGAGGTCATTTTCGTCGATATCCTTGAGGTCGAAACCTTTGGTACCGTGAATGATGATGTGATGCGGACGCAAATACGGCGCCAGCGCCTGCATCATGGACCGGAAACTGTTGGAAGGAACGATCGGGAAAATCAGGGTGCAGCGCGCCGCCAGTTCCGCCAGGTCGCTGGTGGCCGTTACCCGCGCAGAAACCTGTACGCCGAGGTGGTGCCGGGTTTCATTGATGGAATTAACCACTTCGGTTTTGCGGCTGAAGAGCAGCACGTCCGAATTGTATGCCAGCAGGTTGGCGACTGCAGTGCCGAAGCTACCCGAGCCCAACACACCTACCGGATTGAAAGGAGAAGCCATTTGAATGTTCGTTTTTGGTGTTTGGGCCTCACCCCCCGGCCCCCTCTCCAAGGGGAGAGGGGGAGCGAGCACCCTTGGCATCTGCTGATAAGGCGGCCGAAGGTGAATTCACCCCCTCTCCCCTTGGAGAGGGGGCCGGGGGGTGAGGCTCAAACACCTCTTTTATTTCATAATGCCGTCGGGACCAATGGTTTTTGTCCAGAGTTCCTTTCCGTCGGCGTCGTAAATTTTCATTTCCAACTGGCGTTCCTTGCGGGGACCGCTAATATTAAAGATGGAAAAACTGTGGTGGTCCACAACGGTACCATCTACACGATAATCGTTTTTGATCTTTTTACCGGCATCCGTAAACGCACCCGACGTGAGCGCCGAAACCGTGAGGTCGTACACCCAGTTTCCGGCGCCGTTTTTCATGGCGCTGAGTTCGGTAAAATGCCGGTCGCCCGTGAGAAACACCACGCCTTTGATGCCTTCGCGTTCGATACGCGACAAAATAGTGTCGCGTTCGGCCTTATACAGGTGCGTATACGTTTCGTCGTGGTTGTCGGTGGTGAGCAATTGCCCGCCAATGGCGACCAATTTAAATGGTGCGCGGCTGGCCGCAAGGGCTTCCAGAAACCATTCGAGTTGATCGTGGCCCAGTGCCGTTTTTTCCGGACAGGTTTTGCAGTAGTCGGGAGTGCGGTAATACCGGTTGTCGAGCATAAAAAACTCGATATCTGCGTAATTAAAAAAAGTAGTGCAGCCTTTGTGTCCGGGTATTCCGTAGGTCGGATTTCCCCAGAAATCCTGAAACACTTGCCAGGCCATGTCTTTGTGAATAAATGTGGCGTCGGCGTCGTTCGGACCGTAATCGTGGTCGTCCCAGATCGCATAATTATTTGCGGCAGCCAGAAGGGGCTGCATTTCGGGAACAGAACGCGTGTGGGTGGCGCGGTGCAGCATACCCGAACGGGTATTGAAATCGGGTTCGCGGAAATACCAGTTGTCGCCCAGCCAAAGCATCACGTCCGGTTTTTTCGCGGCGATGCTGCCAAAAATCTGGTATTCCGAGCCATAAGGTTTGCCGGGGCGGTCGTATTCCGGTTCGTTCACGTATGAGCAACTACCCATGGCGATGGAAACTGTCGGCGGGTCGGTGCGGTATTGCCAGAGCGGTTGGGTTTTGAAAGTCGTGGGGTAAGGAAGTTGAACAGCGCCGCCGTTGATATATACGGTATACTGGTAATTGCGGCCCGGTTCCAGGCGGTCGGCGGTGCATTTGGCCGTAAATCCGTGTTGAGCGACGGTAACAACCGGCTCGGTCTGGAATTTCCGGTCCGGCTTTTCAGCCTCCCAATATTCGATTTTCACCACGCCGGCGCTTTTCGTCTGCACCCATATCAGCACTTCAAACATATCCGCATAGCCCAGCATGGGGCCGCTTTGCAGGCCGGCATTGCCCTGGGGGCCGCTGATGCTGTTCGAAATCCGGGGAGAACAGGCCGTAGCCGAAAGGATAATAGATAGATAGAAAATTAATCTGTGTCGTTTCATGGATCGGATCATTTGATGGGTGCGAAGGTACATCAAAGGAATCAACCGCTACTTTACGAAAAAGTCAATTCTCGACCCAACCCCGGGGCACTTGTCTTCGTTGTTAAGAATAGAATAAAATTTGCTCTACCCCTTGCTTTTACCAAAATTAAAATCTTACTTTGTAACAATAAAAAAAGGAGGTTTGTTATGACTACCAAAATGAATACCATTATTATCCTCCTCGCGATCCCCATGCTGTCTGTTGCTCAGTCTACGGTGGGCAAAACTTTTTCGAAAACTTTTAACACCGAGGACAAGGGTACGATCAAACTGGATCTGCCGGGAAATGTCGATTTGAAGATTTGGAACAGCCCGACCATTCGTGTTGAAATCAGCGTTAGCCTGGCTAACGGCAACAATTCGATGGTCAACGAACTGGCAACGGTCGGACGTTACAACATCACCTCCGCAACCGAAGGCGACGTACTGCACATCCTCATGCCGAACATTCAAAAACAGATCAAGGTAAAAGGAGAAGTCCTCCGCGAAACCCTCAGCTATGTCGTGTTTGCGCCCAAAGACCTGAAAATCATTGTACCGAATGTGGCTACGCTCGCTGAAGTAAAGTAAATTTTCCCGTTCTACATACTTAGGATACCCGGTGGCTATGCTTCCGGGTATTTTTGTTTGTATTGTGTCATCCATGCAACCTTCAACAATTCCGGCGTCTCCATACCGTTCATTCAGGGCGAAGTCGCATTTTTGCGGCGGATAAATTGTTGAGAATGTTGAGATTGTTGAGGGGTTGAGATTGTTGAGGGTGTATACCCTTGGTTTAAGTCCCCCCCCTCAACAATCTCAACCCCTCAACAACTCAACCTCTCAACATTCTCAACAACTCAACATTCTCAACCTCTCACCCCCCTCAACAACTCAACCTCTCAACAACCTCAACCTCTCAACATTCTCAACCTCTCACCCCCCTCAACAACTCAACCTCTCAACAACCTCAACCTCTCAACATTCTCAACCTCTCACCCCCTCAACCACCCTTTATGATTCGTCGCTTCTTATTGCTTCTGCTGCTCTGCGGCAGCCTTTCTTACACCGGCCAGGCGCAGATGGTGCGTACGCTGTACCAACTGTTCGAAGTGGATTCCGTTAAAACCATCCAACTCGAAATCTCCGATATTTATGAAATTTATACCTGGGCGGGCAACAGCGTTCTGATCGAAACAACCATCAAACTCGGCAACGGATCACCAGAAATTCTCGATTTCCTGATCAAAAAAGGGCGCTACGACGTGGCGATCGACTCCAGTTCCAGGGAAAACATCCGGTTGTACACCAAAATGCCCGACCGCGACAAGAATAAACTCAAAACGCCCGCAGGCGAGGTAACGGAAATTCCGGAAGCCAAGATCTTTGTGCCGGATACGTTTATCTGGACGGACGACAGGAAAAATTTGACGCGAAAGGAGTAGTTCAACCGAACTGGGGTTCGGTTATACACTGGGGTTCGGTTATACACCGGGGTTCGGCTCTACCACCGAATGCACTACCCCATCCGCCAGGCGCGTTTCCAGTGCATCGCCGGGCTGTATGGATTGTATGGTGGTCAGTATTTTCCCGTTGTGGGTGGTGATGCTGTAGCCGCGCTGTAAAACCCGTTGGGGCGACAAGGCCTCGCAGAGCGCTTCGGCGTGGTTGAGCAGGCTGGTTTGGGTTTTAAAAATACCCGCAGCGAGGCCCGGCAATGCCTGCTCCCAGTGATCGAGTTGTTGTCCGGCACGCAGCAGCCGTTGCCGGCTTTCCAGAGAAATTTCCATTTCCCGGTTGTTGAGATCCATTGTATGTATCCGAACCTGAAATTCGGCAAAGGAGCGTATCTGCGCAGCCGACTGCAGCAGCCCGTTTTCAAAAAAGAGGTTGTGCTGAATCAGGTATTCCGCTACCGCCGTAGGCGTTTTGAGGGCCGTATGCGCCACCAGGTCGAGCACCGTTTCATCTATATCATGTCCGATGCCGGTAAATACGGGAAGTGGCATCGCCGCCAGCGTGCGGCACAGATCGAGGTTGTCGAAAGCCGCCAGGTCGAGCCGTGCGCCGCCGCCGCGTACGATCACGACGCAGTCGAAAAAGGCCGATTCGCCGGCGATGCGCTGAAGCGCAGACTGTATTTCCCGGGCTGCGCTTTTACCCTGCACCGACGATTCAAACAATTGACAGTCAAATGAATAGCCGAATTTATTTCCGCGCAGTTGTTCCAGAAAATCCTGTAAACCGGCAGCGCCTTCCGAACTGATTACGGCGATGCGTTGCAATACGGCCGGCAAAGGCAAAGTGCCGTTGCGATCCAGCAAACCTTGTTCCCGCAGCGTGGCTACCGTTTGGCGGCGCAGGCGTTCTACTTCTCCGAATGTGAAGGAAGGATCGAGGTCGGTAATCAGGAGTTTCAGGCCGAACCGTTCGTGAAAATCCACCCGTACCTGCATTTTTACCTGTAAGCCAGTTTGCAAAACAGCATCCAGGTCGGCGCCCAGAGCCAGCCGCAAACGCCGGTATTCGCCCGCCCACAGCACTGCGGAGGCCTGCGCGAGCAACTCTTCCCCCTCCCCTTTCTGAATCAGTTCCAGGTAATAATGCCCTTTCGAACGCCCGGCCTGTCCGATTTCCGCAGTAATCCAGATGGACTGCTGAAAATTCAGCGCCAGCACGCGGCGGATGTACTCCTGGAGGTCGAAAAGGGAGTGGATTTGCATGGAAAAACGTTGGTTTTTTTTGTTGATGAGGGTTGTTTTTTTCTGTTGATAAAGGTTGATAAGGGTTGATGAGGGTTGATATTTATCTGCTCGGTGAATGAAAAATCTCCACTTTTCCGAGCGCATAAATATCAACCCTCATCAACCCTGTGGTGCGACAGAAACTTATGCCGCCCTGTTGAGACATAAACTTATGCCCCTTAACTTAGTTCTTTGAAATGACGGTCAAATATGTTACTTATGGGCCAACCTATACACTTGCCGGTTCGGGAGCGTCTAATTGCGCTACGCTCCGAAGGCCACACTGTTGAGAGCATCGCCCGCGAAGTTGGGCTATCCTTCTGGACTGTACGCAATCTGCTGCGGCGACACAAGAAAAAAGGCGATTTGGGGTATGCTCCGGACTACACATCCTGTGGGGCTGGTGGTCGTTTGCGAGGAGATTATTTCTTTTTTCGCGCCAGTTGCTGGCTCAAACGGCTGCATGGTTTATGGGGTGCGCCATTCATCCGGATGAAGTTGGCTCAGCGTTACGGCGAGGCAGGGCTACCCAGTTCGCGCCAGATGCAACGGTGGTTTCGTCACAGTGGGCTGAACGAACCACGACAGCGCAAAAGCGAACCCAGAGAGGGTGGTGCCCAAGCCGTTCACGATTGTTGGCAGGTGGACGCTAAAGAGCGTCTCACGCTTGCCGGGGGCCAGCAATGCTCTTATTTGAGTGTGGTAGACGAGCACAGTGGCGCTTCGCTGGGTGCAGTCTTTTTCCCCCTGTCACCGGATAAGCCAAATTAGTGAAAAACAAGCGTTTGACGCAATGGCCACCTTTTTCTGCAAATGGGGCCGACCTTTGGCGCTGCGCGTGGACAATGGTGAACCTTTCGGCTCTACCCGCCCCTCAACAACCTCCGAACTGGCTTTGTGTTTGATTGCTTTCGGCGTGGAAGTCCGCGCAAACAGACCCGCTAGTCCGCAACAAAACGGCAAAGTGGAACGCCAGCAGGGAACTTCCATGCGTTGGGCAGAAGTACTCCAATGCAAAACCCTCGAAGAAGCCCAGATCAAATTAGACGAAGCCTGTCTCATTCAGCGAGAGCAGTACCCCGTCACCCGTTTGAAGGGCAAAACCCGAAAAGAAGCATTCCCACAAATCTATCAAAACCAGCGCACTTGGACCCCGGCAGACTTCGAACCCCAACGCACTTACGACTTCATAGCAAAAAAGCAATACGTCCGAAAAGTCAGTGCAAACTGCCAGATAACCCACTTCGGGCACAAATCCAGGATTGGATCACAGTACGCTGGACAATCCGTTTGTCTCAAACTCAATCCTTTCACTCTCGCGTGGGAAGTCTTCGCAGCCAATGGAAAGTTCATCAAAGCAATACAAGCACCCTATCTCGCATCCCACAGAATTAATAACATGACCGTCTATTCAAAGAACTAAAATTTTAAAGGGCATAACTTTATGGCTTCTTAAGGGGCATAAGTTTCTGTCGCACCACA
>Ga0209097_10000509_pt1 | contig 39002 bp, 28 predicted proteins | sample AD_UKC052_MetaG_FD_184419 | JGI IMG/M metagenome (GOLD analysis project Ga0209097, IMG submission 184419) | Active sludge microbial communities of municipal wastewater-treating anaerobic digesters from USA - AD_UKC052_MetaG (SPAdes) (version 2) | ecosystem: Engineered > Bioreactor > Anaerobic >... | reverse complement strand
AATCCCATTTTCGGCTGTTGGGCTAGCTTCCTTATCTTCGCAACGTGCGCATATATCCTGAAGACAGTATTTCTAGGTTTGAATTTGATCGTATTCGGTCGACGGTGGAGAGTTATTGTCGGAGTTTGGGGGGAAAGGAATTAGCACAAACGCTTCGTCCAGATTTTGAATTTGAACCTTTGTTGGTTCAGTTGAGGCGGGTGAAGGAATATGTGGATGTTCAACGCAGTGGGAGCGGATTTCCTAATTCTACTTTTCCCGAAATAAGGCGCGAATTACATCTTTTAGGTGTGGCGAACTCCATGTTGCAGGAGAAGCAATTGATGAATATTCGCGAAGTGTCGGATGTGGTGAATACACTTCTTCAGTATCTAAAGGATAAGAAGACAATTTTGCCTGCTATTCATGGGATTTTCGAACCAGTATATTTCACCAAGGAAATTATCGATGCGATTGATAAAGTGCTCGATCCATCCGGTATTGTAAAATCATCCGCCTCGCGCGAATTAGCTGATATTCGTAAAGATCTCGCTCATTCAAGACGTGAATTAGATAAGGTGTTTCGTGCCCAGATTCAAAAACTGAAAAAACTAGGATGGCTAGCCGATACCGAAGAAACTGTTTATAACGGAAGACGCGTATTATCGGTGCTTGCAGAGCAAAAGCGTAGTGTTAGCGGATTGATTCAAGGTAGTTCCGATACGGGTAAAACAACCTTTATCGAACCCATCGAGACGGTCGACCTCAACAATGAAGTATTTGAGCTTGTGCAGCAGGAACGGCGCGAAATCATGCGGATTTTACGCAACCTAACACAGGAAATTCGACATCATCATACCTTAATCAGCAATTATGAATTGGTATTATGCGAGTTCGATTTCAACCGAGCAAAAGCCTTGTTAGCCATTGAGCTCGATGCAACCATGCCGAATATCGTTCGCTCAGCTCAAATTCGATTGCTGAATGCTCGTCACCCAATTCTTGTTTTACAAAACCGCGCAAACAAAAAACCAGTCGTACCAATGAGTTGCGAACTGGACCATCAAAATCGATTGCTCATTATAAGCGGTCCGAATGCCGGTGGAAAGTCGATTACGTTAAAAACCATCGGATTGCTTCAGATGATGCTGCAAAGTGGTATGCTTGTCCCTGTTGGGGAACAAAGTGAGATGGGATATTTCCAGCGTTTGTTTGCGGACATTGGAGATAGTCAGTCGATTGAATACGAGCTCAGTACCTACAGTTCGCGTTTAGCAAAAATGAAGTATATACTCGAATTTGCTGATAAGAAAACGCTGGTTCTGATTGATGAATTTGGGACCGGTACTGATCCGGAATTAGGCGGTGCAGTAGCTGAAGCGATGTTGGAAGAATTGTCGCGTCGGCGGACCTTGGGAGTTATTACGACACATTACATGAATATTAAACTGGCAGCTGATCGCTTGGATGGTGTTCGGAATGCGTGTATGTTGTTCGATGATGAGACTTTACAACCGATGTATCAGTTGGTTATTGGTCAACCCGGAAGTTCGTATACCTACATTATTGCCGAAAAAACCGGATTGCCTGTAGCCTTGATTAATCGGGCACGGAACATGACTTCTAAGGATAAGGTGACTTTAGATCGTATGTTGCAGCAATTGCAAAAAGAGCAGCAGGAATTGCGTAAACTACTTCATGTATTAGATGAGAAGCAGGCTATTGCAGATAAATCGAAATCGAAATACGATGAGCTTCACGAAAAGATGAAGCTAAAGATGGAGAGTAAAAAGGCGACCCAAGAAGAATCGGGGAAGTTGATCGAATTAGGCAAAAAGCTACAATCTATTACCAAAGAATGGGAAGCTGCTAAGGACAAGAAGCCCATTTTTGCCAAACTGACTAAAATTCTATCGGCTGAAAAGCGCAAGAAGATTGACAAGAAACAGCAATTGAAAAAAGAGAAAGTCAAGGCTCAATTGCTCGAGAAGAAGAAAGCAGAAATCAAGGTTGGATCGAAAGTGAAATTACTCAGCGGTCGTCAAACGGGCATCGTTGAAGAAATCCAAAACAACCGTGCGCGTGTGATTTTCGGGAATTTGAAAACCCTAGCTAGTTTAGAAACTTTAGAAGTTGTTGAAGATTAGTTCCCCAATAAAGTAACGGTCCCTTTTTCTTCGAACGGTTGATCTTTAATATCGGTTCCCGAAATAATGAAGAAATAAGTACCATCCGGAACTTTCTCTGAATTGTGCAATCCATCCCAGCCAGTACTCACATTTTCCCATGAATACAGTTGTTTTCCCCAACGGTTAAACACGCGAGCTTGAAAGGTTTTTACTGCGTTGTACTTCACCTGAAAGAGGTCATTAAAACCATCTGAATTAGGAGTAAATACATTGGGAACAACTAACAATAATTTATCACTCAACACTTTGATCACAGCCGAATCGGAATCATAACATCCAGTAGAATTACTAACTACTAGTTCCAAAACAAAAGTACCAGAATCAGGAAACGTGAGTGTGCCTGGAGCTGTAAATATGAGAGGCTCACCATTCAACGTCCAGCTATAAGTTTCTCCATTAACACTTTGATCTGTCACATTCACAGGTAAAATCACATAACCAGAATCCACATCGGTAGTGAAATTCGCTGTTACTGGAATACCCGTAATAATGATCTGATCAGTAGCTGTATTGCATTGCCCAGATCGTGTTAAGGTATACGTTCCAGCTGAAGTAACCGTAATTGAACTTGCTGTTGATCCTGTATTCCAAGAGTTTTGATTGTTTGCTGCAGAGGTTAATTCAATTGGTTGTCCACTACAAAGTGAAGTTTCACTTGGAGGAATGATTTCGGCCGTTAATAGTCCAATTTGTTGGATGATAATCTCTAATGCTTCACTTTCGCATGCACCTGAAGTTGCAGTCACATAAAGTGTATCATTCTCAATAGATGACTGATAATTCAAACCTGTTGCGATAACTGCTGATAAGCTTTCATCGGAATACCAAGTTATAGGAGAAGTACTGCTTTGTACAGAAGCAAGAGGGATTGGATCTGCTTCACAAAAAGTTAACAATGTATCACCAGTTGGAATTGCAACAACAGAAAATTCAACAGTTACACCAGTTGTATCTGAATAACAACCTTGTTCAGATTGAACAGCATAATATCCGGCATTTTGTCCGTTTGCTGGGGTGATGGAATTTCCATTAGATAAGAATGTAGTAAGAGCTGGATCGGAGTACCAAGAAACAGTGGCGTTAGGATCAGCGTTTATAGAAAGAGCATTGGGAGTTTCACCATTGCAATAAAGAGTATCACCAGTAATGTTTATTGGGGATAGACTAACTACTTGAAGGGTTTGAGATAGTATATCTGAACAAGTTCCAGTACCTACAGAATAGGTAATTTGAATATTACCATCGAGCCCATTTAAGTTCAACTGAGAGCCAGTAACACCGTTTCCTGACCAAGTTCCGCCAGTTGTTCCAGTAACCAATGTATCTAAATCAATAGAACCAAGTGTAGCGCAAAGCAATTGGGGATTTGTAAAGGATGCATCCACACTTTCGCTAACGATAATATTTAAGGTTAAAGATGCCGGTTGAGTAATGCACCCACTTGGAGGAGCCACACTATATGTAACAGAGTATGAACCATTTAGTCCAACAGGATTGAATATAGAACCTGTTACACCAGTTCCAGACCAAGTACCACTTGATGAACCTGTAACAAATGTATTTAGATCTACTGCTGTGCTATTTCCACAAAAAGGTCCCGGATTAACCCAATCGGCCGAAAAGGGTTCAATTGGAGCTGTACATCCAGTATTGGTATAGCTAGCTGTACCATCATCTGAAAACTCGACCGTGGCGCCATTTTGAGCAACATTTTGTCCGTTCGTATTAACTAGTAAAGCACGTTGGTAGGTAACTTCTTCATAGCAAGTATTAGCACCCGTAATTTGAATTCTCAGTGTTTGATCTTGTGGAGCGCCCGTGTTTTGATTTAGAAAGTGTCCTCCACCTTCGCCTGTATGTTGATGATAAATGATGTAAAGTGTATCACTTAAGTTTGCGAAAGAATTTAAGGATGCAGAAACATCGAAACTGGTAATTGCGAGAACTTTACGGTTTTGGGGAATAATTCCATTAGGAGGTTCAAGCAAATAACCACAAGAAATGATGGTGTTGTTTAATTCGACAGTTTTAGCTTGTGTGGATGAATTCTGAACGAAACCATTAAAAGGTAATGCATTAACACTTTCGGAAGGCCAACCATCTAAGATTGTAATGTCTGAGATATTCAAATCAAAATTCCCATTACGAAACCGAAACATTTCATTTAGTCCTTCCGGATTAGTGAATCCATCATCACAGGCATCAACCAATACACTTTCAATTTGAATACAGGATTGAGCCGAAGATGTGAAAGGTAAAAGGAATGCTATTAAAGCTATTAAAATGAGTGGGTACTTCATAATAATCAGGAATTCTTAACCTAGTTTGAATCTCGAATATACATAATAGATTTCTTACTAAAAAATGAACTGTCAAAAGAAGAATTCATCCTGAAAGAAAAAATGAAAAAAAATCCGATAAACCTAAATGGCTTATCGGATTTTAACTGTTTAAGAAAATACGGAAAATACTTAACTGAAATTCAGTTCAATATTAATTTCTCACAAGTGTAATTGAACCATAGCGTTCAAAATCATTGCTTTGGAAATCTTTACCTTTTATCACGTAGAAATAAACCCCATCAGAAACTGGATTTCCCTTTTTAGTTCCATCCCAGCTATTTCCAGCACCTTCCCAAGTATAAATTTCTTGTCCCCAACGATCAAAAATAGTAGAGCGGAATTCTACGATTCCAGAAGATTTCGCTTTGAAAATATCGTTGTAGCCATCACCATTCGGAGTGAAACTATTTGGTAATTCCAATACAAAACTACCGTTACTTACTACAATCACACGAGAAGTACTATCCATACATCCGTTATTATCGCAAACTTGTTTCAATGTATATGTTCCAGCATTTTCAAGCAGGAGAGCATTTTGAGAGATAATGGTAGAAGAACCATTCAAATACCAATCGCAACCTGTTGAAGAAGCAGGTACTACTGCTAGGTTAAGTGGTGCATATCCTTCAAGTGTACTCACATCAAAGGAAGCATCTGGACTAAGATCAAGCACTACAATTTGATCCGTTGCTGAATTACAAGAATTTGAAGCAGAAACTGAATAAGTCCCAGCTTGAGTGACAATAAGGTCGTTTGTTTGAGCTCCAGTTGACCATACAAAACTTATGTTAGAAGTAGCTTGAAGAGCAACTGAACTACCATGACAAATTGTTGATGGACCAGTAACAGAGATAGCCACCGTTGCTAATGGTAAGCCATTAACTTGAACAACAACTGGCTCACTAACACAACCATTTTCTCGTGCAATTACCCAAAGCGTAATTCCAGTTTGAGTTGGTTGGTAGGTAGGTCCTTGCTGAACTAAATTTTGCATATCTACATCCGAAAACCAATAAACATTAGAGGTAGATGTTGCTGTTAAAACTGGAATAGCTGTACCCTCACACACATTAACATTAGCATCTGTTATAGGTGAATTAGGAGTAGGGACTATCGTGTAGCTAAAACTACTAACTTCAGAAGTACAATCACCTAAAGATTGAACTACATAAACTGTTTGATCTCCTGTTCCTGAAGGAGTGTATGTTGCTCCTGTTCCTATTTGAATAGTTAGTTGACTATCAGAAAACCAAGAAATAGTTGCACCTGGAAGAGCGGTAACATCAAAAGGTGTTAGTTCTCCTCCACTACAAAACAAGTCTGAACCATTTACTTCAAGAACAGGTATAGTACCTATGTATATGGTTTGTATTACTGTAGATACACAGCCATTGCCTGAAACTCCATATCGAATAACAGTAGAATCAACAACTAAAGAAGGATCAAAAGTGCTTCCTGTAACTCCATCTCCTGACCAAGTACCACCAAGATCACCAGTTATTAAACCATCCAAATTGATTAATGTAGATAAATCACATATAAAGCCCGGGTTAGTCCAACTTGCATCTGGAGCTACGGCGACAGTAACTGGCTGAGTATTGGATCCTGAACAGCCATTAATGTCTTGAGAGAAAGTGATAATTACCTGTCCAGTTAAACCTGTTGGATCGAATATGCTATCTGTAATATTTTGTCCAGTCCAAGTACCAACTACTCCGTTAGGAAGTTGATCATTTAGATTGATTGTTCCATTTCCTGAACATATCGTACCTGGATTAACCCAGTTAACATTGATTGGTTGAATCTGAATAGAATGAGATTCTGTTTGAGTACAACCACTAACACCTACTGTATAAGTTAGTGTAATTGATCCAGTTAAACTTGTTGGAATAAGATTATTGCCATTTACTCCTTGTCCACTCCATGTCCCACCGGCTGTTCCTGACACATATTGAGTTAAATCAACTGTTCCAGCATTACTACAAATTAATGGAGGAGCAGTCCAATTTGGACTAACAGCACCATGAATTGCAACTGTTTGAGTATTTGATTGAGAACAAGATCCTGCACCAACGGTATACGTGATATCTACTGACCCCGATAAACCTGTTGGATCGAATATATTGCCAGTAACACCTGGTCCAGACCATGTCCCACCAGTAGTTCCGGTTATTAAAAGATTTAGGTTAAATGGCTGTGAATTAGCACATACATTGGGAGCAGTCCAGTTTGCAGAGAAAGGAGTAATAGGTGCAACACAGCCAATGTTGATGTAAGTGGCATCACCTTGAATGTTGAAGTTTACTGTTGCTCCATCCTCATCACCAATATTACCAGCAGTTGTAATTAATTGCGTTCGATAATAGGTTACTTGTTCTGTACAGCCACCAATTGTTGGAAAATCTACATACAGTGTTTGATTATTGGGATTAGCATTAGGGACATAATTGAGAACGTGACCTGTATTGGTATTCTCATTAGCATAAACGATGTAAAGGGTATCTCCCAACTGTGAAAAGAAATTCGTAGAAGTATTACAGTTATAGCTAGAAATAAGTAAAACATCATGATGGGCAGGTATAATTCCATCTAAAGGTTCAATCAAATATCCGCAGGATAGAATTGTGGCATTAAACTCAGCTGTTGTTTGAGCCGTACCTGCATCCATTACAATACCGTTCCAAGACAAATTAGTATTTGGCCAAGTTAGATTCATATCGTAAATATTCAAATCCAGCACTCCGGTTCTCATTCGAACCATTTCGTTTTTCCCTTCCCCATTTCCATTGGGGGCACAAGAATTCACGAGAATACTCATGACATCAATACAGTTAGACTGAGCCTGAATATGAGTATTGGCTAAACAAAGACTTAGAAATAAAAATGAAAGTAAAAACTTCTTCATGGGTAGAATTTGAAAATATTCTTGCTTGAAATCAACTGCCAATATAGGAGTTGAAAAGGAATTCTCATATTAAAAAATAGGATTCAATCTTCCTGATAAATAAGAAGAAAGGATTTTTCTAGCGGTTGACACCCGTCCATAATTACATCAAGAATGAGAAATGAATGTCTCAAGATGAAAGTACTGATTGATTCTTTACGCTCCTGAAGTGTTCCACCTGGATAAATATGATTAAACACTTCGTTCAACCGATTGATTTCTATGGCACTTGCTCTTTTTTGCGCTCGAATTAGTTTTTGTGAATATCGACCCAATTGATCCTCCAAACGTTTTCCTAAAGCTTCAGCACTTGAGACTAAGGTAGTATCAAAACCCTGAGCATGATTTTTCAACTGATTAATTAGTCTAGTTAAATCCGAAAATTCGTTCTTTAATTCCAGATCAGATTCACTGAGTGATAAAGCGATTTGCTTTTCTAACTCTGATCTTGTTTTAAACAAATCTTCTTCTTGGAAACGAGCATGTTCAATACGCAAAGTATTTCTACGGTCGATTATTAGCGCCGAATTCCTGAGCATTAAAGCAGGAAAAGGCATCCGATAATGATCGAAAATCCCCTTCAACTCTAACCAATACGAAATCTCAGCTCCTCCGCCGAAATAGGCAATATTGGGCAATATCGTCTCCTGATAAAGTGGTCGCATCAACACATTGGGTGAAAATTTATCTGGATGCTCTGAAATCAATCCCTTCAATTCCTCCGAATTCCAACTGTGTTTCCCATCATGTGTCAAGAACCTTCCCTCCTCTTCTACTATCCGCTCTCGATATCCATCTTCCAAAAAGAAAAAGTTTATTTCTCTTCCATTCACTTGAGAATGATAACGTTCCTCTAGTTTTTCTTTGGTCTGACTTACCTCTCTAAAACTATTTTTCTCAAGTATATCTTGAATTATAATGGGAGCAAATGCCTTTTTCAATCGCGTATCATCCGCATCAATAACTAAAAGCCCCCAATGCCCAAATAGCTGGTGGACAATGTATCGTGTTGCTAAAGATAGATTTGGTAAAGCATAAGCGTTTTTGAATATCTCTTTAAGTCGAACTGCATCCGGACTTTTACCTGCAATTTGATCAAACTGCACTAAAACTTCCTCCATCCCATCTAACGAAAACCGACCAACTGGTCCAGTTTGATTTGAATTCCACTGTAGTTTTTGTCCTTCCACCCAAACGTGGTCAATTTCGGCCACATCATGATCTTCAGTTGCCATCCAAAAAATTGGAACGAACTGATTTTGAGGATACTTATTGCTTAATTCCTGCGACATTTTGATAGCAGAAATTATTTTCAAAGGAGAATATAATGGTCCGAGCAGAATTCCAGTTTGTTGTCCGGTAGTGATGGTAAATGTATGCTCGGATAGCAGCTTGGAAATCTGTTCCTCGACTATTGAATCAAGAATGCCGGCTTGCTTGTATTGGTCGCGCAATACTTCTGTAAGAACAACCCGGTCGACTGTTTTTTGACTTTTCTGATGGATAAAATGTTGGAAATTATCCAAGGTTGGAGCAGCTTCATAAAAGGGCTTCAAGAAAGGATCTTGATCCAAATAATCGCACACGATAGGTTGAAACTTCCCGGTTTTCCGGTAAGGAACGTAGCTACATCGTGTCTTCATTTCACGAAAGTACCGAAAAGATCAAATTCTTCAGCCCGATCAATTTTTACCTGAGCAAAATCTCCCACGCGAACGTATGAATCATCTTTTGCTTCTACTAAAACTTCATTATCCACTTCGGGTGAATCGAATTCAGTACGACCAATAAAATAAGGTCCTTCTTTTCGGTCGAATAATACTTTGTAGGTATTTCCAACTTTTTCTTGATTTAGCGAAGCTGAAATGCCCATCTGAACATCCATTACCGCATCAGCACGTTCTTGTTTTACATCCGCAGGAACATCATCCACTAAAGAATAAGCATGTGTGTTTTCCTCATGAGAATAAGTGAATACACCCAAACGTTCGAATCGACTATCCTGGATCCATTGCAACATTTCCTCGTGATCTTTTTCTGTTTCACCCGGATAGCCTGCAATTAATGAAGTACGAATCGCCATCCCCGGAACTTTGTCACGAATCATATTCACTAGGTCAATTGTCTTCTGCTTGTTTGTACCACGACGCATGCTTTTCAACATCGAATCACTGATGTGTTGCAAAGGCATATCGATGTACTTGCAGATATTTTCGCGCTCACGCATTACATCCAAAACATCTGTTGGAAATCCACTAGGGAAAGCATAATGCAATCGAATCCACTCTAAACCATTGATATCCGAAAGTCGGCTCATGAGTTCGGCCAGCTTCCGGTCTTTGTATAAATCGAGTCCGTAATAGGTTGAATCTTGAGCGATTAACAGTAATTCTTTAGTCCCATTTTTAACCAATTGCTTCGCTTGCGCCTCTAGCTGTTCCATGGGAATGGAAACGTGTCCTCCTCGCATAAGTGGAATAGCACAAAAAGAACAAGGACGATCACAACCTTCTGATATCTTGAAATAAGCATAATGAGCCGGAGTAGTGAGTAAACGTTCACCCACTAATTCGTGCTTGTAATCGGCTTTGAGTGTTTTTAATAAACGGGGCAGATCACGCGTTCCAAACCAAGCATCCACTTCGGGAATTTCGGCTTCTAGTTCGGGCTTGTATCGTTCGCTCAAACAACCAGTTACGTATACTTTATCTACTTGTCCGTTGGCTTTTGCCTCCGCATACCTTAGGATGGTATTGATACTTTCTTCCTTAGCATTATCAATGAATCCACAGGTGTTGATGATTACAATTTCGGAATCATCTTGTTTGGATTCATGTTCCACCTCGAACTTATTCGCCTTGAGTTGCCCCATGAGCACTTCCGAATCGTAAATGTTCTTGGAACAGCCAAGTGTAACCACATTGACTTTATTTTTCTTGAGGGTTTTGGTCTTCATCCTATGCAGAGGAATTTATTCGGATTGGGGCGCAAAGGTACGCATTTCATAGGGTATAAAAAGAAAACCAGTCAACCCGAATGAACGAATTGGCTGGTTTAAATTTTAATAACCGGTTAGTTCCGAATGAATTTCTTGACTGTTATTCCATTTGGACTTTGGAGCTGCAGGTAATAAACACCCGGTTGGATAGCCGACAAGTCGAATTCTTGAATGGTAGTAGCATTCGATTTAGTTGTTTGCATCGTGCTTACAACACGTCCAGATAAATCGGAAACAAGTATTTTCTCCACATTGGGTTGAATACTCACGTTGATTTTCCCAGAAGTTGGATTTGGGAATAATTGAATAATATCGGAAGATTGTTTCTGAATGCCTGTATTATCGTTGTTATAAGAGTGACTGGCATTTACACTATACGTTGGAGTTCCATCACTAATAGTTGTATCGTAAGTGATAGAGAAAATTGGGATTGTTCCACCTTCAATAACGCTTAACCATTCATACATAGTAGAGCGAGATTCTGTGTAAGAAGTATCCGTTTGTCCGAAGAAAGATGAATAGGCAGTATCAACACTCAGTGTACGATGTTTAAAACGTAGCACATTGGTATATGTACCTGACCAATTGAAAAGTGTTCCGTAGGCATCAACAACATAAGAAGATGTCCCGGTTGTACTTGTAAATGTTGAACCTATTCCTATATCTAGCGCGACTTCATAGCGAAAAGGATCACTTACAGTGCTATTGAAAGTTGCTGGGAATTGATATTGAATTTGAGGATCAGTATAAATCATATTAATATCCCCAAAAGTAGAACTCACGAAAGTGCCTTGCTGTTGAACATTGTTCGAGTTAGCACTTAAAAATGTGTAGAAATTGTTTCCGCCAGTTTGAGCACCTAAAGCAATATTAGCGGCTGGAAATGAACTACTTTGAGAAATAGCTGAAGCATCGAAAAATGTTAAGGAAGTAACATCACCGGTGTCGGCTAACATAGAAAAGTCCCACATTACATTAGCGCCAGCAGCACCTTCGTTAGCAGATCCTAGTTCGACAGAAGAGGTAGACAAAGAATAACCTACAGATGGCATGCTGGGGAATGTCATTGTAGGTTGCGCAACTAGTTGCAAAGAAGCAAATAGCGTTGATAAGAAAAGAATAGGGTGTTTCATCGTAGTAAAAAATTATTGAACGTGAATGAGACCGCAAAGACTAAGCCTTTGTTACACGTTTGATAAAATTTTACTAAGCTTTTTACTCTTTGAAAAGAGAATCAACGAATTCGGTTTTGTTAAAGAGTTGAAGATCCTTCATTCCTTCTCCTAGACCAATATATTTTACGGGGATTTTAAATTGATCAGAAATACCAATCACGACTCCACCTTTAGCAGTGCCATCTAATTTGGTAAGCGCTAGGGCATTCACATCCGTTGCTTCAGAAAACTGACGACATTGTTCAATTGCATTTTGACCAGTTGATGCATCTAAGACCAATAAAATCTCGTGTGGAGCATCCGGAACAACCTTTTGCATGACACGTTTGATTTTACTCAGTTCGTTCATCAGGTTGACTTTATTATGAAGTCGCCCAGCTGTATCGATAATGACCACATCGGCATTTTGAGCTTTTCCCATTTGCACTGCGTCATAGGCAACAGCAGCAGGATCGGCATTCATACCATGTTGAACAAGTGGCACTCCTACCCGATCGGCCCAGATTGTAATTTGATCTACAGCTGCGGCACGAAAGGTATCTGCAGCACCGAGCACAACAGATTTTCCTGCTTCTTTGAATTGATAAGCTAGTTTGGCAATGGTGGTTGTTTTTCCTACTCCATTTACTCCAACAACCATGATTACGTATGGACCATCGGTTTTGGGAAGGTCAAAATCAACTAGGTCGCTACTGCGATTTTCTTCAAGTAGAGCGGCTATTTCTTCTTTCAGAATTCCGTTGAGTTCGGAAGAAGTAGTGTATTTATCGCGACCAACACGAGCTTCAATACGCTCAATAATTTTGAGTGTTGTACTAACGCCCACATCGGCTCCAATGAGAATTTCCTCTAGATTATCGAGGACTTCTTCATCTACCTTCGATTTACCAATGAGAACCTTTGCCAGTTTGGAAAAGAAACTCTCTTTGGTTTTGGCAAGCCCTTGATCGAGGGTTTCCTTTTTCTCACGTGAAAACAAACCGAAAAATGCCATAGATGTGGGATTGAAATAGGCTGTAGCCTGTTAGCAAAAAAAGCTCCTTCCGGTATGGAAGAAGCTTACAATCTTGGATGCATCCATTAAAAATTATTTCCCGCTAAGGAAATCTTTCACGTGGTCGTTATGAACCACTTCTTCTTTGAATGCGTATGCGCCAGTTTTTGGCGATTTCACCATTTTAATCACTTTGGTAAATGATTTTCCGGCGCCAGTTTTCAGGGTTGCAACTACTTTCTTAGCCATGGTTCAGCGATTACTTGATTTCTTTATGAACGGTTACACGTTTCAACACTGAATTGTATTTCTTCAATTCAATACGTTCCGTAGTGTTTTTTTTGTTCTTCGTTGTGATATAACGTGAAGTTCCCGGTACGCCGGAAGTCTTGTGCTCGGTGCACTCCAGGATAACCTGAACACGATTGCCTTTTTTCGCCATGGCGATGAATCTTTAGTTTTAAGGGCTGCAAATATAGTCAAATCATTTTTCCGTCAAACAGTATCTGAGAAAAATAATTAAAAATGTGCTAATGTGCTGGTGTGCTGATGTGCTAGTTGCTTAGTTAATTGGCACATCAGCACATTATCAAATCAGCACATCATCTATTATCTCCATCCAACAAGCCACCTAAACCGCCAAGTAAAGAGCCTTCTTCTTTACCGCCACGGCCCATTCCTGGGGCATAACGTAGAACACGGCCGGCAAGGCGGCTGAATGGTAAGGATTGAATCCACACTTTTCCGGGACCGGTAAGTTGAGCAAAGAAAACGCCTTCACCACCAAACAAGGTATTCTTGATTCCTCCTACAAATTGAATATCGTAATCCACATTCTGGGTGAATGCTACGATACAACCGGTGTCGATGCGAAGTATTTCGCCTGGATTTAGTTCGCGTTCGATGATGGTACCGCATGAATGAACAAATGCCCAACCATCACCTTCTAGCTTTTGCATGATGAAACCTTCACCACCAAATAAACCTGTCCCAAGTCGCTTCTGAAATTCGATGCCAATTGAAACACCACGAGCAGCACATAAGAATGCATCTTTCTGGCAAATGATTTTCCCTTGATACATGGTTAAATCAAGTGGTATGATTTTGCCCGGATACGGCGCGGCAAAGGTTACTTGCTGCTTTCCTTGTCCGACGTTAGAATAAACCGTCATAAACAAGCTTTCACCTGTTAAAACACGTTTACCGGCTGTCATTAGTTTGCCAAAGAAACTTTGTTCTTGAGCGCGACCATCACCAAAGATTGTTTCCATCTTGATGCCTTGATCCATCATCATAAATGATCCTGCTTCGGCAACAACTGCTTCTTGTGGATCTAATTCAATTTCTACACACTGCATCTCGGAGCCGATGATGCGGTAATCGATTTCGTGAGCGTTCATAGGTTATATTTTATGCATGAAAAAGGCCGGAAAACCGGCCCTGTGAAATTAGTTATTTAGCATTACTGGCATGACCAGCATGAGTAAATCTTCGTCTTTATCGCTTGTGTCAGCATCAGGTAATAAGATACCGGCACGATTAGGTGCGCTCATGTTCAAATTCACACGTTCCGTTTCGAGGTTACTCAACATTTCCGTGATGAATTTCGAGTTGAATGCGATTTCCATGTCTTCACCTTCGTATTGACAAGTTAAACGCTCAGATGCTGAATTTGAGTAATCTGGATCCTCAGCAGTTAATTGTAACTCGCTGCCTTGAATGTTCAGTTTTACTTGGTTCGTACTACGACTAGAGAAAATCGCCACACGACGAATAGACGTCATCAAATCCTGACGTGCCATAGTGAGTTTGTATGGATTTTCTTTCGGGATAACAGCTTCGTAATTCGGGTAACGACCATCGATTAAACGACAAACGAGGTTGATATGGTCGAACGAGAAGGAAGCATTTTTAGCGTTGAAGCTAACAGCTACTTCGCCATCCACATAACCAAGTAGGTTTTTCAACAGGTTAAGTGGCTTCTTAGGAAGAATGAAAGAAGCATCAGCTGCCGCTTTCACATCTAAACGACGGTAACGAACCAAACGATGAGAATCGGTAGCAACCATTGTCATATGATCTGGACCAACTTGCATGAATACGCCCGACATTACAGGACGTAAATCATCGTTACCAGTCGCGAAAATCGTTTTGTTGATTCCGCTAAAAAGGATGGAAGCATCAACTTGGAAACCAGCACCATCTTCAATTTCCGGAATGCGTGGAAATTCTTCTGGATCGTGACCATTAAGTTTGTATTTACCGTATCCAGAGGCGATTTCGATACCGAAATTTTCGCTGTTAATCAGGAATGTAAGTGGTTGCTCAGGAAAGCTTTTTAATGTTTCGAGCAACATTTTGGCTGGAATGGCCACACGTCCTGGTTCAGCTGCATCTGCTTTAAAAGTAGTGCTGATGGTATTGTCAAGATCAGATGCAAACACTTTCAATTCCCCTTCGGAGATTTCGAACAGGAAATCTTCCAAAATGGGCAGACTGCTATTGGTGCTCAATACACCTGAAATAGCTTGTAGTTGCTTGAGAAGCGTACTGCTGGAGATAATAAACTTCATTGCTTAATTTTTTAAGGGGCGTAAAGATAGCGGATTGAGAGATATTCCAATCAAATCAATTTCGGTTCTCAAGGGAAAAGATTTGAACCAAGCTGTTCATCGTCTCAAAAACCATCCGGCAGGCTTGATAACCTTGTCAAACTGATAGTATTGTATTAGAACAAAATCTTTCCCGTTATTGATCATTCCGTACATCCTATCCACATCAAATGGTGGCTTTACTTCTCCTTCGGCAACTTCCGAAACCAAATTTGAGGGACGACGGTAGCCTTTCATCGAATTAACTGAACCATTTTTATCGGTCACACTTACTTCAATAAATGGAGAAGATGCGAGAATGGAATCTTTGATGGCTTTGGAGAATGTCTCTACCACCTCGAATTCATATCCAATATTTCTAAAACCATTCAGGTATTCAAATGCACGAAGTGAATCGAGCGCTGGATCTGGAATAGGATTTCCAGGGTGGAATAAACGGGTAATTTTACCATCATACTTCACCGTAAAACCATCCTGAGGCATACCTGGATATTTTACTTCAACCGAGCGCATATCGCGGTAATCGTAGCGAAATATCACTGGATCACGCCATAATCGACCATCGGAATTAAATCGGGTTTGTAAAAAACCTTTGAATCCGGGGATGTGAATCTCATAAGGCGTTTCGGCACCATCCATCAACATGTATGTAGCCATTTTATCAGGCGTTTCGGCTGCCATAAAAAACACTTTCGTTAACTCCCCTTTTTGATAAATCTCTACTTTTCGTTGCGTTGGTCCGGCCAAATCTTTCAAGACTTTTTGCTCCATCGATTTAGCCACCGGATTTCGAACAACCATTTTATTCAAGGTCTCTAAAAGCATTTTAATTCCATCCTGACGAGCATTGTATTTCCCATCAACTGTCCACAAAGCTGGACCTTTTCGCTCCAAAAGAACTTTATGATTCTGCTTGTCGGCAATGAAAATACGATCTACTGTGGCAGTGTCTTCGACGGTAAAATTCTTCAAATCACCACCTAAAGTTGTGCGGCCATTATGCATGTACAAGTAGCCTAAAACAGCTACGAGCAATACAATACCGAGAATCAAAATGCGGTTCGATTTCATGCTTGTTATGAGTGATTTCTACCAAATTTACGTTTACGCAAGAAGCTGAGAATGAGTCCCGAAACTAAAATGAGAAGAATTGGAACCAACACATTGCGAATTTGAATGGACGTGCGAGATGACTTAACTTGAGTTTCATCCAACAAACGAAGTTTCACTTCACGCGAACGAACCGAAATCAACCCTGAATCATCACATAAATAATTCACACAATTCAGAATGAAATCTTTGTTACCAAACAATTCTCCTGTGTAGCGGTCGTATCCAAGTGGTGACATTCGACCCGTTGTGCGGGAATAGCTGTTTTTAATTACATCTCCATCGCCCACTACTATCATCGCCCCCGGCTTAACACTCGATTCTAGAAAGCCGATTTTATCTGAGTTTCGAATCTGTGGCGACATCCGATTCCGGAAAATCGAAGTGAATGAACCTTCTAACAAAACCGCGAATGGTAAACCGGAGCTGGAATATTGTCGTGGATCGGGAGTTTCACGCAAGATATTGAGCGAAATTCGAGCAGGTGTACTTAAGATTCTTGAACGTTTGGAGCTCGATAACAAGATTGTTTTCTTGATATCGGGAGCGCCAACAGTATCAACCGTACTTACAAATTCGAAACGAGTAGCATTGAGATTATTAACTACAGGATGTTTTGATGCAGGTAAACTCAAAGGAAAAAACGGCCAACGTTTAGGAATAAAGCGAGGCTGATTGCCTACCATTCCAGCCACAACAGGTATAACAGAAGCTCTCAAATCGGCCACTAAATCGGGATTTACACGAGCACCATATCGAAATAACTGATCATCCAAATTCAAATCGATAGGATAGACAAACTTGTTGCTATACACATTCAAACTGTCCATGGAAGCATCGACTTTATTAATCAGCCATAGCACTTTACCGCCTCGCATGATGTATTGATCGATGATGAATTTGTCCTTTTCTGAGAAAGCCGAATCGGGACGGGCAATGATGATGGCTTTATACCGCGGAATAAACTTAACAGTATCACCTTTTTCGGCACGTAAAACTAAACTGGTTAGGTTGCTATCGAGACGTTTGCGCTCCACGGCATAATACTCTTCCAGTGAAATGGTAACATCTTTAGTATCGAGCGAATCGAGTTCTCCGTGACCTTCGATAAAGCATATACGAGGTTTGATGACCGTTCCCAATTTGCGGATGGTATTGGTCATTTCGTATTCTAAATCGTTAACCGAACGAGTGATGAGTTCTTCTTCGTTGGCATAGGTCTGACTACGCAACAACTGCAATGGTAATGTGCGTGTTTTAAAGGTGATGAGCGCACCGGGCCAGATTAAGGTTTGAGAAACACCGGATGCTTTTTGTTCAACCGGATTGGTGTAGGTTAAGCCAGCGTCCAACAATTGTTGATAGATCGCACGACGTTCCTTTTCGTTTTCACTTTCGGAAGGATTGATGAATTCATATTCAACAAAAGAAGAATAAGCACGGAACTCATCGAGTAGTTCTTTAGTTGAATTGCGCAGCTTGGTGTAATTCGCAGGTAAATCGCCTTCGAGATAGACCTTCACATACACGTAATCGTCGAGATTTTCGAGCAATGAGATAGTAGCATCACTAAGTGAATAGCGACGTTCGGATGTTAAATCGAAACGGGTGAATTTGAAAGAGGCTGCAAGATTTGCCAAGATTAGCAAAACAACCAGTAGCACCAAGTTTAAGATGGCGCTCCTTTTCAATCGGGACGATGGGGAGGGAACTTTTGCCATACTTACCAGGTACGGCTTAGAAGCCGGAAACGAGTTAATGCTAGAAAAAACAGCGTGAATGAAATAAAGTAAATGAGGTCGCGACTATCAATTACACCGCGGCTCATAGAACCAAAATGTTCGTTGATTCCTAGTTTGATGATGATTTGATCGAGTGGTTGAAAAAGTTCCATCGATGCAATGGAGTCGAAACCTGCATAGAAAAAGAAACACAGGAAAAATCCAATGAGGAAGGATACGATTTGATTTTCGGTGAGCGAAGAGGCGAAAAGTCCGATGGAGACAAATGAACCACCTAGGAAAATTAGTCCAAGATAAGAACCCCAAGTTCCACCTGAGTCGATATTTCCAACAGGATTACCGAGTGATTTCAGGCTGAAATAATAGACAATGGTGGGTAGAACCGCGAAAATAACCAGTAATAATCCGGCTAAGTATTTAGCGGTGATGATTTGCCATTCGCTGAGTGGACGAGTAAGCAGCAATTCGATGGTTCCGGTACGTTGTTCTTCGGCAAACGAACGCATGGTGATGGCTGGGATGAGAAACATGAACACCCAAGGAGCGATCACAAATAAGTTTTCGAGCGAGGCAAAACCTGCATCGAGAATATTGAAGTTCCCTGGAAATACCCAGAGAAAAAGACCGATGGCCAGCAAGAATATAGTAATAACGCTGTAACCGATCAACGATGTGAGGAAACTACTGATCTCCTTCCGCAATAGTGCTATCATTCGAAAGCCCGTGTTTTAGCAGGGACGCGCAAAAATACACCTTTTTAATTCTGAGCAACATGAACATAAAATGATGGTTGTCGGAAACACTCCTTTCGACCAATCAGCACATCAACCAACCAGCACATCAGCAAACCAGCACACCAGCACATTAAAAAATAGCACATCAGCACACTAGCACACCAGCACATCAATTACCTTTGTGTCCGAAAAACACCCAACCATGATTATCGAACAACTTTATGATAAAGGGCTAGCACATGGCTCTTATATCATCATTAGTGATGGACAAGCAGCAGTGATTGATCCAGCGCGTGATCCGCAACCATACTACGATTTTGTTGAAAAGCATCAGGCAAAAATTGTTGCCATAATTGAAACACATCCACATGCAGATTTCGTTTCGAGTCATCATGAAATAGCTCAAAAAACTGGAGCAACAATCTACGTAAGTAAGTTACTTGGAGCAGATTATTCTCATCAGACATTTGATGATGGTAATGAGATTTCTTTAGGAAAAATCAAGCTCGTAGCGATGAATACACCCGGACATTCGCCTGATAGTATTTGTGTGTTATTGAAAGATGAGCAAGGAAAAGATCATTCTTTATTTTCGGGTGATACCTTGTTTGTAGGAGATGTTGGTCGTCCAGATTTACGTGAATCGGTAGGAAATTTAACTGCTCAACGTGAGGAATTAGCGCGTGCGATGTTTCATTCGGTACAAGATAAACTCAAGAAACTGCACGAAGAAGTTTTGGTATATCCGGCACATGGAGCAGGTTCGCTGTGTGGGAAGAATTTGAGTAGTGATTTATCGAGCAGCATTGGACGAGAATTGAAAACCAATTATGCCTTTCAGATTTCAGATGAATCGGAATTTGTGAAAGCTCTTATTCAAGATCAACCCTTTGTTCCGAAATATTTTGGCTACGATGTGAATTTGAATAAGCAAGGTGCAGCGTCATTTGAGGCAAGTATTGCAGCGGTTCCGCGAATTGCATCTAATTCTGTTTTAGAAAAAGGTGTATTAATTATTGATGCACGTCCTCAGACAGATTTTAGAAACGGTCACATCTATGGGAGTATTAATTTGATGGACGGAGGGAAATTTGAAACCTGGTTAGGTTCTGTTGTTGGTCCAGAAGAGCAATTTTACCTGATAGCTGAAAGTGTAGAAAAGTTAGAAATTCTCATACGCAAAGCAGCGAAAATAGGATATGAATCACGCATCAAAGGTGCTTTAACACCACCTGCACAAATGATTGAAACCTTAGAAGAAGTTGATGTGGATGATGTTCGCGATTTGAAAGAATTGTACACGATAGTTGATATTCGCAATACAGGAGAAACAGCTACACGCCGAATATTTCCTGGGGCTTTGGAAATACCTTTACCTGAATTGCGTGAGCGAATTGAAGAGATTCCAACTAATAAACCCATTTTAGTACACTGCGCTGGAGGTTATCGTTCTGCGGCAGGTGCCAGTATTATTCAACCTTTCGTGAATGTGCCGGTTTACGATTTAGGTGAAGCCGTTTTGACTTTTTAATTTATTCCGATGAAAAACATCCTACTTCTTCTTTCCATTTTAGTTGCAATTCCTACAATTGCGCAGAAAAAAGGTCGGCTTGAAAAGCTTGACCCGAAGGCCTTTCAGGTTAAAACTGTTCATTTAAAAGGAACATTATTGGACGTTAGAAGCAAGGATGAATTTACGGCTGAACATATTAAGTCAGCCAAGAACTTAGATTGGGATTCGAAAGAGTTTAAAGACATCGCTAAAAAGCTTCCACGTTACGAACCAGTGTTTGTTTATTGTCAGGGAGGCTATCGCAGTAATTTAGCTGCTGAATGGATGTTAGAAGAAGGATTTTCTACTGTGATTATTTTGGATAATGGAATTGATGCTTGGAAAGATTCGGGATTACCGGTAGAAGGAGAAAATGCTCCAAATAAAAAATCGGATAGTTCGTATGATTAAGCGATTTAATTAAAAATAAAAAAGCGCTGCCCAATAAGAGCAGCGCTTTTTTTATGCGTAATAATTAGCAATTATTTGCTGATTGTTACTTTAAATGATTGTTGTGATTTTCCATCAGATAAAGTCACGAAGTACATTCCAGAACTTAATGCTTCTGTGTTGATAGTTAGGCTGTTTTTACCAGCAACTAATTTAGAAGAAGCATTATTCATGATCATACGACCTGAAAGATCTGAAATCACTACAGAAACAGAACCTGCATTTTTAGCTGTGAAATTGATAGTAACAAAATCATTAGCTGGATTTGGAAAAATAACTGCTTGATCTAAGTTTCCAATTTGAGTGTTAGCAGATAGAACTAATCCACTAAAAACAGCATCTTCGAAATCAGCACCAGAAAGAGCAGGAGAGCTTCCTGCAGGGCGATAATCAGGAGCTAAATAATCGTAAGGAGTAGCTAGAATTCCGGTAGTTGCTACTAATGAATCGTTCATGCTAGCAGCAAACCAAGCGTGAATATCGAATGTGCTACCAGAAGTAACTTCACACACATTTCCAGCTGTATTACCTGCCAAAATATTGTGTTTGAATGATAATGCACCAGAAGTTGCATTGGCCTCACAAGCTGTTCCATCGATCATCACACCTTTAGAGTGATCCATGAAAAGTGAATTGAATATTTTCAAATTAGAATTACGACGAATACGAACTGCACGACGGTATCCTTCTGCAACTGTACTGCTAACATTTCCACGAAGCGGTCCAACAATAGTAACGTTACTAAAAATAGCAGCAGTAAGTGGTGTTAATGCATCTCCGGCAGCATCGTTATCTGATTCAAATCCTTCAGAAGTTGAAACGGTTGGATTATCAGAAATTTCTGGATCACGAACAGCTAAGCAGAATTGCACATTTCCGTTGAAGCCGAAGTCTGTGTCAAAGTCATCATCTAAGTTACGATAAGCAACTAAATGAGAACAATTAACTGAACCACCAAACCACTCAAATGCATCATCATTTGCATATGAAACTTGAACGTGATTGATAGTTGTACCACGACCAACAGCACCTAATGTTAACCCGTTGATTTCTTTGTTTGGAGCGTAAACATATCCTCCAAATTCGATACGTACATAAGTTAAAGTACCAGAATTATCATTGTCGTCAGGACTTGTTCCACCACCAAATTCAGTATCGCTAGTTGGAGCAATTCCTTCGATGTTTGCAACACCACCAACAGAATTACTATTTCCTTTTCCTAATAAAATTACTCCACCCCAATCACCTAAGTTCCGGCTTCCAGCAGGTTGACTAGAAGTAAAAACAACTGGTTGAGAAGCAGTTCCATTTGCATTCAATTTAGCGCCTTTTGTAACAAATAAACCAGAACCAGAAGTATTAATATCACCTTGAATTACAGTTCCAGCTTCGATAGTTAATGTGGCATTATTCGTCACATAAATCTGACCTTGCAACAAATACACATTACCAGCAGTCCAGGTTGTATTGCTTGAGATATTAGCAGATACGTTTACATTAGGAGTTCCATAATTGGTGTTTTGAGGATCCCAATTACACCAGCCATCGGTCCACATAGCAGCAGGAGCAGGAGCAAAAGCACCTCGATAAGTAACATCCGAGAAAAAGGGAGTTTGTGCAGTTAAAGCAAATCCCATTAAAACGATTAATAAAAATGTAAACAGGTTTTTCATGTGTTTATTTGTTTGCTGCAAAGCTATTTCAGCTATGCTTCCTCAATTTGAATTCAACATTACGCTTATCAGCTATATCCGTTAATTGATTGTTAACCAATTTTGTTTCTTCTTAATATTTAGATGCATTTGGAATGAGATACACTATTTGAAAATTGTTTATTGGAATTAAAAAAGCCTGTCCGACTGGAAACATCGAACAGGCTTGAAATAAATTGAATGTTAACTTAAAACTTATACGTCACATTCATAGAAAATGTAGGAGCGAACTTAGAAACCCAAATCATGTTATCGGAATCTAAATCTAGCTTTTGATTATCGTTACGATCTTGGAAGAAATAGAGTTTTTGCGCTAAACCATCTCGCACGAAAAACTTCACTTCTAACTGTTGTTTCAGGAAACTTTTGCTGGCTTGAATATCCAATACTGTTCTACCATTTTCCCAAATATCTGGTTCGTTCACATTACCTACAATAGCGATTCGTGTACCTACCCGATTCAATGCTGCAGATACTGAATAACCTTTATCCTTATTGGCATATATCAACCCTGCGTTAAATACATAAGGCGATTGTCCTTGTAAAGGACGTGAATCATCTTTTGCACCCAGCACATCCGAAACATCCACAGCCGAGCGTATATAAGCGTAATTCGCATATACGGTTAGGTTATTTAGAAAATGAGTGTCTGATTTTTTTAGTACCGATCCAATGATGGTTCTAAATTCGAACTCTGCACCATAATTATTTGCTTTTGCCACGTTTTTGAATGATACTTCATTGGCAACATCGGCGCGGGATATTTGCTCAATTGGATTGATAAATGACTTATAAAAAACGGTTGCCGAAATTAATTGTCCGCGACCCGGATAAAGCTCCCAACGCACATCGTAATTATGAATTAAAGCACGTTTTAACGTATCATTACCAGAATAAACGAATTGCGTGTTAAAATCATAAAAGGCAAATGGTGCTAACTCACGAAACTCAGGACGGTTAAGTGTTTGTGAGTAACTGGCGCGGATATTTTGTTTTTCAGAAACAGAAATAACTGCATTTGCAGAAGGTAAAATATCTACTTTATTGGTACGAATAGAAAGAGGTTTATTATTATCTAAAGTAGCATCGAGCGTTTGAGTAAATGCTTCTAAACGTGCGCCCCAAACTAAGCGTAACCATTTTTTATATCGTGTATTTATCATCACATACGAAGCAGAAAGCTTAGATCCTGCCGAATATGAATCACTGTTCTTTGTAGCGTCTTTCAATTTAAATCCACCTTTTCCGGGAGCTATTAATCCCATACTTGTAGAGGCGAAAATTTGATCATCGGATAAATACGTTAAACTATCCTGAAATTTAACCGATCCACCACCAATGGTTGAGTATTGTGTATAACCCAATTGGCGTGCAAAAAACTCGCGATCACGTTGCTGGAAAGATCCTCCAATTTTCACATCATTATTTAGTTCTTTTCCAATTTTTACGGGATAGAAAGCATCTGCTCTGAAGCTATAAACTTGCTCTTTATTTTCCGAAAAGAACATCCCTCCACCGTAGTCAGGACCAACGTTCGTTTTAGAAATATTCGCTCGCCAAACTGTATCTCGATTTGTTGGTTCTCCCGGATCATTTGAATGGTCCAAACGTGTATAAACATTCCGACGTAGATTAGGAATAGAACGCTGAATGGAGCTATACGAGCCAACCCAATTAACTTTTAATTTAGTTGAACCTATTAAATGTTCGCCAATTAATTGTCCGGTATAAATTCGATTACTTGTAAACCACTGAGCAGTTGAACGAAGTAATAGTGGATTACTTTCAAGAGGTGTTGGAGTTCCTTCGCGACGAATCACACGATCATCGGCGTTAATACTCAATAAATTCTTAGTAGAAATGGTGTTGTTTTTATTGATTTTGAAGGATACGTTTCCTAATAAACCAGCAAGCGTTTGGGTTGCATAACTATTATCGGTGTAGGAGAAATCGAGTTGAGATGGCACACTTGGATCAGTGCTATTAGTAAAGCCTTTTCGTTCGGTAATTAAATAATTGTATGTACGCTGGTATGAAGCGGCAAACACTAAGCCTACAAGATCTTTTTCCTTGCGTCGAATAGTGTGACCGAGTGAATATTGAGCATTAAAATTTGGAGCAAAACTGCTGGAATTAATTCCCCAATTATTGGTGAAATTTTTACCTAAATCGGCTTGTCCAGCTGGTAGAGTTGGAAAGTCCTGTTTAGAAGGAATAGCACTAGGTAAAGCGCGAGTTCCATCATCCAATCCTAACCAATCGGTTTTGCCTCCTTTATAAGTAAGTTGCTCCTTTCCGGTAGTCATGGTATTATATCCAGAACTAATGCTGAAAGATTGGAAATTCTCTTCCGGAATACTCTTGGTATTTATCTGAATAATTCCACCAGCAAATTCAGCAGGCATATCGGGAGTTGCCGTTTTGTTGATGACGATATTATCGAGCATGTTAGCTGGAAAAATATCGAATGAAAAAGCTTTTCGATCGCTTTCAGAACTAGGTAGTGGTGCACCATTAATATAGGAAGCATTATATCTATCATTTAAGCCTCGTATGATCGCAAATTTATTATCTTGGATACTTGCGCCACTTATACGACGCAAAACATCACTGGTAGTCCGATCGGGCGTTTTTTTAATGGTTTCTGCAGATATACCATCCGAAACCGATGCGGCATTTTTTTGCTGAAGAACTAATGCATTGATGGATTCACGCTTAGCTTCTGCTTCAATGATTACTTCCTTTAAATCATTTTGAACCGTTTCAAGTGAAATCATCAAATTGGTTGCTGCACCTTCTTTTACTTCTACCTCACTCAAAATCTTCTTCGAAAACGACACCATCGAACATACAATCTTATAGGAGCCAGCTGCTAGATTAGCAAGTTTAAAGCGCCCTTCTATGTCGGTCATGGTTCCTGTTGTGGTGCCTTCGATTGAAATACTTGCACCTGGCAATGTCTCTCCAGTTGCTTTATCGATAACGGTACCAGTAATACTTCCAGTCTTTTGCCCCAAAGCTACAGTTGGTAATAGAAAGAGAAGGAAAAGGAAACTTAGGTAGACTTGTTTTTTCACGAGACTTGAATTATCAGAAAGATGCATCTGTTTCTTTCTGCAAAATTGCCTCGGCTACTTCTCTAAACTGTAAATCATACGTTAAGTGCGCGATATCAAAGCGGGGTTAAATATTAACAGAGAATTACCGCAACCTCAATTTAGGTTAAGAATTGAGTACATTGAAATTCACACTAAGTTAACATTGGCGTAAGAGGCCAGTAAATTAGAGGCATTCCCAAATAGTGAAAGTTGTTGCCTGAAGTAAATCATCAAACATTTTGACAATTTACATTGTCGTGATTTTAATTTAATATTGGAGTATCACTAATTGTATTGTTAAGGAGTTTTCTATCTATTTCTTTAAAGACATGCCAAGAGATAAGCGTAAATACGATGCAAATACTTCATTTATTAATTTCATCACTGGTATTTTCAAATCAAGATGGATTAAATAATCATGCTTCAATTTTTTAAATTTCATTCCTGTTCCTAAAGAAATTCCAACTTGATTACTACCTGCATTCTCATATAGATGACCAGAGTAGTATGTTGGTACATTATTTTTAACTACAACGGAATGGTAATCGTATTCAGCTCGTGATTTTTGAGCTAAATCTAAATATACGCCTGGGCTAAAAAACATTTCGTTATGGGAACCTAAAGACCCTTTAATTCTTAACTGAATTGGAAAGGAAATAAAATTTAAACGAAAATATTCATTTGATTTCGAATCAAAATGACTCGAGTAATTTGTATTGTAAAATTGATTCACACGATTATATTCAAATCCAACTAGGACATTTAAATAGGATGAAGGAGAAATAGTGTGGTAAACTCCAAGTCCGAATCCTGTATTTTTTTGTTTTTTATTGCTCGATAATGCTTGATTTATTGACACAGTAAATTCATCAATAAAATCGGAGAATTTTATTTGTGCATGAATTGAATTTATAGATAGAAATAAAATGAAGAATAGTACTATTTTTCTCATTATTAAAAATTTAAACTTAGTGATGAACCGGTTTACACTTTAGCTTTTTTCACATAATACATTTCAATCTCCCCTTTACCTTTTGCTTGGACTTTACCGCGTGGTTCAAACACAAATGTAGAATCATCCTTTAGAATTTGATAGGTTGTTTCACTTATATTGACCATTCCCACTTCTCCGCTACTCTCCATTCTACTGGCAGTGTTTACAGTATCTCCCCAGATGTCATATTGGAATTTTTTTACTCCCACTATCCCCGCTACAACAGGTCCCGTATGCACACCAATGCGTATTTCGAAATAGGGCAATCCAGCTGCAATTTTCTGAGCTTTACCTTCTTCAATGAATTGAGCCATTTCTAGTGCAGCAAGTATCACATCTTTAGCATGAGTAGAATTAGGTGTTGGCAACCCACCTGCAGCCATATAAGCATCACCAATCGTTTTGATTTTTTCAATTCCATGTTTCTCGCATATTGCATCAAAAGCACTAAAACATTCATGTAAATCATTGACAAGTTCTTTAGGTGTGACTTGTTCTGAAAGTGCCGTGAAACCTTTAAAGTCGGTAAATAATACTGTCACCTCATCAATTAATTTAGCTTCAGCTTCTCCCTTAATTTTTAATTCTTCAGCTACTTCACCAGGTAAAATATTCAGCAATAATTCTTCACTACGTGCTTTCTCTTTAGAAATACGATTGCGTTGTCGCCATACAATTAATGAAAATATAAACGCTCCAGATAATCCGGTAGCCATTGAATATCTGATTAATTTTTGACGAATATCTTTTTTTTCCTGTTCAGCTAGATTTATAGCTTCCTTGCGATCAAAATCGTATTGCATAGCTTGTTGAACCAGCTTTTTATCTTTTTCCATATTAAATACGGAATCCTTATATAACATGGCTACTTTATAATCTTCTAGCGCCTCATTGTCTTTTCCTAGTGCATGCATTATTTCGCTACGCGATATGTAAGACCCTGAAATATTCTGCAAGTGCCTAATTGACATATAAATTGTAAGTGCACTATCGTTATAAAGCAATGCTTTATCAAGTAATTCCCTCCTTAATTGGGGTTTATTGGCAGCCATATATAAATGAGCTGTTCCTAAGTGATCTAGATTCTTTGCAATGCTATTTTGATCTCCGAGTTTAGTGAAAATATCCAAGGCTTTATGGAAAAGAATTATGGCTGTATCAAGCTGCCCCATTTCTCCATAAATTCTAGCAAGTTGACTGGTATTCGTTGCTATCCCCCATTGGTCACCAAGCTCCTCTTTGAGTTTCATGGCTTCCTTTTTATATTGGATTGCTTTGTTAAATTCTTTTAGTTTAGTGTATAATACTCCAATGTTACTCAGATTATTAGCCATCCAGTCTTTATTCCCCATTTTTTGGTTAATGACTAGAGCTCTATTGTAATAATCCAATGCCCTTTGATTCTCTCCCGTTTCATCATAGAGCGAACCAATATTATTTAAAGACGCAGCAATTTCTTTTTGGTCTCCTAAACGTTCATTAATTGTTAATGATTTCAAGTAATTATCTAAAGCATTGGGATAGTCGGCCCGACCAAATCCATAGTTAATTCCAATCGTGTTATACGCTCGAGCAATTCCTTTGTCCCATTTGATCAGCTTTGCTAAATTGAGCGATTCGAATCCATATTTTAAGCCTTGCTGCGGATTAATTGAATAACTACTGAAGCTTATTTCTTCCAACATTTTGACTTTGTTGGAATCCTCTGACATAGATGGCAAAACGAGAATAAGCGAATCGATACGGTCTTGCCCTTGTTTTTGTGCAATACAGAACGAAGGAAGTAAACAGAGAAAAATAAATGTAAAATTTAGATTTTTCATAGGTTATAATCTACTAAGGTGAATCAAATAAAATCCACAATCTAACCATCATTATACAATCTCTTCCACAAACCACATCCCCAAATTACCTTTCCCTTTTGCTTCCACTTGACCTCTAAATGTACACGTGACTGAATCTTTCACAAGAGAATAGGTAGCTTCACTAATATTTACTTTTCCAACGGCTCCACTGCTCTCCATTCGGCTAGCCGTATTTACAGTATCTCCCCAAATATCATATTGGAATTTTTTCACACCCACTATTCCTGCTACAACGGGTCCACTATGAACGCCAATACGAATTTCGAAGAAAGGTAATCCTGCTGCGATTTTCTGAGCTTTACCTTCTTCAATGAATTGCGCCATTTCTAATGCAGCAAGTATCACATCTTTAGCATGTGTTGAATTAGGTGTTGGTAGTCCACCTGCTGCCATATAGGCATCACCTATTGTTTTGATTTTCAACCCCATACTTTTCACAGATTAGATCAAAAGCGCTGAAACATTCATGAAGATCATTAACAAGCTCTTTGGGAGTTACTTGCTCCGAAAGCGCTGTGAAACCCTTAAAATCGGTGAATAAAACAGTCACCAAATCAAATTGTCGAGCTTGTGCTGTACCTGTTAGTTTAAGCTCTTCGGCTGTTTGTTCTGGAAGAATATTTAATAACAAATCTTCGCTCCTTTGTTTTTCATGACTGATGCGATTTCGTTGTCGCCAAACAATTAGCAGGAAAAATAAAGTAATTAATAAACCAGCAATTATTCCATTTCGAATTAGAACTTGTCTTTGATCTTTCTTCTTTTGTTCGGCAAGGGTGGCAGCTTCTTTCTTTTCAAATTCATACTTCATAGAATTCTCCGTAATTTGTTTATCACGTTCTTGATTAAATAATGTATCATTTAGTGTTTTAAAGCGAACATGATCGTCAAATGCCGATTTGTAATTTCCCAGTCTCGCATGAATTTTACTTCGAACATTCAATGTAAGAGATAAATTATAGATATCACCACATTTTTCCAAAATGACTGTGGCAGAATCAGCAACCAATAATGCTGATTTCAATGCTTGATCATGATTACCATTAAATAATCGTTGCAGAATTATTTTATTCGTATCAGCATCGAGTTGAAATAAAAAATCGGAACGTTGACCCATTGCCATTCCTACCTGACATTGATCGCCCACACTTTTAAATAATTGCTCCGTTTTTTCTAATTCCCGCAAAGCCAAATCGAGCTCCCCTTTTGCTTGGTAAACCTGCACCATTCCTTGAATAGCTGGAGCTAACAATGCTGGAGAATTTACCTGTTCGCCAACTTTTATTGCTTCTTTTAATGTCAATTCTGCTTGCGCATATTGTTTCGTCAATGTATATGCTGTTCCAAGTGTAATAAGTGTTTTAGCACTTGCGCTTGGATCAAACATCGTCTTACAAATTTCCGCTGAGCGTTCTAAATAAGGTATGGCTAATTTGGCCTTATTCTGACGAATATATATTCCCCCAATATTGGCTGAATAAACCTGAATTTGTTTGTTTTTCTTTTTAGCTTCTGCGTCTTTTAATAAATCTAGATATATTTCTAATGCCCGTGAATGATCACTTCTAGCCATGTAAATATTGGCCTCTAAACCTCTAAATAAATTAATTTGATCTGGATCATTTAATTCTTTTGCAAGCTCCATTCCTTCGTTCCAAGTTTTCTGAGCTTCTTCTATTCTACCCCGATAATAAAACGACTGACCTTTAGTTCGTAATAATTCCGATTGTATTTTGAGTGCTTCTGCCCGCCTAGCATAGATTAAACCTGAATCGGCATAAACAACTACCTCTTCTAATTGTCCTAGTGAAACTAATTGCTGAGCAATTTTCAGCATAATAGAAGCACGAGTAGTATCATGCGTAGCTATACCAACTTCTTTCTTTAAATGATTAAGGGCTTCCTGCGGATTTGTTTGTGCCGCTAGCATTCCAATTTGGAAAATAAATACTAAAATAAATCGAATACATAGTTGAATATCTATTCGAAAACCATTCGTTAATCTATAGCCTTCCATCATAAAAGATTGGATTAAAAAACAAATTAATTAACTATCAATTCCAAATCTCCAATCAAGCAATTCATGATAAAAGGCGAAAAAAAAATCTTTCTCCCTCTTTTACATGTAATTCAGCTTATTCACCACTACCTAATCTAACTAATGCCTAAATTTCTGTCTAAATATACTGATTTGGAAAATAGAAAAACCGGCATTCTCCCGAAAGAAAATACCGGTGGTTGAGAAAAAATAGATGGTTTAACTTAATACTGTCATTCCTCTAAAAATTGCTGCACATCTCACTGCATCATACACACGTGCTTCGCTTGTGCCTAATTGAAGTAGCGAGTTCTCGTGTGCATTCACACATAATTCACAACCATTCAAAGCTGAAACAGCCAAACTTAATAACTCAAAAAACTCCTTTCCTAAAATCGGATTGATCATTATACCCATTTTAATTCCGGCAGGTGTTTGTTGATAATAGTCCTTCTTGGTAAAATGACGAAAACGATAAAACACATTATTCACATTTAACAAAGAAACACAAGCTCGAACTTCAGCTAATTCTGATTCAGTGGCTCCTTCAGCTCTAGCAAGACTTTCAAGCGAATCAGCTAAATTTTTGGTGCGATCATTTACTGCGACTGAAAAAGCAATTAATAAACTTTCCTTTCGTGTTAAATTCGAAAAAGAAAGTGCGTTTTTCAAATTAATACGCAAATCACGCAAGTGCTTACTTTCGTTTATTGCCAAGTGATTCAAATGATCCGAAAGGGTATCATTCGTTAAATTCAAATCACTTATTAAATTCTGCAAAGTCTCATTTTCTAATGCTATCATTTTCCAAAGAATTAAGCTTCTACAACATCAGAAATCGATAATGTTTCTTCGCCACGTTTCCAGTTACACGGACATAATTCATCTGTCTGCAAAGCATCTAACACACGTAATACCTCCTCCACGTTGCGGCCTACATTTAAGTCATAAACCGAAACCCAACGGATAATTCCTTGAGGATCTACGATAAATGTAGCACGATAAGCTACTTTTTCATTCGCTTCTAAAATGCCTAATTCTTCGGCTAAAGATTTAGATGTATCAGCTAACATAGGAAAACGTAAGCCTTTCAAATCGGGGTGGTTCTGACGCCAAGCTAGGTGGACAAATTCGGAGTCGGTTGATGCACCAATTAGATTGGTATCACGATCGCTGAATTCACTGTAATTCTTGTTGAATTCGGCAATTTCGGTTGGACAAACAAAGGTGAAATCTTTCGGCCACCAAAACATTACCATCCATTTACCAGTACCGAGTTGTTGATCGAGCGAAAGAGTAGAAAATTCCTTTCCTTTTTCGAGCGAAGTAACTGATGTCTTTTCAAATGTTGGGAAAGACTCTCCCAGAGAAATTATACGATTCATGATTTTTGTTTTTCGTTTTAGACAGGACAAAATTGAAGCATTCCTAATCATCAATCAAATCAATAATATATATGATACAATAGATATTGTCTATATTTGCACTCATGACACTTACTCAACTAGAATATCTCATTGCGGTTGATACTCATCGACATTTTGCACGTGCCGCGGATGCTTGCTTTGTGACTCAACCGACCTTGAGTATACAGCTTAAGAAGTTGGAAGATGAATTAGGAGTTGCTTTGTTCGATCGAGGTAAACAGCCCGTTGTTCCAACCGATGCAGCCATTCGAATACTGGATGAAGCCCGACAAATGGTTCAGCTTGGCAAGCGAATTAAAGAGCAAGTGAAAGATGAAACGGAGGAATTACAAGGATTAATTCGAATTGGCTTTATTCCTACTGTTGCGCCTTATTTATTACCGCTTTTCTTAGGAGAATTTCAAGCTAAGTATCCGCGAGTAGAATTGGAAATTGAGGAAATCACCACCGAAAACCTCATTGCCAAACTCAAACGTGACGAACTCGATGCTGGCATTGCAGCTACACCACTTCCCGAAAGTAATTTACACGAGCTACCACTCTATTACGAACCCTTTGTGGCGTATGTGGCGATGAAAGATCCATTATTGAAAAAATCAGCAATTCGCATCTCTGATATCAACCTTTCCAATCTATGGTTGTTAGCCGAAGGACATTGTTTTCGATCTCAAGTATTGAATTTGTGTCAGATGCAAGATAAATCGGGTAGCGATATTCATATTCATCTCAAAGCAGGCAGCATCGAAACTTTGAAAGGATTAGTTGAGCACAACGCCGGCGTGACGCTGCTTCCAGAGTTTTCCACTCGTGGATTTAACGACGAACAACGCGATCAATTACGTTATTTTAAAACACCCGAACCCGTTCGTGAAATCAGCTTAATAACGTGCCGTCAAGTAGTCAAGCAGCGCTTAACTGAAGCACTTTGCAAAACTATACTATCGGTGATTCCCGAGAAATTTAAATCACCCGTAAAATCGAATATTATCCCAATTTAAATTCAATATTGGTTTACTGCATTCATTTTCGAACGTAATTTGTCGCATGAAACGCACACTTTCAATTCTAATCCCGCTATTAGCAGCGCTACTTTTTGGAATCTATTATTTCAGCAATAAAGAAAAAACACGGTTTTACAAAAGACTTCCAATTCTCGGAAACCATAGTATCGACAGCACACGCAGCGGCTCAACAGTCAAATACGACACACTCTGGCATCGTATTCCTAATTTCTCATTTACTAATCAAGACGGCCAACCAGTTACTCAGACTGATGTGCAAAATAAAGTGTACGTGGCAGATTACTTTTTCACAACCTGCCAAAGTATTTGTCCCATAATGTCGAAACAATTAGATCGTGTGGCGGCTGCATATAAAAACGAAGCTGATTTTCGAATTTTATCGCATACGGTTGATCCCGAAACCGACACTCCTGCTCAATTAAAAGGATATGCTCAAAGCTATAAGGCTAATACGAAACAATGGATTTTCCTTACGGGTGAAAAACCGGCTTTATATGAATTAGCTCGCAAAGGTTATTTATTAAATCTCGAAGAGGGTGATGGCGGTCCGGATGACTTTATTCACACACAAAACTTCGCTCTAATCGATCGTCACCAGCGCATTAGAGGATTTTACGATGGAACCGATTCGGCACAGGTAAATAATCTAATTCAGGATATTGGATTTGTGCTACAAGAAAAATAATACGTTTATTTTTTAAAGGGCGGTCGAGCAGGCTATTCGCTCCAATATTTTTCACCAGCTGAAGCTTTAGCAAAAGCGGGTGCTATCCTTACCGCTAGCGTGAATGGTAGATGATTGAGGTAATATGGAAGATTCTCGATTGATTCTGGCAGGTCCCCGGATTGAAATCCGGGGGTGCTGTTGTTTACTTGGGAATTTTAGTTTCAATTTCTATTTTAAAATCCGCTCGCTTCGACAGACTCAGCGAGCGTTCAAATAGCAGATTGAGTCGGTAAAATGGGGCACAAAAAAAGGCTGCATTTAGCAGCCTTTTTTATTGAATTAAATTATGCGTTTCTAAAATTTAAAGGAAAGTCCAACACCCAAAACCTCCTTGAATTGGGTTCTCGGTCCTTTGCCTTCTACTTCTACTCCATTTACCATTCGTTTTACAGGAACTTGTATATCGTTATCGTAAATCAAATTGGTAAAAATGCTCGTTGTAAGCCATTTGTTAGCTTTAATTAGGATAAGATTTTCCCAGTTCACATCGATATTAGAACGTTGAGCAGCAATAGGATCTGTATAATTATTAAACAACTGAAGGTTTGAAACAACCGAGATGTTTTTTACTAAATCCTTTTGCAAACGAGCACGTAAATAGGCTCCGAATTCAAAACGAGTTTTCTCACCCGGAGTAATAACAGCTCCAGTTAATGGATCAATTACAGCTGCGGTAACACCAAATTGACCTAAATCAGCTAAGCGTTGATCCATCACGAAAGTTGCTCTTCCGGTTGCAGGCGAAATGAACATCGAAAACCAATCATTCGGTTTATAATCCATCCCGAGAGCAAGTGATAAAAATCCAGGTGCTAGAAATCGGGAAATTACCGTTGAATCATCTGGGAAATTAAATCCCGGTGCCATTTGAGTACGAAAGTTCAGCATTCCTGCGTAAAAAAACTTGCCTTTGGCTTTCTTTCCAAACTTTGCATTGACTTCGATTTTATCTTCATTCTTGCGAAGTGACTGCGACTTAGTTGTGATAAAACCAAAGCCACCATCCAGCACCGATTCGAAATATAAATCGTTGTGACGGTATTTCACAAATGCATTAACCATAGCTGTGGAAGACAAAGCACTCTCGCCCCCAGCTGCCCAATTGGTTAATGATACTTGATTAAAGTTTAACGCAAAAAACCCACCTTTTTTCCACCCATTAACGGATGTGTCTTCGGCTACTTCGATTTGAGCTTGAAGTAAAGTGGATGAAAATACAAGAAAAGCAATCAGATTAAAAATTCGTTTCATGCATTTCCGTATTAACGACGATCTTTTAACAAGTCACGAATTTCACCCAAAAGCACTTCTTCTTTGCTTGGAGCAGGAGGTGCAGCAGGAGCTTCTTCTTCTTTTTTCTTAGTTGCATTCATTCCTTTAATCACCATGAATAAAGAAAATGCAATGATGATAAACGTGAAAATTGCTTGAATAAACTTACCATAGGCAATCACAGCTTTTCCAACAGTGTAGCTCAATCCGGAGAAATCAACTCCGCCCGTTAGTACTCCAATGATTGGCATAATAACATCGCCAACAAGTGAATTTACAATACCGCCAAAAGCGCCCCCGATTACAACCCCAACTGCAAGATCGATAACGTTTCCACGCATCGCAAATGCTTTAAACTCTTTTAAGATTCCCATGGTATAGATTTATTGGAACAGATTTATTTCCCCCAATAATCTAACTTTTTTTCAGAACGAACAAACTACAACTCACTTGAGAAGCTATTTAATTATTTATCAGCCAAATAAATAGCACAAAAAAAGCCGCTTCATTAAGAAGCAGCTTGATAAAAAAGATTGAATTTCTTATTTAACTGTTAGCAATTCGCTGTAACGCCCTTCGATGCTTGTCCATACTAATGTGTACGTTCCTGCAGCAAGATTATCAATTGCATCTAATTGAATAGTTTGTTGAGTAGTTTCTATGTTTTTAGCTACCCGTTTTGCTCCTAACATGTCGTAAACTTCTAAAGTACCACGACCAGCTTTTGGCAATACCACTTGAACATTCGAACCATTACTAGGATTTGGGAATACTCGCATTTCAGAACCTGCTAACGAATTTGAACGGTTATGACGAAGTATCAAATTTAAACGACCTGTTGCTGAACTTGCTGGATCGTTTGTTATTTCTACAGGATACGATTTACCTTCTTCCACCTTAACAATCGTTTTCATCAAACGATCTTCAAGATAAAATACTACATCCGAATCGAAAGATTCCAATTGAGAGGCTTGAATACTGTACGAACCAACATCACCTTTTAAGCGAATCGGAATTATCTTGTCGCTTCCTGCTATATCGGGTTTTGGTAACGCATGCACCGAAAGCGCATCTCCTTTTTCATTCATCAATCCAAAACTCAATGTCATGCCTGGCAATTCAGGTTTGTGAGCATCTAATGCTGGATCAAAATCTTCTGATGCTTCATGACGGAATTCTAATACAGCTTCATCTTGTACTTCCGAATCTTGCTTGTTAATCAACATTCTTAATTGAGATTGCGCTGCTCCAATTCTAAACAATAAACTATCAGGAAACTGGGATGTTTTAATCGATTCATGAGCTATTAATGAAGGATTATCCTGAGTTACTTTCATGAAAAATCCTTGTCCTGGTCCAATATAACGTGAACCTCCATTCGTTGCTGCACCTGGGTTAGAGGTATTATATGAAGCGTATTGATTAATACGAGGATTCCAAATATAAATCGTGCTCGAAATACCTGTTTTGGTCCATTCTGGAGAGTCCCAATCAATTGGTGAAGCATATGGATTTGCCACTAGATTCCATCCATTTCCATTATCAACTGGCAAGCAACCACCTGTACATGTTACAGGTAAAGGAATATCTCCTTGGTTTGGATTTCCTTTGAAGTCAATAATAGCTGCATTCGGAATCGTATTCACTTGTAAATTCACTTGAGAACGGTCACCAAGATGATAAACTAGGAAACCTGCACCTTTTGGAAGTACTTCACTTGTAGAAGCTGGAGATCTCCACTCATAACCGTTTAGTAATGATTCATTGTAAACAAAAACATTCGTTGTAAAAAGGGTCGGATTATCCCAACCGTTTAACCCGTTACCTGGACCATACAATAAAATATTGTCTTTTACTTGTTTGAATTTTATTCCTCCAATAGTATCAACAGGAGAACCAAAGAAACGATTAGAACGAATTCCTCCTCGTGTCCAACGCTGAACAGTCATATTCCCTGAAATGGATGCTGTTGATGGAATTCTCTCAATTCGTGCTGTTAGTGATTGAGAACTTAACAGCGTCATAACTTTATTGTTATTTATTCCATCAGCATCTAAAACAGCCGAGTTTAAAACTTCGAGCGTGTTTTTAACAGATGTATTAGCGATAATCGATTTAGTACCAATTCGACTCACCGTAAGGTTATTGTATACAAATCCAGTAATATCCTGATTACCGTTATTGTTATAATTAATCGTGTTATTGGCAGTTGTATATAAATTCGAAACGTGAGGATTAAATCCTCCTGTTGCTGCACCAATTTTTATTTCACCTGGAGCAAGTGTAATCAAGCGTCCACTTCCTGCAATGCTCAATTTATTGTAGTGCAATGCTGGTACTGTTTGTGGCCCAAATCCGTTGAAATTAACTGTTCCCGTTCCGCGTACAAATGTACCACTCATATTTAAAGATGAGCCAATACTCATTGTTCCAGTCTGCCCATGAAAAATACCAGAATTTTGATTGAAATTTTGGCTGATGACAAGTGAACCACCTGATGTGTTTCCGTTTAGAATTCCACCATTTTGATTAATCGATCCACTAACAACTACAATTCCACTCGCACAATTAAAACTTCCGTTATTTATTGTAAGAGTACCTAATGTATTTACTTGTCCAGTACCGCATGTAAAAACGCCTAATTCCTGAATAATTCCAGAAAGTGCATTCATCGAACCTGAATTAACTGCGAATTCACCATTATTAGTTAAAACACCACTCACATTTAAGGAACCACTCATGTTTTGAAAACGACCATTGTTGATCAATTCTGAATTCACATTTAGTGCATCACTTCCGTTCATTAGAAATCCATTCGGAAGAATTTCTAAATTTCCAAGAACAGCAACTGAACTAGTTAATTTTGCAAATCCGCTAACATGAATAACAGGTAATAATAACCCTTCCAAGAAAAAATTCCCTCCGGCCATTCCAAAAACCATTTCTGGATCAAATTCGATTGTTGAATTTTGATGACTAAAACCGTTTCCAAAATTTACATTTCCAAAAAGCTGAAAAACACCTCCTGTTTTATCTACATAAATAGCAGGTAAAATTCCAACACCATCGGTTAATGATGTACCAAAAATAGTTTGAGTAGAACCACCAGTAAATCTAAGAGTTGCGGTGCCTGGGTTTACTTCAGTACAACGATAGTTAGCAATATTTAAGTTCCCATAAATACTGATAGTTCCTGTGTTGATACGCATGGCACGATTGGAAGCAGATGCGTTTGTGAGAAGCAAATCTCCATTCACCGAAATGGTTCCATAAACTTCGATGGTTTTATTATTTACACCTGAAGTATTATAGAATTCTAGATTATTAAAAAATGGATTTCCTAAAATACTATAAGGAATAGATGAAGTTCCGCTCATTCGAACAGTACCATACGCGTGATTAAATGTTCCACTGATTCGACGGAAATTTCCCTTTACATCAAGTAAACTTGTAGGTGCAGTAAACTCAGCATCATTTGATAATTCAAAATTGCCATTTACTAACATGGAACACGATCCAGTTGTTGCGATTCCGCTCGATTGAATCCAGTTTCCTGTTTGAATTTGTGTACTACCTGTAAAATCAATAGTTCCGGAAATAAAATTCACATCCGAACCAATCGAAAGTAAAGCAACACCAGCATTTTTACTCAAGGATGAAGTGCCATCTACTGTTAATGCACCCGCTATATTCAAAACGCCACTTCCAAAACTTAAATCTCCATTACTAAGATGTAAAGCTCCTGTATTTACTAATCCGGTTCCAAAACTTACCGAACCACCCGAAATTGTTAACGTTTGAGCAAGAGCAAAATTAGAATTTCCGGAAGCTTTTGTTATAGTAGCACCATTAAATGAACATACACCATCAACTACTAAAGAACCAGTTCCTAAATTGACAATTCCTCCTTGTATTGTTAAAGCATGTGCATTAAATGTGGATGAACCAAAATCGATTGATGAATTATTAGCTGTGAATGATGCATTGTTATTCATGTAAACAGCACCCGAAGTTTTATTAAACGTG